>OKST01001226.1_pt1 | contig 13204 bp, 10 predicted proteins | sample 1606341 | NCBI WGS metagenome assembly OKST01 (sample SAMEA3879563, study PRJEB24766) | human gut metagenome | biome: human-associated habitat; feature: feces | place: USA | collected 1985/1987 | reverse complement strand
ATGAATTCCAGTCAACATTTGATACAATGGGTTCAACCCTTATATCTTCAATGGGAAAGGCTTACGCTAAGTCAATGGATGCAAAGGCTGGAATGGATATGAAGGCCATACAGAAAAGATACCTTTGGATATCTGGTGCTAAGATGGTAGGAATGGCACTTCTTATTGCGGTATGTACTGTATGTGTTGCATTCTTTGCATCAAGGGTTGGTGCTGGAGTTGGACGTGATTTAAGAGGAAAAGTATATAAGAATGTAATGAGCTTTTCTAATGCAGAGCTTGATAAGTTCTCAACAGCTTCACTTATCACACGTACAACTAATGATGTACAGCAGGTTCAGATGGTTACGGTTATTATGCTGAGAATGATTCTGTATGCACCAATTCTTGGTGTTGGAGGAATTATAAAGGTTGTTGGAACGGGAGCCGGCATGGGCTGGGTTATAGTTATGGCTGTTGTGGTTATCATTGCATTTGTAATGCTTCTTATGGTAATTGCGATGCCTAAGTTCAAGCTTATGCAGAAGCTGGTTGATAATGTCAATCTTGTATCCAGAGAGATTCTTACGGGTCTTTCTGTAATAAGAGCCTTTGGAAGAGAGAAGAAGGAAGAGGAAAGATTTGACGAAGCTAATAAAAAGCTTACTAATACAATGCTCTTTACTAACAGAACAATGACATTCATGATGCCAAGCATGATGCTTATTATGAATGGTTTATCAGTTCTTATCGTGTGGGTTGCCGCACACAGAATTGATGCCGGAGTTATGCAGGTAGGTTCTATGACTGCATTTATAACATATTCGATGCTTATAGTTATGTCATTCCTTATGCTTACAATGATGTCTGTAATGCTTCCAAGAGCGATGGTTGCAGCTGACCGTATAGATGAAGTTATTAATACACATTCTTCAATAGAAGACTCTGAGAATCCTGAGACAATTGAGTCTGCAAAGGGTGTAATTGAGTTTAATCATGTTAATTTCATGTATCCGGGTGCTAAAGCGAACGCACTTGAGGATATTACATTTAAAGCAGAGCCGGGTAAGACTACAGCTATTATAGGAAGTACGGGCTGTGGAAAGTCAACGCTCGTTAATCTTATTCCAAGATTGTATGATGTTACAGGAGGAAGCATTACTATTGATGGTCATGATATAAGAAATATCTCTATGCATGACCTAAGAAGTGAGCTTGGTTACGTGCCTCAGAAGGGAATGCTTTTCTCTGGTACTATTGCAAGTAATTTAAGATTCGGCAATCCTGATGCAAGCGATGAAGATGTCGTTAAGGCAGCACAGATTGCACAGGCAACTGAGTTCATTGATAATAAGGCTGAGAAGTATGACAGTCCTATAGCACAGGGCGGTACTAATGTTTCAGGCGGTCAGAAGCAGAGACTTTCGATTGCAAGAGCAATAGCAAAGCACCCAAGAGTGTTTATATTTGATGACAGTTTTTCAGCACTTGATTTAAAGACTGATGCAATTCTTCGTAAGGAGCTTGCTGCAAATGTGTCTGATGCCACTGTTATTATTGTAGCTCAGCGAATCAGCACAATCCTTCATGCAGATCAGATTCTTGTTATGGATGATGGTAAGATTGTTGGCAAGGGAACGCATGAAGAACTTATGAAGACATGTGAGACATATCAGCAGATTGCAAGTTCACAGCTTTCTGCTAAAGAGCTTGGAAAGGAGGCCTAGTCAGTATGGAAGATAATAAAAATATCAAAATGCCACCGAAAAGAAGAATGGGACCTCCGGGAAGAGGAATGGCACCTGTTGAGAAAGCCAAGGATTTCAAAGGATCAATAGGAAAGCTTATAAGATATATTGGAAGCTATAAGATTGCGATAATATTTGTTGCAGTTATGGCTGTATGTTCAACAGTATTTTCTGTTATAGGGCCGAAGGTTCTTGGTAAGGCAACTACAGCTCTGTCAGAAGGTCTTGTAAAGAAAATCGGTGGAACTGGCGGAATTGACTTTGGAAAGATTGGAACAATTCTTATATTCGTGCTTTGTCTGTATGCCGCAAGTGCAGTATTTAACTTTGTACAGGGCTGGATAATGACAGGCATTACACAGAAGGTCTGCTACAGATTAAGAAAAGAAATCAGCGAGAAGATTAACCGTATGCCTATGAAGTATTTCGAGAGCAGGACATATGGTGAGGTGTTATCAAGAATTACTAACGATGTTGATACACTTGGAATGGGACTTAACCAGAGTATTACAACAATCATTACATCTTTAACTACTATGATTGGTGTTCTTGTTATGATGTTAAGCATTTCACCGCTTATGACACTTATTGCGGTTATAATACTTCCAATATCAGTGGGACTTGTTTCTTTCGTTGTTAAGAAGTCACAGGGATATTTCAAAACACAGCAGGAGTATCTTGGACATATTAACGGACAGATTGAGGAAACTTATGGCGGACATATGATTGTTAAGTCATTTAATAAAGAAAAGGATATGGTTGATTCATTTAACAAGACTAATGATGTCCTTTATGGTTCAGCATGGAAGTCACAGTTCCTTTCAGGAATGATGCAGCCAATCATGATGTTTGTAGGTAACTTAGGTTACGCATGTGTTGCATTAACCGGCGGTCTTCTTGCTATTAAAAATGTTATAACAATCGGTGATATTCAGGCCTTTATCCAGTATGTGAAGAATTTCACACAGCCAATCCAGCAGATTGCCCAGGTTATCAATCAGGTACAGTCTATGGCAGCAGCTTCTGAGAGAGTATTTGAATTTCTTGATGAAGAAGAGGAAGACCAGACTGTTAAGAATCCTGTTTCTACAGAAGGAATTAAGGGCGAGGTTGATTTCGAGCATGTAAGATTCGGATACAATGAGAACCAGACTATCATCAAGAATTTCAGTGTAAATGTTAAGCCTGGACAGAAGGTTGCTATCGTTGGACCGACAGGTGCAGGTAAGACCACTATTGTTAAACTGCTTATGAGATTCTATGATGTTAATGATGGAGCTATTCTTGTTGATGGACATAATGTTAAGGATTTCAACAGAAGAGAATTAAGAGACGCATTTGGAATGGTTCTTCAGGATACATGGCTCTATAAGGGTACAATTATGGAGAATATCAGATACGGAAAGCTTGATGCAACTGATGAGGAAGTTATTGCAGCAGCCAAGGCAGCTAACGCCCATCACTTTATTGAGACTCTTCCGGGCGGTTATGATTGTGAGCTTAACGAGGACGCAAGCAATGTCTCACAGGGACAGAAGCAGCTTCTTACAATTGCAAGAGCAATCCTTGCAGATAATCCAATCCTTATTCTTGATGAAGCAACATCTTCTGTTGATACAAGAACAGAGGAGCGAATCCAGAAGGCTATGGATAATCTGATGAAGGGCAGAACAAGCTTTATTATTGCACACAGACTTTCAACTATTAAAGACGCTGATGTGATTCTTGTTATGAAGGATGGAGATATTGTTGAGCAGGGAACTCATGATGAGCTTCTTGCAAGAAACGGTTTCTATGCTGACCTTTATAATTCGCAGTTTGAGCAGGCTTCTTAGGGTGATAATATATGTTAGTGAAACGGCAGAATGAGATTTCTGCCGTTTTTTTGCGTTGATTATACTTGAAAAATGTATTGCAAAAATATATCTATTTCTGTATAGTTAAATTAAAGAAACAGATTCGTGAATAACAGAAGAATAAGGGGGTATTTGAATGAAGAGTAAAAAGATAAATAAAATTATAATAACAGTGTCATGTGTTATAGGAATTGTCATTATAGGAATCGTGTTGTATATGGTGATTAACAATAATTCATACAAATCGCTGGATTTAAAGTATGAAAGCACTTCCAAATATACAATAACCTCAGGAAGTACCGGAAATGTGTATGATATATCAAAAGAAGAATGTAATAATATTATTGAAAAATTAAATGATACAAAGGTAAAACAAAAAAATTTCGAGCCAACACAGGGCTGGTCAAGTTATATTACATTTAGTGATGAGAATGGCGTATCTCATAAGCTGGAGGTTTGTAAAGACAGAATACAATATGACTATGTCTGGTATGCGGTAAAAAAACATAACAGTGCATTATATAATTATGTTAAAACATTAGAAAATAAGTATTTTCATTAAATTATGCATAGATGTCAAAGAGATTATTGATATTGCATGTCATGTATTGTCAAGATATAATTGAATTATTAATTAGTTAAGTGAAGAGGATAATGCATGAATATATTAATATGTGATGATGATAAGCTTTATATTGATATGATAAAAAAATATGTGGATGAATTCTTTGCTGAGCATAAGATAACGGATTATAAGGTTTATGAATATAACAGTGGAGATGAAGCAGCTAAGAATAATGAAAAGATTGACATTGCATTTCTTGATGTTGAGATGGACGGAATTAATGGAATTGAAGCTGGCAAATATTTAAGAAATAATAACAAGAATATTGTGTTATTCATAATAACTTCGTATATGGGCTATCTTGATGATGCAATGGACGAGGGAGTTTTCAGGTATATTAATAAACCACTGGAAAGACCTGTGATTATGCGCGGTTTACATAAGGCATTATTATTATGCAGCAAGAGTCAGAGCAAGAAAATCATTATTGAATATAAGGGTGATAATGTAATTATTGAACAGGATTCGATTATATGCATAGAGTCACTGGTTAGAAAAAGATATATCAAAACAGATACGCAGTCGTACACAAGTCTCAAAAGTCTTTCTTATTGGCAGAGTGTTCTTGATGAGGATAAATTTTTTCTTGTCAATAAATCATTCATTGTTAATATAGACAGAGTTGAGCGATTTACTGATAAGTATATTGAGCTTAAGGGCATCGAAGAACCAAATAGATTTATCAAGAGAAAAAAGAACTGCATTCAAGCAGAAAATGCTTCTGTATCTGGCAGGGCAGGAGTAGGTGGATATGGAAATTATAATCAGTTATGCATTTGCACATATTATAGAAGCTATAATATTGTGGATGAGTATGTCGCAGATGTATGAACACAGATATAAACAGTGGGTGACCGGCATTGCTATCATGGCAGGACATGCTGTGATGTTTGGCGTGTTTCTGACGGGGAATATATATTTTATTACGGCAATTAATAATTCAATGTATATTGTATTGATGGCTTTGCTGTTTAATGTGAGCAAAAGGTCGGCAGTATTCTGGGCATTGATTTATAATGCTATGATGGCTATTTCTGAACAGTTGGTATTCTATGTGCTGCAGTTTATAGTGGGTATCAGATATATTGAATTAAAGAATGCAATGTCTATTATTATTGTATTTTGTTTATGTAAAATTCTTTATTTCATATTAATTCAAATAATGGTAGTCATAAAGAACAAAAGCAGGAGTTCTGATAGTGGTGATATATCAATAGTTTTGCTGATGGTAACACTCGTAGCTTCACTTACAGTATTTATGACTTATTATATATTTGGAGTAGAAAGTAATGTTAATAGCAAAGAGACTATATGGGCAATAACAAGTTCGATAATATTAGTATCTTCAGATATATTGATTTTGTGGGTTAATATTAGGATTAATGAACGAAATGCTGAAAATCATAGAATTAAAGTTCAACTTGAACAGGAAAAGGCAGACGCAAGATATTACAAGCTTGAGAATGAGAAGAACGAAAGTCTTGAAATATTAAGACATGATATGAATAATCATCTTAATACAATGCTGGGTATGGAAACTAATAGTGATTTGAAGGATTATATTACTTCAATTATGGAACAGTATAATATTAAGAAGAGAACTACATTTTCTAATAATAATGTACTAAACGGTCTTATAAGCGAATATAGCAGCAAATGTTATACAGAAAATATAGAATTTGTTGTGGATATACGGCCAGGAACAATTGATGACATAGCTGCCACAGATATAGTAGCTTTATTTGGTAATATATTATCAAATGCATATGAAGCTGCGAAGCGATGTGAGGAAAATAGTGAAAAATATATTGAACTGGTTGTTAAGAGAAAGCATGAGACAACACTTATCAAATGTGTAAATTCATGTGCTGTTCCACCTAAAATAATAGGAGGAAATTTCATTTCAATTAAGAAGAATTCTGACAGAAAACATGGATATGGAATGAAGAGCATAGATAAGATTGTCAATAAATATCATGGAAGCCACATTGAACAGTTTGATGAAAATGAATTTAAAATATCAATATTGCTTATGATATAGAAAACAGGAAGCTGTATGAATTAATAGTACAGCTTCCTGTTTTTTTCTGTCATACATGCAATATGTGAAATAAAGCAGAAAATAATTACAATTGATATGCAGCTTGCTGTCCTATATAGGTGTAAGACAGTAGCTGCGATAATAATAATGTTAAAAACAGCCAGTATACCGATAAGGCATCGGTGATAATATTTTTTTTCTGAGTCTGATACTGAGTGATTAACAGATATTACAGGACCTTTAATGATTAATTCCGCGTCAGCAATTATAAGCACAATAAACATGTATAATGATGGCTTAATGAAGGAGGATAGCCATGCAATTCCGATTAGCATTATGGCAGAAAAAATCAGGCATGCCGTAGAAGACTGACAATGATAACCACCACAATATTTTCTTATGAGCAAAAACGAAAATACTTCAATTAGTCCAATCGTTATATTATGAGTGGCTATACAATATGCTGTGAAAATAATTGTCGGATTAATAATCAATAATAAATATTGTATTGCATATATGTATAAATCAATGTCATCATTCTCAAGTATACCTGATTTTATAAGCCATAAAGCTATGTGGCGAGAAAGCTTCTCTACCATTATCGTGTCTTCTTAAACTTCTTTAATGCTGCTGGCTCAACAGGCTGATTTAAATAGTAGCTTGATGAAGCATTAGCACTTGAAGTTAAAGTGCGGGTAAGCATGGCAGAAACGCCTTTGCTTAATGCAGACTTAATTGTTTTCTTCATAACATTTTCCTCCTTCATTAAGATATTACTAATTATATTTGATATAAAATATTTTTAAATGGCTTATGTCTCAACTGTACTTTTGAATGTCTTAAATGTATTTTAGTGATATTATGCAACATTTTTATTAACTGTTACAAATATTATTCTATACACTAAGAAACTTATTTCGATATGCTAAAATTAAAATATTATCATTAATTGCACATAAATATTTGCACTAATCTAATTCGCAACAAACGCTATATATGTGCGGAATGTGCGTATACTAAAATTTAATAGTAATCATACTAATGTACAGGGGTTGCTATGGAGTATACAGATCGTTACAAAGCATTTTGCAAAAGAATGAGCATATATAGAAAATTAATGGACTACGATCAGGCGAAAATGGCTGTGCGGGTTGGCATGACTACACCAGAGTATTCTAACAGGGAAGTGGGAAGGAGCATGGTGTCAGGCATTGACCTCAGAAAATTTTCTGATTCAGGGGTGGATATTGACAAGATGTTAGTTGATGTCGATGAAAAGCCATGCAGGCATGTGATTTCTTCAAAAATAGAGACATTTGGTGAAGAATCAAAGAAGGAATATGTAAGAGGCGTTGTGAGTGAGCATATTCTTTATATGTGTGAGAAGAAGATAGCTGATTTTTCAGATGAAACTGTAAAGTATATCAGACTGCTTAAATCTATTGACAAGGATTCAACTAAGGATTCTATGTTAAAATGTATTAGAGATGTCAATGGTATAACTGACCAACAGGTTATATCAGATAATCTGGGGATATCAAGATTTAAATACAGCAAAATTGAGAATAATAAGGAACTTCCGGATGCAATGGTTCTTATAAGACTTTACGATTTGTATGGTTATGTCCCATCTATGTATTTAAATCTGTATGATGTCAGAGGCCGGCTTCTTGATTATATATTTGACAGCATGTCTCAGAAAGATCAGGAAATAATAATGAATTTTATCAATAATTTGAAAGAGTTCGTGTGAGGAAGTTATGAAAGAACGAATTATAAATATTGGACCCAGACTTAAGCAGAGAAGAAAGGAAATGCGTATAAAACAGACGGAAATGGCTAAAGAGCTGGGCGTGTCGCAGACATATCTTTCTAATATTGAAGGTGGAAGAACCAATTGCAGCATAACTTTGTATGTAGATATATGTAATTATCTTAATGTAACACCAGATTATCTGATGTTAGGAAATATGCGTGGAAATAGAGCAAGTATAGATATAATTGATGAATTGAAGATGTGCAGTTCGGAAGAAATTGCCACAGTAAAGAAAATAGTTGATGCATTTGTTCTGAAAAAGACGGAGCCGTACTGATAAGGTATGGCTCTATTTTTTTGATTAAAATGCTTGACATGTCGAACATATGTTTCTATAATAAACATATGTTCGAATTATATTCAGATCTTACAACTATGGAGAAATTAGAAATTCTGGCAGATGCTGCCAAGTATGATGTTGCATGTACATCAAGTGGAGTAGACAGGAAGGGAAAGAAAGGCTTCCTTGGGAACAGCGTGGCATGCGGTGTATGTCATAGTTTTGGTGCTGATGGCAGGTGCATTTCGCTTCTAAAGGTTTTAATGACTAATCATTGTGTGTATGATTGCAAATACTGCATGAACCGATGCTCTAATGATGTGCCGCGGGCTACATTTACACCTGATGAATTATGCAGGCTTGTTATAGAGTTTTATAAGCGTAATTATATTGAAGGATTATTTTTAAGCTCTGGGGTTTTGAAGAATCCGTCATATACTATGGAAAGAATATGTGAAACACTGATGCTTTTACGGACTAAGTATAGATTTAATGGTTATATACATGTTAAGGCTATACCGGGAGCACCAGATGAGCTGCTTTCAAGGGCTGGGTATCTTGCAGACAGGGTAAGTATTAATCTGGAACTGCCTACGGCACAGAGCCTTTCGAAGCTTGCTCCTAATAAGAGTTTTAAGACTATTCTTGAGCCTATGGAAAAGATTACAGGTACAATTGCGGCTAACAGACTGGCATTGGGAAAAGATGCACGAATGGAAAGAAGCAGCATTAACAGATATCTGACGGGAAGCATATTCAACCAGAATGGGACGGATAACGGTCAAGCAGCATTATCAGGAACACAGAGGACAGCATTGGAATCAGGAGATAAGTTATCGCTTCCAGCGGTTTCTAAAGATATGTGTGTAAAGCGTCCATTTGCGCCTGCAGGGCAGAGTACACAGATGATAATAGGCGCGACACCGGAAACTGATCTTACGCTTATCAGAACGACGCAGCATTTATATAAGAATTATGATCTTAAAAGAGTATTTTATTCTGCTTATATACCACTTAATGAGGATTCTGCATTGCCACAGCTGGATGCAGATGTTCCACTATTAAGAGAACACAGGTTATATCAGGCAGACTGGCTTCTTAGGTTCTATGGATTTCAGGCAGATGAATTATTGTCAGAGAGCAGACCTAATTTTAATGAACAGCTTGATCCAAAGTGTGACTGGGCAATAAGACATCTTGGACAGTTTCCTGTCGAGGTACAGAATGCATCATATGATATGCTTTTAAGAATTCCTGGAATCGGTCCTAAGTCTGCCAGACGAATAGTGGAGACTAGAAGATATGCGAAGCTTGATTTTGATATATTAAAGAAGATTGGTGTAGTACTTAAGAGAGCACATTATTTTATAACATGTAATGGAAGAATGATGTATAGAATACCAATAGAGGAGTCATATATAACGGCATGTCTGACTGATGATAATCACAAGGAGAACTGGGAGATTACGCACCAGAATGAAAAGTATCAGCAGCTTTCACTTTTTGAATAGAAAGTGTTGGTATATATGATGGATGTAATGAAGAGTTTTTATATGGAGGTCTGTTTATGTATATATTTACATGTGAGAATACATTTGAAGATATGATGTGTTGTATATATCATGCATGGGAGAAAGCTTTGAAAGTAGGCCATGGATGTGTTAGACTTGAAAAGCGTGGAGAAGAACAGATTTCTTTATTCGATGAATATATATATGTTGAGTATAATGAAGAAGAGTATAAGAAAGTAGTGCGCTCAATAAAACATAAGATATCTGAAGATGCATATGCATGTGTGTATTATGCATGTTTATCGTCAGAACAGGATGCATTAGATACAGCCTACAGGTTTCTGATAAAAGGATTTAAGGTTGGATCAGATATAACATTTATGAGAAATGACCCTGATGTTATGAGAATTAAGGATATACGCAGGAAGGTTTTGCACGAGACAAGATATTTTATAGAGTTTGCAAGGTTTAATTCAATTGGTAACAAAGTATATGTGTGTCATCTTGAACCAGAAAGCGATGTTATATATGAAGTTTCTTTACATTTTGCTGACAGAATGCCTTCTGAGAACTGGCTTATAATTGATGATAACAGAAAAAAGTCTGTAGTTCATACTACTGATGGGCAGATGTATATAAGATATTTTACAGATTATGATATGTCAGTTCTGGCAAAGACAGAAGATGTGAATGATGAATATACAGATATGTGGAAAATCTTTTTTGAGACTATAGCAATTAAACATCGCTATAATCCTGAATGTCAGAGAAATCTTATGCCAGTGTGGATGAGAAAGCATGTAACAGAGTTTCAGTAACACGCAATTCTTTATGTTAAGGGATGTGTAATTGATGAGTAAAATTGTGGATTATGTATCAGAAGATAATAAAAATGATATGCTTAATGACGTGCGTGATTCTGATTATGATGCGTTCGTTAAGCTTTCGCAGGTATTTGAACTTAATGTATTCTGTCCTGTTCATATGGAAGGGGAGAAGGACTGGGTTGTTGCTTATCTTATGAATGATGCAGTGGAGAGCTTTCTTGTATTTAAAGATTCAGTTATGACTGGAAAATATATTGATGTGGATGAGGAACAGATACCATCTGTGCAGATGTTAAAAGATGGATATATGCTTATAGTTAATCAGGGGAATAAGAATATATTTACAATAAAATTCAGCAGACTGGAATTAAGAACATATTTATTTAATTATGGCAGCATGGGGCATTTCTGGATAAAAGGATATGAATATTTACGCCAGCTTGAATATCAGCTTGCTGATATAAGAGACAAGTATAGATATCTTGGAGAAGAGGTATGCAATGATGCTGAACGTGTGCTTATGAAACTGGCTGATTTTCCTCCAATTAAGAGATTTCAGTCTGTGCCAGACCAGTATTATGTTTCATACCCAGATTGTGTTTATGAAGAGGCTGTAGATTATCTTATAGATATAGCTGAGAGAGTTGAAGATAATTCGATAAGAAGAAAACTTAAAGCTTATAAGAAGAAAACCTCAGGGTTAAGAAGTATACAGCTGGCGGCAATGTTTGGAATGAGGAAACATGCTGTGTTTGTGGATGCAATAATAGCAGATTTGAGGGAAGCGGCATCAGGTTATCCACAGAGAATTTTTTCAAGAGAAGAACAGGAAATTCATAATGTGATACATGCAAAAGCAATAGCAAATCTGAATGAATATGAGGGACAGGGATATAAGTGTCTGCTTTATAGAGAAGAACCATTTATGTATGCAAGAGATTCAATAACCTATAAGGAGCATGTTCTTGTTTATATTAATGGAATAATAAGCAGAAAGGCAAAGATAGTTTCTTTTGAGTGACATATAAAGCAATTGTGATGTATAATACGAAATATATCTATAATAAGTCAGATAACAGGAAGAGAGGATGTATTTATGGGAAAAGTAAAGGTTGTTTCCAAGAATAATCAGGTGAGTGTTAAGGTTAAGAGTACAAAAGATGAACAGCTTAATCAGAATATGGCTGAATTACTTTCAAATACAGCTGTAGAAGGATTTCTCCCTTTTCATATAGTGTCAGATAATAATGGTTTTACAGCAGAGTATGGAACAGCGGGATATGAGACAGCTAAAGAGTTTTTTAAAAACAGGGTTATAGACCAGCATACTTTTTCTGTATTTATGAAGAGCAGTGTCAATGCGTTGTCGGGTATGTCAGCATATAATATGGAATATGGTAATGTCATGGTTTCACTTGATACTGTATTAATTGAATCTGCTACGGGAAAGGCTTTATATTTGTATTATCCAGCTACAGGTTACAATAATGGTGAATTTTATAATGTTTTTCTTGATGAGATACTCAGAATGATAAGAACACCTATGAATTCAGATGTTTCATTTATGGTAAGGTTAAAGGAACTGCTTAAACAGCCAGAGAATATGACATGGAATATACTTGGTGAATATGCTGATTCTATAGATGTACCCGCAGTAAACAGAGAGAATATGCAGCCACAGGTACATGTGGTACAGACACAGCAACCAGAAACAGTACAGTTTACACATCAAGCGCCACCTGTTATGTATACAGCTCCAGTGCAGATGCAGACTGATATACAGAATACAGGATGTGTGAGTGGTGGAGATGATAAGATATGTCCGGTATGCGGAATGCGTAGTACAGCACCCGATGCAGTATTTTGCATTGGCTGTGGTTCTAGATTGGAGTCTGCAATGCAATTTTCTGTAAAAAATGAGCAGACAGAAATTAAAAAGAGATGCAATAAGTGTGGTTTTTCTAATAATTCAGATGCCTTATTCTGTTCTGAATGTGGAACAAAATTAGAGGATATAGGAGTATTAGAAAGTACGGAGATACAGGATAATGATGATAATAATGCGAAAGATACATCGGTGATTATAATCAAAGGTGGAAGAGTTGTAGATCCTGTCAGTAAAACAGATGAGATTATGGATATCATTATTAAGAATAATATAATTGAGGAAACTGGATATAATCTTAATGTTATGGAAGGTGCAGAAGTAATTAATGCAGAGGGACTTATTGTTGCACCAGGACTTATGGATACACATGTACATTTCAGAGATCCAGGATTTACTTATAAAGAGGATATTATTACTGGAGCAGCAGCAGCAGCAAAAGGTGGTTTTACAAGTGTAGTCTGCATGGCTAATACTAAACCAGCAGTTGATAATATTGAAACTCTTGAGTATATTCAGAAAAAAGGTGAGACAACAGGAATTCATGTTTTGCAGACGGCGTCTGTAACTAAGGAATTAAAAGGTGTTGAACTTGTAGATATGGAAGCACTTGCTAATGCGGGAGCTGTTGGATTT
>OKST01001219.1_pt1 | contig 13233 bp, 7 predicted proteins | sample 1606341 | NCBI WGS metagenome assembly OKST01 (sample SAMEA3879563, study PRJEB24766) | human gut metagenome | biome: human-associated habitat; feature: feces | place: USA | collected 1985/1987 | reverse complement strand
AGCGCTGCGGCGAGGTACTCCGCGCAGCGCCGCATGTCGGGTTTGCGGCCCGCTTCGGCACTGACCGACGGGATGCGGATCAGGTCGAACAACTCGTTCAGGAAACGCTCCTTGTTCGCTTCGATATAAACTTTCGCTTTATCCATCTCATTCGGCGGTTTTTCGCAGTACGTAATGTTCGGCCAGCGGTCCTTCGACCTCCTTGCGGTCGGTCGTCAGCCGGCGCAGCCGGTTCTCCTCGACCTTGTACCAGGTCGTGTCGCTCCCTTCGAGCGTCAGCAGGTTGCCGTGCAGGGTGTAGGCTCCCTCCGCGTCGAAACGCGCGTTGCGCTCGAGGTACTCCTCGTGCAGCGAGTAGGTTCCGTCGGGTTTGAGCGTCAGCGTCGTCTCGATTCCCGGACAGTCAGCGGCCGGCAGCACGCCCCGGTACGTTCCCCGGTAATCGAGCGACGTCTCGGCGTTGTGGATGTCCGGCTTGAAAGCCCCGGTCTCCTGCTGCGCGCTCCGGCGCGGCGCATTCCCGCCGCACGAAGCCAACGCTACGGCCGCAGCGGCCAGAATCATTACTTTTCTGTTTTTCATTGTCTTACAAAGTGTTATTTGCATATTTCCCGGAGCTCGGCGATGAACCGCTGCGCCAACGCATCGGCCTCTTCGGTCGAACGGGCTTCGGTGTAGATGCGGATGATCGGCTCGGTATTCGACTTGCGCAGGTGTACCCAGCTCGTCTCGAAGTCGATCTTCACACCGTCGATATCGTTCACGTTTTCATTCGCATAACGGGCCTTTACCTCCTGCAACGCTTTATCCACGTCGATCTCCGGAGTCAGCTCGATTTTGTTCTTCGAGGCGAAGTAGGCCGGATAGGTCGCGCGCAGTTGCGTCATCGTCATGCCCCGCCGGGTGAGCCACGTCAAAAAGAGTGCCGTTCCCACCAGCGCGTCGCGGCCGTAGTGCAGTTCGGGATAGATCACCCCGCCGTTCCCTTCGCCGCCGATCACGGCTCCGACCACAGGACGGTAATCCACCTCCAAAGAGATCGGGGCATTTTTGAAATGACAGCCGAAAGCGCAGGAGCCGGCCAGACCGAGTAAAAAACCCGAATCGTCAAAGTCATAAAGCCCCAAGGCTCCACCCACACCGGCATTCAGATACCAATCGCAAGTCCGGGGTGTCCAATTCCACCGGCAGCAGCGCCAATTATAGATTCCCGTAACGGACAGTCCTTCAAAATGAGGAGTCGCCAACGTGAATTGCAAAAAATTCCGATACGAAAGATCGCGTTGATAAAGAAATTCCACGCCATCTCCCAACCGTAATCCCACGGCGTTTTTCTCTTGAGCCAAAACCGTCTCGAAAGCGAACAAACTGCAAACAAAAACCAATAAAATCTTTTTCATAAAACAATTATACGTATAACGATTTACATGGAATTATCACCGGCCACTCAATCGTCATCATCCTCGTCATCGTCGTAATCATCGTCATGATATCTCCCGTATTTCCGCTTCCCATATTTCGGGTGTTTCTTATACCCGTGCTTGTGCGGATGATACTTCCCATGTCGTTTGCAATAGGAGTCGTAATGCTCGTGCCAGTAATCGCTATGACAATGCACCCGATCATAGAACGGAGCACAATACGACGACTCGGGACCGATTCCCAGTTCGATCAGAATCCGCCCCCAGCCCTCACTCTTATAACGTCTGTAATAATCACAGATATCGCGCATGCTTCGTCCCGAGGTTCGGGCGATCTCCAGCGCAAGGCCCACATGCCCCCAATCTCTGCCGCAACGCCGGTAATAATTATTGAGCGATTCTGCCGAAATATCGTATTCCACGCAGAGGCGCCGACAGAAATCCGACAAATCGACCGAAGCATACCGATTGGCATTTCCGATAAAGACGGAAAGCCTGTTTTGTGCGGACAAAGAGCAAGCGAATACCGCAAAAAATAGCAGCAAACCGATTTGTTTCATAGGTAAATCGTTCTATTAAAACAGATGATATAATACGAACAGCTGCCAAGCGAATTTTTCATTTGCCTGTCGGCATGCCTATGCAAACGAATCTATTTCAGCAAAGTGCCGTCTTCCCGGATTTTGAGAATCACCTCCCTGCCATCTTCCGCTTCCAGCTCGATTCGATAATAATTCCCATCTGGTGTTTCTACCATTCCCGGCTCATCGTCGGCTTCATAACCGACATAATTATCGTTAATTGCCTGCTGGATCGCAGTTTTAACGGCTTCCGGAAGAGTATCCGGACTGATCTCCCAGGATGTGGAAAGCCAATTTCCGTTGTTGTCAAAAAGCACCTTCTTGGCAACTCCGTCGTGGATGATATCCACCTCAAACTGTCCGTGTTCCCGGTCCGTTTCTACGATTTCGGATGCCGCATATTTCTCCTGCAGAAAATTTTTCACCCCTTCGGGAAGTTCAACCGGCAGGTAATCCTCGGAATCATCCTCCGAATCTTCCACCGCCTTGATCAGAATTCCCTCCGCGTTGTAATAAAGATCCATTTCCCGCGAGCCCTGCTCCACCTCCAAAACATAGACCGGTTCCATGCTTTCACGTTCTATCATATCCACATCATCCGGCCTCCACGATCTATATTCGCTGTTCTGGAAGGCGTTTTTGACGGCTTCGGGCAAAGCCGCATAAGGCAGGTCCGTTTCGGTCATCAGCCAAACGGCATCGAAAGTAAACCAGGCCTCGGATTCATAATTCTGGTCCTGGAAATCCGCAATGTAATAATTACCCCGGGTTTTCCATTTCGGACTGGCTTCAGGATATTTTTGAGAAAACGCAGACTGCAATTTTTCGGGAACTTTCAAGTTGTCATCATCGTCATCACAACTTTGCATAGCCGCTCCGCATACTCCTAAAGCGAGCATCAGAAAATACATTTTCAGTTTCATAACAAAAATAATTTGAAGTTAGGTAAGACAAAGATATGAAACCCGAACCACATAAACAAATATCTGAAATTCACCTTCACATCGCTGAAAATCGGGCATCGGTCGAAAAATATTATCCGGATCGCATCATCCGATTCAAATCATACAACTTGTAATTATTCGCCTTTCAAAATTTTTCCACATTTGGATTTCTCGCCGGAAATCGCCATATTTATTATTTTGTCGTCAATACCAGTTCTCGTAGAAATATTCTAAAAAAAGATAGGATGGTTTTAGCCATCCTATCCCAGTGAGCAATCTCGTAATTTTGAACTTTTTATTTTAATGTTTTAACACATTATAGTAAGAGATTTTCACTCGAAATTATTTGTCGGTTGACAAATGCCTTCCACACATTGAAGCGTTACTGGTCTGACCGTTATTAGCGTTTCAACCGCATCTTCTTGTCCTTACCTTACACTTAATGGCGGAGCGGCGCGAATATTACAGATTATAGCATTCGCCTCATTTCCAGAGAAAACTCGGCACGGGATGTTCGGGCATTGCGCACGTCATCCGGAATGATCGTCCGGGAATATACGCTGGTTTCGGCCGGCTCGGTCCGGGCGGTCATCGTCAGGGTGTTCCCGTCATTCGTCAGTTCGAAATCGTAACCGCTGCCCCAGCTCTCGCCGTCGTCGTACACTCCGGTCAGCCGGGATCCGTCAATCGAATAACGCCCGGTGTATTTAGTGTAGTTCGACGTTTCGACCTTCTGATAAAGTCCGAACGTCGCTGCCGAAGTGAATTCGACGTATACCTCGAATCCTTCGGGAGCACTCTCCGACCAGGAAGTGAGGCGCCATTCGCCTACGATTTCCGACTGAATGTTGGGGGCATCGTCGTCATCCGAACAGCTTGCGGCGAAAATGCCGAGCAGGGAGAAAACGAGCAGATGATAAAGATGTTTTTTCATTGCAAGCACTGTTTTTATAACCAACCTCCGTTTGCTGCGCCGGCCGAACGGGCGATGACGGCGAATTCCTTGGTGATGACCATGCCGCCCATCACGACGCCCGTTCCAGGTTTCGTACCGCCGGCTATCGCCGAAACCTTGATTTTGGCCGATCCGGGTTTCGTGCATTTGATCATCAGTTTTCCATTATACATTTTGGGAGCCGCCTTGATGCCAAGCTTTTCCATGTCCTTGGCCGACATCTGGATATCGGTGTAGGTAAGGTCTTCGGCACCCTGTCCGAAATGCTGCGTCAGCGGAATGAGCTGCACCTCGCCCAATGCGACCTGCAGACAAGGCGTTCCTTCAATCTGCATGAGCAGCTGATAGGCATCGGTAATGCCGGTGCCCATTTTGCCGCGGTAAATCGACACGTCGGCGATCGTGGCCTTCGAGCCTTCGCCCAGCCGGGAGTCGATTTCATTGACCGAGGTGAGCAGCATGGTCTTGAATTCGTCGAGCGAGTATCTCTTCCCTTTCTCCAGGGCATAGGAGAGGCCGAGTGCGGCTACGCCCGAGACGTGCGGGCAGGCCATCGAGGTTCCCTGCATGTAGCCGTAATCCGCTCCGTTGCTCGTTTCGGAGCAGAGTGTCGAGAGTACGCCGGCCTTCTCGCCGCCGCTCAGACCGCTCGTTTCGCCGCCGGGAGCCGCGATATTGCAGCCGGGACCGTAGTTGGTGTAGTTGGCCGGCAGGTAGTCGGGCGAGAACGAGGTGACCGAGATATAATCACGATAGCCTGCCGGATAGCCGGACATGGCTGTCGATTCGTTGCCGGCGGAAAAAACGATCAGTCCGCCGTCGAGGGCCTCGCAGTTCTTCTGGGCGGCGAAGTACTGAAGCGCCTCGTAATCCATCGGCGATTGTTTGATGAACATGTTGTCCGACGTGTATATTCCCGCCTTGATGCCCCACGAGCACTGGAGGATGGAGGCACCGTGATCCGCGGCGTATTTTATGGCGCGGCTCGACACGAGGGCGTCGCCCGTCTGGTCGCCCGAGAAGATCTGGCACGACATCAGACGCACGCCGTCTCCGTTGCCCGTACCTCCGGCCACGCCGCAGACGCCGATGCCGTTGTTATTGACGGCGGCTACCGTGCCCGCAACGTGCGTTCCGTGTCCCGAATCGCCCTTCTGACCCCATGAAATGGGACCGTCGGCAGCGAAGTTCCATCCGTGAATGTCCTGGTTCTTGTATTCGGGCGAAGGGTTCGGATTGATCCACATGTTGGCCGCCAGATCCGGATGGGTGTATTTCACCCCTTCGTCCACGATGGCGACGATGACTTCGGGATTACCTGCCGTGAGCTTCCATGCGTCGGCCACATTGATGTCGGCTCCGGCCACCGATGTAGTGGCAACGGCCTGGTCGGCATTGTTGATGTAATGCCACTGCCAGAAAAGATTCGGGTCGTTGAAATCCGCCGTGACCAGGGCGCGGGTCCGGTCGCCCGCCGTCGCGTGGAACGGATAGGTCTTGCAGTCGGAAGCCCGGTAGAGACGGGTGCGGAACTGTACTTTCGAGATTTCGGCGACATCTGCGAGTCTCTCGGCCGCCTTGTCGAGATCCTCTTCCGATGCGAACCCGAGCACATACCATCTGTGAAGCCCTGCCGCACGGGTGCGGGCCTCGTGTTCGCCGGCTTCGGGGAAGACGCGCTCCAGCGAGGTGACGTGCAGGTCGTTCAGGATGTCATCGACGGATTCGATGCCCGAACGGGTCAGCGCCGAACGGGTCTTGGCCGCATTCAACGCATTCTGTTCGAGACTGGGAATGGCTTCTTCGCCAAATTTTACGATGAGCGAACCGGCCACGGCGTCGTCCGACGTATTGCAGATTTTGTCCGAAGTCTCGATTTCGGGAGCGGAATCCCCGCGGTTCGGTATTTCCTGCATGGGATCCGTCGAGCAGGCGGCCAGCAGCAGGGAGGCGAAAATCAGGAGTTTCGTTTTGTTATGCATATATCATGCTGATTTTTGAGTCCGGCAGGTTGTTTTTGGCTTGGAAAAAAGGGAGAGGCCGACACTTGCCGGACGACCGGCCTCTCCCGATCCGATATTACTTGAGCGTGATTTCGGCAGCGGCCGTTTTCCGGAAGCGGAGTTCCGATCCCGAACCGTTCGCACGCTGCACAGCGTCGCTGAATCCGACCGTAGCCCTTACGACTTTCGCTTCAGGAGCCGATGCGGGCAGGAATCCTTTCGCATAGTCGGTCGGTACGGTTTTGACGGAACCGCGTTCTGCGGAAACGGAGAATTCGAGCCGTTCGACGTAATTCCGCGGCTGCCGGAGCTCTGCGGCCATCCGGCGCAATTCTGCGATCCGCTCTGCGGCCAGTTCGGGAATGCCGCCCATATCCTTGGCGGGATCGACGAGCAACATGTCCGTAAGGATCGAATAGGGGGTCGTCGTACTCAACGTATACAGATAACGGAACGTGGCCCCCTGCTCGACATAGTTCGGGGTGGGCACGAAATAGATGTAACCGTCGGCCACGGCGCCTCCGATGAACGGATAATTGACCGCATAGAGGGCTTCGGGGTTCTCCTCCGAGACGCAGCCGGAGATGATGTCCTCGCCGTTGATGACACCGATCGGGTCCTGCGAAAGCATCGGAGAGATGGCGCCGGTTATGCCTGCGAGCGGAGCAGTGGAGGGAACGTAGACCGCCGGAATCCGACCGCCTTCGTCAAACTCGACCCCGGGGAGTCCCGTGATGGTCAGCAGATCGGCCGAACTGTCGTCCGCCGGATCGTCTTCGATGGTCACCGTGCCGATCTTCCGGCGCATCGGCTTCTCATCCATGACGTTGACGGCATAATAGTTCCATTCGGTCGAAATCAGGTACTCCTTCGAGGGCTGCTCTTTCTGCGGCAGGAAGTCCGAGTAGAGGAACTCGCTCTCCAATCCCGGGTTGTATACACCGGTGGTCTTGATGGATGCCGTGAAGAGTTTGCTGGCATATCCGTTGTAAGCCAGTCCGGCGAACGTGTACTCCGTGTCGCCGTTCAGCCCCGTGAGCATGACGCTGTAATGTCCGCCGTTGATGGCGTCGAGCTGCTCTTTGGTGAAATCCTTGCCCTCCTCTTTGAGGAAAGCCGTCATGTCCAATCCTTGGATGTCTTTTGTCTTGAAGACTCCGTGTTTGACAGATTCAATCCCCTCGCCATAGGCCCAGAATTTCGCCGCATTGTCCGTCGTAATGCCTTGTCCCGCGAATTCGTTCGTGGCTTCGAGCCCGATGTTGAGAATGACGGAAACCTTGTCCTCGTCGCCCTTGGCGATATATCCGAACGAAATGGAGGCGTAGCCCTGCATTTTCAGATTCTGCGACGCCGTTTCGCCGCCCTCCGGATTCGCCTCTTCGTCCGAACCGTAGATGCAGCCTACAAGCGTGTACTTGCCGGTGCCGCCTTCCAGATCCTGAACGGAAATCGTCCCCGAAGCGGTGATCGTCTTGATGAGTTCCGCGGCGATCTTGCCATCGGCCATCTCCTGTGCCTTGAGACTCGCCTCGCCGTCGCTCAAATTGCCCGTGAAGATCGCATAGCGGAACTCCCGGGTGTCCTCGGAGAGGGTGGCGCCGATTTCGACGACACCGTCTGCGGGTTCGCTTTTGGTGAGGGCCACCGAGTAGTCGTAGACCCTGGCTCCGGGAAGCATGATCCGCTGCAGGCCGTTTGCGTTGGCATAGAAGAATTTTCCGGCATATTCACCTTCGCTCGGTTCGAGCACGATACCCTGCGCCGGGAAGGTAATCACGCCGTTCTTGAGCGTGCCATATTGTCCGGCCGACTCGTCCATGGCGAAATTCTCCGGCGTCTGCGATGCGATGTACCACTCGCCCATATCGGCAAAGAGGGTCAGACCGGTCGATTGGTAGGGATAATAGACCTTGTTCGGATCCGAGGCATCGACATAGGTCCAGACGTTGCGGTTCTCGTGGTTTACCTGTCCTCCGGCGAAGATGTTCATCAGCTCCGGAGTGTAGGCTTTCATGCGGTAATAGCCCTTCTTGTCCGAACGCTCGTAGATTTCGAGTTCGATTTCGGGGTTCGGATTAGCATTGGGGTTGTCTATCGACGCGAAGTTGCCCAGAATGTCGTCGCGGTAGCGGCCTTTGGTCTCACCGGTCTTTTCGTCGGTGACCAATTCCCATTTGGCCAGCACGAGCGATATCGAAAGGTTCACCTTATCGGCACCGTAGATCGAAGCGTAGCGCGGATCTTCGATGTTGATATCGCAGGTGTAGGTCGTGCCCATTTGGGCCTTGGGGAAACTGATCGTAAAGGTCGTCTCGTCCTCTCCGGCATCGAATGCGATCGGCTCGACGACGAAAATATCCTCGACGTTGGACTTCACGACGACCGGAACGACGATCGGATCCACGGTGTTGCGCCGTTTGACCGTATAGGTCGCTTCGGTCTGGGTTCCCGGTTCGAACTCCAGATCGGTCCGGGTAGCCTGCTTCTTCGGGAAGTAGACACCGTAGCAATCGGGATTCTCCGCGGTTCCCTGCGTATAGTTCACGTCGTCCTCGCAGCCGGCAAGGACAAGAAGTGCCAGCAGGAACGGTAATATATGCTTGAATGTCTTCACGGTAATTTGCTTTTAGATTTGACAGCTTGATCGCAGATGGTCATCACCCGTTCCACGGCTTGACCGTTTGCGAAGGATCGGGATTGTTCTGCGTGGCAATGACGGGATTGTTCTGCGTCTCGCCGCGCGTGATCACGAAGTTCCAGTAGGGCGCGCGCCCTTCCGTGTTCAGCCGGTACGAATTGGGAGAGTTGGTTCCCACATAGCCCCGTCGGGTGGACATGTCGAGCCGCTTCATGTCGAACATGACGATGCCTTCGCCCCAGAACTCGATGCGCTTCTGGAGCATCAGCTCGTTGGTGAAACTTTCGACCGACGACGACATGTTCGTACAGTCGTAACCTCCGCCCACGATACGGTGGCCGTTCATGAACTCGTTGAGCAGACGGATGCCTTCGCCAAGATTTTCATGCGCCCTGGCCTCGGCCTCGATGAAGTACATCTCCTCGACGCGCATGTAGGGATGGTCTGCGGCTCCGCCGACCTTGAAATCCTCATAAGCGCCCTGCGCCGGACGGAACTTGATGTTCGCGTAATCGGGCAGTTCATTGAAGTATTCCTTGCCCTCTTTGCGGCAGCTTTTGTAGTCGTAGGACTCCTTCTCCGGGTCTTTGCGGTCGGGATCGAGCCACGAATGGCGGCGGAAGTCGCGCAGGTCGATACTGTTGTAGAGGTTGCTGTTGATGCAGCGGCAGGCGTCGTTTCCGTAGGCGCTCCACGCATTCTCCGTGCTCATGTGCGCCGTGAAGCAGAACAGGTTGGCAACGCTCTCGCTCGGAAGCGCAAGGCCCCAGATCCAGGCATTGTTCGACATGGCGCTGTTGAAGCCGTTCGAGGGGTCTTCCCACTGCTCCTGCGTCAGGGGCGTGCAGCCGCTGGCGGTGATGGCCTGCCGGGCGTACTCGGCGGCCTGGCGGTACGACTCGGCGTCGTTCTTGGCCGTGCCCCGCTCGAGCCAGGCCCGGGCCTTCAGTCCGTAAACCAGCGCCAGGCTGATCGTGTACTTGTCGGGGGCCGTAAAGCCGCTCAACAGCTCTTCGGCCTTGTCCAGGTCGGGGAAGATCACTTGATCGTAGATGTCGTCGACCTTGGCACGGGGGTTGTTCTTGGCCTCGGCCTCGGTAGTCTCGGGCAGTACGATGGGCACGCCCAGCCCGAGAACCCCGGGCGCTTCGGTGTAATTGTTCTCCTTGAACTCGTACAGACGCACCAGATCGAGGTAGAACATGGCCCGATAGGCGTAGGCGAAGCCCAGATAGGACTTCTGCGTGGCGTCGAGCGTCGCGAAATCCGAGGCGTCGATCTGTTTGATGACGTTGTTGGCCGCCATGATCCACGCATAGTAGTTGTCCCACGTGAGCGCGGCCACGGCATAGTCGGCGCCGAGCGCTTCGTTGGTTCCCCACTGTGCGAACCAGTCGTAGCCGATATTGCCGCCGATGGCGATGTCGCCCGTCATGGATTCCGTGGCGATATGGATGGCCGGCAGGGCGAAGTCCCAGGCTTGGCCATCCTGTGCGTAACCCACGGAACCGGCCTGTACGAGCGAGGCCGGAATACCCTCGATCAGCGTTTCGAGGGTCACCTGATCCTCGGTGGCTATTTCATAGGGGTCGGCTTCCTTGATGCAGCTGCTTGCCAGCAAAGCTGCCGCCAGCGTCGCGAGCGTTATGTTTGTCGCTTTTTTCATATGCATGTCGTTTGTCGTAAAGTGTTTGAGGCCGATTAGAATTGGATGTTGATGCCGCCCGAAATCGTCCTTACGGGCGAATAGGTGGCCTGGCTCGTCGATCCCGAATAGGAGTAGCGGGGATCGAATCCCTGACGCTTGGACCAGTACCAGACATTCTCGCAGGCCAGGTAGACGCGCACCTTCTCGATTCCGACCTTCTTGGTGAAATTCGACGGCAGCGTGTAGCCGAAGTTGATGTTCTGCAGGTTCAGGTAGCTGGCGTCCATGAGGAAACGGTCGGAGGTGGCGTTCTGGTCCTGATCCTCGTATTGCAGGCGCGGGATGTCCGACGAGGGGTTCTCCGGGCTCCATGCCTTGAGGATGTCCTTGTGCCAGTTCATACCCGTCGATTTGTTGGCCGGCGAGTACATGGCCGCCGCATAGCCCGAGTCGTAGGCCAGACCGCCGATCTGGTAGGTGAAGGCCACGCTCAAGTCGAAGCCCCGGAAATTGACGCTCGTGCCGAAACCGCCGTAGAGATCGGGAATCGGGTCGCCGCAGAGATAGTCCGATGCCTTGGCATATTCAGTCGTCGTGACGCGCTTGCCCGTGGGGTTGCCCTTGTCGTCGGTCTCGTCCATGTACCACATCGAAAGGCCCTCGTCCGAAACACCGGCATATTTCCTCATGTAGAAAGTGTACATCGGAAGCCCTTCTCCGAAGAAAGTGGAGCCGCTCACGTAACCGGAGTAGCCATCGACCTGCTTGGTCCGCCGTTCGGGCGGCAGCATGGTGATCTTGTTGCGCAGGTGCGTCATGTTGAGGTTGATGTCCCACTGGACATGCTCCCGCCGGATCGGCGTAAAGTTCAGTTCGATCTCGATACCGCTGTTGCGCATGTCGCCCACGTTGGCGTAGTAGGACGAATAGCCCAGCGACGGAGCTACCGGGAACGACAGCAGCATGTCGGTCGTCTTGCGGAGGAAATATTCGACGCCTCCGGAAACCGTACCGCGCAGGAAGCTGAACTCCACACCGGCGTTGAAGTTGGAGTTGGTCTCCCAGGTGATGTTCTCGGATCCTTTGGCGTTGAAGACGGTCGAGACCTTTCCGTTGGCGTTTTCGATCGTGTAGGTGTTCGTGTAGCGGAAATTACCGATGTTGTCGTTGCCCTGCGAACCGATCGAGGCCTTCAGCTTGAGATTGTCGAGCCATTCATAGGTGCTCTCCATGAAATTTTCCTTCGAAATGATCCATGCGCCGCCCAGCGACCAGAAGTTGCCCCAGCGGTGGTCGGGGTGGAAGCGCGAAGAAGCGTCGCGGCGGTAGGAGGCCGAGGCGAAATATTTGCCTGCGTAATCGTACATGACACGGGCGAAATAACCCTCGTTGTTGTACTCAACCCGGTAAGAGCCGGCTCCCTGTTTGTCGATGATCGCCCCGGCCAGTTCGTCGTTGTCCTGCGTCAGCATGTTGCTTTTGGAAGCCGACAACAAGTAAATGCGGTTCTGGTAGGACTCGTGACCCAGCATCACATTGAGGTTATGGTGGCCGATCTGCTTGGTGTAGTTGAGAATCTGCTGCAGGTTGAGGTCGAAATTCCGCTGATGCCCTTTCGAGACCATGCCTTTTTCGCTGGCGAACTGTCCGAACCAGGGATTCGTAACCGAGGTGGAGCGGGTTTCGTCGAGCGAAACGCCGGCGTTGAACGTGAACTTGAAATCCTTGAGGAAGGTGACGTCGATATATCCCGTACCGTTGAAAGCATTGCCTTCGGCTTCCTGTTTGTTGAGACGCGAATCCGAGAGGGCGTTGCTGTTGGGGAAGAGCGAACGCTCCATACCGGCATTGTCGCCGTTGCCGTAGTCGTAGAGCTTGATGCCGTCCTCGTTGTACATGACATTACCCTCGCCGTCGCGGATGTAGAGCGGATAGATCGGACCGACGGCCGTCGTGTAGGCGAAGACGTTGCCCGACGAGTTGCCGGCGCCGCTGTCGTCGATCTGGTTGTAGCGGAAATGCGTGTAGTTGGCGTTGGCGCCGAACTTGAGCCACTTCTTGGCCTGGTAGTCCACGCGCAGACGGGTCGTATAACGGTCTATGTCCGAATTGTAGGCGATACCTTCGTTGTTCAGGTAGCCGAACGATCCGTAGATCGAGGCGTTCCCGGTCTGGCCGGAGATCGAAGCGTTGTACTCCTGACGCAGGGACGAGCGGAAAGCCGCATCGGTCCAGTCGTCGGGACGGACGTAGTACTCCTTGCCCTCATAGACGAGACGGCGGCCGAGAGTCGCAGCGGGATTGACCTTGCCGTTGATGCCGATGAACTCCTGCCCGGAGGGAACCGTATAGACCATATAGCCCAGACCTCCGTCATTCGCATTGGCCGTCAAATTCGTATTGGCGCGCAAATGGGCCTCGCCGACACTCATTCCCGAATTGACATAGTAGTTTTTCAGCGCACTGTAATGCAGTTCGTAGAATTGTGCCGGGTTGGTGATGTACGCATAATCCTGGACGGCGCGCGAATTGACGCCCCACTTGGCGTCGATTGTCACGTGAGCCTCCTGCGACTTGGCCTTTTTGGTGGTGATCATCACCACGCCGTTGGCGCCGCGGGCGCCGTACAGGGCGTTCGAGGCGGCGTCCTTCAGCACGGTCATCGACTCGATGTCGCTCGGGTTGAGGTTGTTCAGGTCGCCCGAATAGGGCATGCCGTCCACGATCCACAGCGGGTCGTTGCCGGCGTTGAGCGAGCTGAAGCCGCGGATGCGGATTTTCGGACTCTCTCCCGGCTGTCCCGAGGTGTTGGTCAGCTGCACGCCCGCGACCTTTCCGGCCAGAGCCTGCGCCACGTTGGACTGCTGCGACTTGGCGATGTCGTCCGACTTGATGACGGCGGCCGAACCGGTGAAGGCCTCTTTCTTGGCCGTACCGAACGCCATCACGATCACGTCGTCGATGGCCTGCGCGTCCTCTTTCAGGACGATGTCGATGTGCGTCTTCCCGGCCACGGCGATCTGCTGCGGCGTCGAGACAA
>OKST01001212.1_pt1 | contig 13348 bp, 10 predicted proteins | sample 1606341 | NCBI WGS metagenome assembly OKST01 (sample SAMEA3879563, study PRJEB24766) | human gut metagenome | biome: human-associated habitat; feature: feces | place: USA | collected 1985/1987 | reverse complement strand
AACATGCTGATAGGTTCCATTGTAGGCGAAAAGGCAGCAATAGGGCAAGAAAAATATTTTGGAATCCTGAAAAAGCAGCAGAAATGTGTAAAAGAGAATGCAGGGCTCCAATTTTTCACGGCAAAGCCTGCGGGATATGATACAATGGCAGGACAAAGACAAAAAAGGGAGGTCGATCATCATGAGCGATACAAAAAAGTCGGCAAAGGGCCCTGCCCTTCGGAAAGAACATGATTCCATGGGGGAAATCCTCGTCCCCTGCGATAAATATTGGGGTGCCCAGACGCAGCGCAGCTTTGAGAACTTCCGCATTGGCACGGAAAAGATGCCGCCTGAAGTGATTTCCGCCTTCGCCATCCTCAAAAAATCAGCAGCCCAAGCAAACTGTGAGCTGGGAACGCTCCCTAAGGAAAAAGCCGTACTCATTGAAAAAGCCTGCGAAGAGATCCTTGACGGCAGTCTCGACGGCAACTTTCCCCTTGCGGTCTGGCAAACCGGAAGCGGCACCCAGAGCAACATGAACATCAACGAAGTCATTGCCCACAGGGGAAATGAGCTTGCCAAAAAGACATGCCTTCACCCCAATGACGACGTCAATAAATCCCAAAGCTCAAATGATACCTTCCCGACGGCCATGCACATTGCCGCCATAAAGGGCATCGAAGAACATCTTTTTCCTCGCCTTGACGCGCTCATAAAGACCTTCAAGGACCTTGAAAAGAAACATCGGGGCATTGTCACAACAGGCCGGACCCATCTCCAGGATGCGGTTCCCATTGCCTTTTCCCAGGAAATCTCGGGCTGGCGAACCATGCTTGAACGCAGCCGTGATGAACTCAAGACCTCAGAAAAAGGGCTCCTTGAACTGGCGCTAGGAGGAACGGCCGTCGGGACAGGGCTTAATGCACCAAAAGACTTTGATCGGACCGTTGCCGCCTATATCGCCCAAAATACAGGCTATGCCTTTAAAACCGCCCCCAATAAGTTCCATGCTCTCACAAGCCTTGACGACATGGTCTTCAGTCACGGCGCCCTCAAGGCCTTAGCCGCCAATCTCATGAAGATTGCCAACGACGTGCGCTGGCTGGCCAGCGGACCCCGGGACGGACTTGGCGAAATCACCATTCCCGCCAATGAACCAGGATCTTCCATCATGCCGGGCAAGGTCAACCCCACCCAATGCGAAGCTGTCACCATGGTTGCCGTCCAAGTCATGGGCAATGATGCAGCCATTGGGTTCGCCGCGTCCCAAGGAAACTTCCAGTTGAATGTCTTTCTTCCCGTTACAATCTATAACTTCCTCCAGTCCGTGCGGCTTTTGGGAGACGCCATGGAATCATTCCGCATCCACTGCGCCCTCGGCATCAAGGCGAATAAAGCTAAGATGAAGGAAAACCTCCACCGCTCCCTCATGCTAGTTACGGCCCTGACCCCCTATATCGGCTATGAAAAGGCGGCGGAAGTCGCTAAACTGGCCCACAAGAAGGATCTTTCCCTCAAGGAAGCCATCCTCGAATTGGGCTACATGACAGAAACGGACTTTGATGCCCATTTCCATCCAGAAAAGATGGTGTAAGATGACAAAACGCTGTGAAATCATCATTCGTGTCGTTGATAAAAAAGGGGAGGCCCCTTGCCACCACGGCCATGTAAAGGGTATGGAACTGTCCTGGGACCATGACCGGGGCCGCCTGTGCCCCATGGCCCAGCATGCCCTCTTTCCCTATATCGATATTCTCCGCTACGGCGGCACCCTTCCCGGCATGAAGGGAAACCGTTTCCGTGTTGCCTGTCCTGATGCTGAGGTCATCAACATCTTTGAAATTGAGATGCGAACCAATCCCTCCCCACAAAAAAAATAACTGGATGGGGCTGCCCCTTTGGGCAGCCCCCTTTCATTAGGCCCCGCCTGCATGCCTTTTCTTTGGCTCATCAAGGCCAGTTGTATTATAGGTTACACTTTTATTTGCAAAAAGCATGCTTTAGTATTATCCTTAAAATTTTTCTTGATTTTTGTCTTTTTTCATGATACTATCTGAACCATAATTTCAAAGCAAGAGATGCATTGAAGGGAAAGAGTACGTTTCAGGAAAACCTCCAGAGAGTTGCCGGGTGGTGCAAGGCAGCGGCGGACCGAAACCGAACTGATCCCTGAGCAGCTTTCCTGAACCCGCGCATGACAGTAGGGGAAGCCGGCTCCTGACCGTTATCAATCAGGGCGGTATCGATGGACACGTCATCCGTACCGGCTAAGGGCACACCAAATGGTGTGAAGTGGAGTGGTACCGCGCAAGATTTGAATCTTTCGTCTCTCACAAAGAGAGAAGAAAGATTTTTTTATTGCCTGTAAGGAGGACATCATCATGAAACATGTAGAAGCTTACAAAAAGGGCTATTATCTGCCCCCTGTCGTCGATATGAGCTGGGCCATGGCCGACGCGCCCAAAAAAGCCCCTATTTGGTGCAGCGTGGACCTGCGCGACGGCAACCAGGCCCTCGTGATTCCCATGAGCCTCCAAGAGAAGATTCGCTTCTACAAGACCCTCGTCGCCATGGGGTTCAAGGAAATTGAAGTCGGATTTCCTGCCGCGTCAGAAACGGAATATGACTTCCTCCGCTATTTGGTTGACCATGATCTCATCCCTGACGATGTGACGGTCCAGGTCCTCACCCAGGCACGGGAACACATCATCAAAAAGACTTTTGAAGCCCTGAAAGGCGTCAAAAGCGCCATCGTCCACGTCTACAATTCGACGAGCGTCGCGCAAAGGGAGCAAGTCTTCCACAAATCAAAGGAGGAAATCAAGGAAATTGCCGTTAATGGGGCGCGTCTTTTGCAGCGCCTCACGGAAGAAGCCCACGCGTCTTACCGCTTTGAGTATTCACCAGAAAGCTTTACGGGGACGGAACCAGAATACGCCCTGGAAGTCTGCAACGCAGTCCTCGACGTGTGGAAACCGCAGCCAGACCGGAAGGTCATCATCAACCTGCCATCGACGGTGCAGATGTCCATGCCCCATATCTTTGCCGCCCAAGTGGCCTATCTTTCCCAGAACCTTTCCTACCGTGATGCCGTTGTCCTTTCCGTCCATCCCCACAATGACCGCGGCACTGGTGTTGCCGATGCAGAAATGGCCATGCTCGCCGGTGCGGACCGCGTAGAAGGAACGCTCTTTGGCAACGGCGAACGGACAGGCAACGCGGACATCGTCACCATCGGCATGAACCTCTATGCCTTGGGCATCGATCCGCAGCTTGATTTTTCCAATATGCCGGACCTTGTAAAGACCTATGAGGAAGTAACGCGCATGCATGTCAGTGAGCGTCAGCCCTACGCCGGAAAGCTTGTCTTTGCCGCCTTCTCCGGCTCCCATCAGGATGCCATTGCCAAAGGCATGAAATATCGTAAGGAGCACAATGACCCGTACTGGACGTGCCCGTACCTTTATATCAATCCCCACGATGTGGGCCGCACCTATGATGCCGATGTTATCCGCATCAACAGCCAAAGCGGCAAGGGCGGCGTCGCCTACATCATGGAAACAGCCTATGGCATCGATATGCCAAAAGCGATGCGGGAAGACTTCAGCTACTTTGTAAAAGACGTTTCCGATCATAAGCACCAGGAATTGAAGCCCGATGAAATCTTCAATCTCTTTAAGGATCATTACGTCGATAAGAGCCTTCCCATTGAACTGCAGGATACGCTCTTCCGCAAGAAGGACGGAAAATGGCAAGGCAAAGTCCTCGTCCGGGCTGCCGGCCGCGACGTGATCCTTGAAGGAGCCGGCAATGGCCAGCTCGACGCCGTCAAGGATGCCCTCTGCCGGGCTTTCCACTTTACCGTGACGGACCTTACGTACAGCGAACACGACCTGGACCGGGTCGCTGAATCACGGGGCATTGCCTACTTTGGCATTACAGATGAAAAAGGCGTCACAACCTGGGGTGCCGGCGTCGACACGGATACGATGACGGCCTCCATCAAGGCCTTCATCAGTGCCCTGAACCGCCGCAAAGACGCCAAGGACCATGTCTATGGCGCTGGCCTCATCTCCTCTGAAGAGGCAGTCAATGCTTTCCACCAAGCGGCCAGTGCCCGCTAAATTTAGGGTAAAAGAAAGGATGTATGCACGATGGGAATGACCATGACACAAAAAATCCTCGCCAAACACGCAGGAAAGGACCTCGTTAAACCAGGTGACCTCATCACCTGCCGACTCGACCGCGTCCTTGCAAACGATATTACAGCACCGCCGGCCATCAAGGAATTTGAAAAGATTGGGCGCCCCGTCTTTGATAAGGACCGCATCGTCCTTGTCCCGGACCACTTCATTCCCAACAAGGACATTAAATCCGCCGGCCTTGCCAAGATTGTCCGTGACTTCGCCAAAGCCCATCATATCACCCATTATTATGAAACTGGACGAGCCGGCATCGAACACGTCATTCTGCCGGAAAAGGGTATTGTCGGACCGGGCATGCTCACCATCGGCGCCGACTCCCACACCTGCACCTACGGCGCCCTGGGCGGCTTTGCCACCGGTGTGGGGTCAACAGACCTGGGCGCTGCCATGGCAACGGGCACGTGCTGGTTCAAGGTACCGGAAGCCATTAAGGTCATCATTACAGGAAAAAAACCGGCGGATATTACGGGTAAGGATGTCATGCTGACCCTTATCGGCATGATTGGCGTCGACGGGGCCCTCTACCAGTCCCTGGAATTTACGGGCGACGGCATTGCTGAGCTTTCCATGACGGACCGCTTCACCATGGCCAATATGGCCATTGAAGCAGGCGCCAAAAACGGTATTTTCCCGGTGGACGAAAAAACAAAAGCCTACCTTAAAGGCCGTGTAGACCGCGACTGGGAGGGCGTTGAGGCTGACGCCGACGCAAACTATGTGCGCGAAATTAAAATTGAACTTGATAAACTTGTGCCTGTTGTTGCTTACCCGCACCTGCCGGAAAACACGCACCCGGCAGCAGAAGGGCGCGATATTAAAATCGACCAGGTTGTTGTGGGCAGCTGCACCAACGGACGCCTTGAAGATTTGGCGCAGGCTGCGGAAGTGCTGAAGGGGCGCAAAGTTCATCCTTCCGTACGCTGCATTATCATCCCTGCAACGCAGGAAATTTATAAAGAAGCCATGAAACTTGGCTATATTGATACCTTTATTGATGCCGGTGCAGCTGTTTCTACCCCGACCTGCGGGCCGTGCCTTGGCGGGTATATGGGCATTCTGGCTGCGGGCGAAAGGGCGGTTTCCACAACCAACCGCAACTTTGTCGGCCGCATGGGCCATGTGGATAGCGAGGTGTACCTCGCCTCCCCCGCCGTGGCGGCGGCAAGCGCGATCGCGGGCCGAATTGCGGACCCAGCCAAAATATAACAGCTAAAGAAAGGAGCCTGACAATGAAAGCACAGGGTTTGGTACATAAATATGGCAGCAACGTCGATACGGACGTGATTATCCCGGCGCGTTATCTCAACACTGCTAATCATAAGGAGTTGGCAGCGCACTGCATGGAGGATATCGACAAGGAATTCATCCATAGGGTGAAACAGGGCGACCTAATCGTAGCGGATCATAATTTCGGCTGCGGTTCCTCCCGGGAGCATGCGCCGATCGCTATCAAGGCAGCTGGGGTTTCCTGCGTCATTGCAAAAAGCTTTGCCCGCATTTTCTACCGCAACGCAATCAACATCGGCCTACCGATTCTCGAATGCCCTGAGGCGAGCGACGGCATCCGCAGCGGCGACGAGGTGTGTGTGGATTTTGATACGGGCGTTATCACCAACGTGACAACCGGCGAAACCTACCAGGCAGAATCCTTCCCTCCCTTTATCCAGAACATCATCGCCAAGGGCGGCCTGCTCAACTCCATTGCCCAAAAATAAAGGCTTGCCTTGGCCTGAAAACAGCTTTTAGCGAAGCAAAAATGGAATAGAGCGGGGCTGTTGTAAAACGAGATGTTTTGCAACAGCCCCGCTAAAAAAGCGTTTGCGTATATTCATGCATGATGCAACGCGCCCCCTTTCGATCCATCCGGCGGTGAACCAAACCGGGAATCTTTTCCCCCGCCTTGACTTTGCCCTCCCGACCGATTAAAATGAATCATGTATCGATGGGAGTTATATCGCGAACAGGCGCCAGACGCCCGCAAAGGAGTGTTCCAATGAAAACAAAACGAGTGCTCGGCCTTCTGCTTGCCGCGGTTCTGATTACCGGCTGCCTTGCCGCAGGCTTGATAGCCTACGCCGCAAAAGTAGAGCAGCAGTTTGAATCGACGCCGGAGAGCAGCGCTTGGCTACAGAGCCTGATGGTCACTTATGATAAGGGGAACTATGCATTCGAAACTGCCACGATGGTGCCGCAGACAAATTACCGGCACGATAAGAGCCTGAGCGAGTTTGAAACCGATGTTTCCTACTGGGTCAAAGCCTATACGATGGATGAAGACATGCGCTATGAGCAATATATTCTGGCCATGCGTTTTACCACCGATATTATGAAATTTATGGGGATCACAGAGGACACCTCGCAGGAAGAGATGCGCGCATGGCTGGTGGAAAACGGTGTCGTGATGCCTCCGGAGGATGATGAAAACACCGAAACATACGTCATCCTTCTCTACGCCATGATGAAGCAAAACGCTTATAAGCTGTTTTACCCCAACATGACGCCGCCCACCATCGCACCTGGCACTCCTCTGGAAGCCGCGCTCGTGCAATACCTTGCCAAGCTTATTGAGGAAGAGGAGAGCATTGAGCTGACCGGACCGCTGCCCGAAACCGTCCGCGGGCTGGTTCTCGACGTTGCAAAAGCCACTCTGAAGCAGGAAAAATACGGTAGCATCCAGGTGCCTGCCGATATGCCGGATGAAAAGGTGCTCAAGCTGATGACGATCCGCACGCTGATCGTCGATTTGAAATACCCGCTATACAAGGATGGTGTGGTAACGGATATTAAAAATCCGGATGATATTTCGGATGAGGAGCTGGGGCTTGCTTATCTCTCCGCCATGCTCGGCCAGCGTTACGAGCTGAAAAGTGCTCTGATCCCCTATATCCCCGCGATGGACGCCGCCTGGAACATGCAGGAGGCGCTCGCCAATAACGACGTGCCGCGCCTAATTCTGCGCCAGATGGCAAAGGAAAAGGGCAGCGATAAAATCACGAAGGATTTTACCAAACAGCAGGCCTGGGAAGAGGTGCTCCGCCTGGGCTACTTCCCGCTGGAGGATCAGTTTTATTGCGACATCTCAAATTATGTTGTCAATCTGCCCTATAAAATCAGCGATGTGCGCGTGCGCCCCACTGCGCTGAAAAACGGCGCGAAGATCACCGTCAACGGCAAGGAGATTAAAAGCGGCAGCGCGACGGAGATTCATTTTTCCATGATCGGCCAATCCACCACGCTGAACTATCACGTGACCAACACAGTGGACGGCAAAACAGAGACCATGGATTATTCTGTCAAGATCATCAACGGCAGCAAGGATATGCCAGACGAAACCTATAAGACGCTTCCAACCCTTAAGCGCCCCTCCTATGAGATCCCCACCGGTAAAATCGAATCGATGGTAATGCCGGATGGGAGCCTTGTTTATACAGATGAACACGGCGGGCAGTACACGCTCCCGGCAGGCGCCGAATATGTGACCGACGAAAGCGGCAACGTGATCGGCCTCAACGATGGGCTGGTGGTGCTCGACGACGACAGCACTGAGGGCACGACCGCCGAGGAGGCGCCGGCAATGGCCGGCGTGAGAGACGGCAAGGTGTGGAAGAAGATTGTGAGCATCGTCCTTCCCATCTGCGCGGTGCTGATCGCTCTGGCATTTGTTATCATCTATAAGAAAAAGCCGGAGCTTCTCCATCCGGGCAAGCATTCCAAGGTCAAAAAGCCCAAAAAGCCGAAAAACCGTTTTTAATCGGTGACCGTATCAACAATTCATCGCGTTCCAAAACGCAGGCCGGTTGATGACCGGCCTGTTTTTTGTTTCTAAGAACTGTTTTTAGAGGTCGATGCCGTTCAGATCTGTTAAAAATTTAAAAAATATTCATCAAAGCCTTTCTTTTCGCGCTATAATTATGTTAAAGTTCTAAATAGGAGTTTGATCCATCCGCACCCTGTAGGGCGGCGGAGAAGGAGGATTTGCAATGAGCTTAGAAAAAATTATGGTCGTGGATGACGATCCCAATATCTGCGAACTGCTGCGGCTTTATTTAGAAAAAGAGGGTTACACGGTGGAAATCGTCAACGACGGTATGGCCGCGGTGGAAGCTTTCCAATCGGCACAGCCAGATCTCGTGCTGCTCGATATCATGCTGCCAAGGTTGGATGGCTGGCAGGTCTGCCGGGAAATCCGCCGTTTTTCGGACAAGCCGATTATTATGCTGACTGCAAAGGGCGAAACCTTTGACAAGGTGCTAGGCTTGGAGTTGGGAGCGGACGACTATGTTGTAAAACCCTTTGAGGCCAAAGAGGTGATTGCGCGCGTCAAGGCGGTGCTCCGCCGCACGGCCAACAGCAACACCGAGCAGGTTAAGGAAGTTCGCTATGATAAGCTGATTATCAACCTGACGAACTACGAGCTACGCGTAGATGGCAAGCAGGTCGACACACCGCCCAAGGAGCTTGAGCTGATCTATCATCTCGCCAGCAATCCAAACCGCGTTTTCACCCGCGACCAGCTGCTCGACGAAGTGTGGGGCTTTGATTATTACGGCGACTCGCGCACCGTTGATGTGCACGTCAAGCGCCTGCGGGAAAAACTGGAAGGTATCAGCGATAAGTGGGCGCTCAAAACAGTGTGGGGCGTTGGCTATAAATTTGAAACCAAGGAATAATACACGCCTCTTTCCCGTTTGCGTATGGAGCACTATTTTTGCAACAATTCGTTTGAAAGGCAACCCTTTCAAACGTTTCCTTTTGCCTTGCCGCATACGACGGGGCGTGGAAAGCGAGGCTGACTCAATTTGAAAGAACGATTCAAAAAGCGGTTCAAAAAAAAGCATCTGAATCTGTTTGCGAAATATTTCCTGGTCATCACAATGGTGATTTTTATCTGCTTTGCCGTGCTTGGCTGCTCCCTGCTGCTTTTTGTTTCCAACTACTGGCGCAGCGAAAAAACCAGCCTGCTCAAGGAGAATGCACTACAGGTGGCCTCCACAACGGCCGACCTCCTCGGCGCGGGGCAGCTCGACAGGGACGGGAAGGGAACGGTCGCCATCCTATGCAATACGCTCACGCTCGTCTCCTCCGCCATTGAGGCGGATGTGTTCATCTGCAACCTCGACGGCTCGGTGATTCTGTGCAAGGATCTCTTTACGCCCGAGATGCAGGAAGTGAACGCAAGCTCCTGCCAAATCCACGATGGGATGCATTTCCCCAAAGAGGTCGTGCAAAAAACGATTCAAAAGGAATATATTCGTGCGGGCACCCTAGAGGGCGTATATAGTGACTCCCATTTCATCATTGGAGAGCCGGTCATCGTAAATGGAGAGCCGGTTGCCCTGGTATTCGCCACCAAGCCCACTTCCTCAGGGCTTGGGCCATATCTTTGGAATATCTTTAAAATGTTCCTCTTTTCGGCGCTAATGGCGCTTCTGCTCGCATTTGTGGCAGTTTATGTGCTCACCTATAACCTCATCCGCCCTCTGCGTGAGATGAGCGCGGCCACCAAGCGCTATGCGCGCGGAGATTTCTCCTACCGGGTCGATTCGCAGGGGAGCGGCGAGGAGCTCGCGGAGCTTGCCGGCGCCTTGAACTCTATGGCAAAAGCGCTCGCGGTGCTCGAATCCTCGCGCCGGAGCTTCGTTGCAAACGTATCGCATGAATTGAAAACACCGATGACCACGATCGGCGGCTTTATCGACGGCATGCTCGACGGCACCATCCCGCCCGAGCAGCAAAAGCACTATTTAGAGATTGTTTCCGCCGAGGTAAAAAGGCTTTCGCGCTTGGTGATGACAATGCTCAACATGTCTAAGATTGAGGCGGGCGAGCTAAAGCTCCAACCAAGCAAATTTGACATTTCCGCACAGTTGTTTCAGGTATTCCTGCTCTTTGAGCAGAGCATTGAGCGCAAAAAGATCGAAATTGCCGGCCTGGAGGATATGCAAAGCGTTGCCGTTGAGGCTGATCCTGATATGATCCATCAGGTATTGTATAATTTGATCGACAACGCGGTAAAATTTACACAAGAAGGCGGGCAGATCACGGCGTCCGTCCTCTCTGATTCGGAGAAGGTCATCGTTCGCATCCGCAATACCGGGCTGGGGGTTTCCTCAGAGGAAATCAACCGGATCTTCGAGCGGTTTTATAAAGTGGATAAATCCCGCAGCTTCGACGTCAAGGGTGCGGGGCTTGGTCTCTATATTGTGAAAAGCATCATTGAAATGCACGGCGGGCAAATCACTGCAAAAAGCGAAGAAGGCAAGTATACGGAATTTATATTTTGGCTGCCGCTGCAATATGGAAAATTGTTTTAGAGCACCTTAATTGGTCAAAATTATTTTCAACAATGTTTAAAAACTGTTCATACAGCCGTGACACAATAGCGAAAGGAACCTTTTATTCTGGAAGCAGCACTAAACAAGGAGGCATTCACAATGGATGAATGGGATAACAAGAATAACGGCACCGGGCCGGATGCAGAGCAGACGGACAGCGCGAACGATACGCACATAGAAAACAACGCGGATCAAATGCCACCCTATACGCAGCAAGCCCCTTACCAGAGCTCCTTCGGGGCGGGCGGTTACTATCAGCAGGGCGGCCCTTCTCAAAACCAGCAAGGGCAGCAGCCCTATCAATCGCCCTACCAATATAACCAAGCGCCGGCAAGCGGTGGGGGGCCGGATGGCAGCGGCCCACAAAAAAAGAAGAAGAAAACCGGGCTGATTGTGCTGATTGTAATCCTCTGCGTCGCGCTTGTAGCCGCCGGCATCGGCATCGCTATCGGCTTGACGCGGGACGACGACGGCGACTCCGGCAACAAAGCCGTCAATCCAGACGGTCCAACCCTTGCCATCGAAGAAACGCCCGACAGCCAATCCACCACCAATGAAAAAGGTGAATTGACCGCCGAGGAAGTTGCCAAAAAGGTAAAGCCTTCAATTGTAGGCGTAATCGTATCAGAAACTGCACAGAATAATATGATGGGCCAGAACCAGAGCGAATCCGGCGAAGGCACAGGCATCATCATGGGGGAAGACAAAACCGGCAAATACACCTATATTATCACCTGCGCGCATGTGATCAGCGGTAACAATGTCAAAGCCACGGTGCAGCTGGAAGACGGCACCTCTTATGACGCAGACGTGGTCGGTTACGATGAGCGCTCCGATGTAGGCGTGCTTCGCATCAAGGCCTCCGGCCTGCAAGCCGCCACCTTCGGGGATTCCTCCAAGCTTGCCGTGGGCCAGCAGGTCTTCGCCATCGGCAACCCGCTCGGCACAGAATTTTTCGGCACGCTCACCGGCGGCTTTGTCTCCGCGATCGACCGCCCCATTAGCAGTGAGATCGGCTACCCGATGAAATGCATCCAGCATGACGCGGCGATCAACCCCGGCAACTCCGGCGGTGCGCTCGTCAATATGTACGGCCAGGTGATCGGCATCAATTCCTCTAAAATTGCGGAGGGCTATGAGGGCATTGGCTTCGCCATCCCGATCAATTCTGCAAAGGAGATCGTCGACAAGCTCATTGCAAACGGCTATGTGCCCGGCAGGCCGAAGCTCGGCGTCACCTATTATGCGGCCAGCCAGCAATCCAGCTACCGCATGATCGTTCAGCTTACAGACCTTCCGGCGGGCACGCTGGTCATTAAGAGCATCGGCTCCGACAGCGATCTTGTCAACACGGACGCCAAAGCAGGCGATATGATTATCGCTGTCAACGGCAAAAACCTTGATAACTCCAACACGCTCTTGGAGCTGATTGAAGAGAGCAAGGTCGGCGATACACTCACCCTAACACTGTGCCGAATTGACAATAACTACAAAACCTCCAAATTTGATGTAAAAGTAAAGCTTGTAGAGGATAAAGGATCTTCCTCCTCCAACGAAGCAACGGAGAGCTCTACCACCAACACCTATTTCAATCCCTTTGGATTTTAACAAAACAAATATAGGGGCTGTTGCGAACGGTGCCTTTTCCCCGTTCACAACAGCCCTTTTTCTTTTATAAAGACCGGCTTTACCGTGTTGACTTGGAGGCTGGCGGTCCAAAAATCGCCGCGGGATGCAATCGATCAAGTTTTTCTTTTTCCAGCCAATCCCTTCAGGCGGCGTTTCGCCGTCTTGCGCTCCTCCTTGCCAGGCTTACCGACATCGGCAACCCAGCGCACACGCAGCGGGCGCGCCGTCAGGAACTCCGAGCCTGGCTCCAGTGTTGTGCGCGGATGCTGGTACAGATCGCGCTCCTCGTCGATCGGTTCGTCGATACAGTAGAGATAGCCGTATTTTTTTCCGTTATGCAGCAGCGTTCCATCCGCTTCACAGGATAATATCGGCGGCTTGTGTGAAAACGCCTCCGCTAGCGCTCTATTCGGCGTGATCGTGCTTCCCTCCCGCAGGAGGGAAAATTTTTTGTTGGAGCCATGATACCAGATTCCCGCGGTATTCTTTGGACTCATCTTCATACTCCTCCTGTCAATAGGCACAGGAGATTCTACAAATCCCGTTTGTATCCGCGAGGGGCCTCTTTTATGAAAGGATATACTGCTTCACCTGTTCCAGTAAAGCAATTTCCGCTGTTGCCTCCAGATAAAGCCCTTCTTCACGGTATTCTTCCATATGGACAATCCCCTCCCGGCGTAGCCGCGCAGCAAAAGCGCCCATATCAAAGGGCAGGAGGAGTTCTACCCTGCGGCGGGATACGGGCAGAGCAGCCACAATTGCATCAAGCAGTTGCTCTATCCCTCTGCCATATAAGGCGGAGACCATCACCGTGTGCCCGATGGAGGGCAAATGATAAACGTTACCCGCCAAATCGCATTTATTCATCACAGAGACCACCGGCTTCCCGGCACACCCCAGCTCGTCGAGCAGCTTCGCCGTCACTTCCAGATGCTCGGCGCACTCCGGGCTGGAAGCGTCGCACACATTGAGAATCACATCGGCGCTCGCGGCCTCCTCCAATGTGGATTGAAACGCCTCTACCAACTGGTGAGGCAGCCTGCGTACCAGGCCGACCGTATCAATCAGCATAACCGTGCGCCCATCCGGCAGAGTCAGGGCGCGGGCGGTGGGGTCGAGCGTTGCAAAGAGCTTATCCTCCGCCAGCACGCCCGCATGAGTGAGCGTATTCATCAGGGTGGATTTCCCGGCGTTGGT
>OKST01001209.1_pt1 | contig 13374 bp, 12 predicted proteins | sample 1606341 | NCBI WGS metagenome assembly OKST01 (sample SAMEA3879563, study PRJEB24766) | human gut metagenome | biome: human-associated habitat; feature: feces | place: USA | collected 1985/1987 | reverse complement strand
CCTCGACAAGGAACTGACGCCGGATGAGCTGGCGCAGACGGAGGATTTTGCCAACCGTGAAATCTGGCTGGATAAGCCCATCAGCGTAAGCTATGTGCCGCACACCGCTTTAGATAACTACACCATGCGCAAAAAGAACACCAGGCTGACGGGTACGCTGCGTTTGGTGAGCGTGGAAGGCGGCGATATCTGCACCTGCTGCGGCACGCACCCAAACAGAACGGGCGCGGTGGGCAGCATACGCATTATAAGCGCGGAAAAACATAAACAGGGGCAGCGCATAAGCTTTTTGTGCGGGCGCTGGGCACTGGAGGATGCACGCCGCAAAAATGCCGCGCTGCGCAAAACAGGGCAGATGCTTTCGGTTAAAACGGAGCAGGTTCCTGACGCGGTGCAGCGTTTAAAAGGCGAAATTGCCGACCTGAACGCACGCCTTAAAGAAAAAACAATGGCGCTTTATGACGCGCAGCTGCCGCAGTTTTTAAGCACGGCACGCGTATTGCCGGACGGCAGCCGTTTTGTTGTGGTAACGCCTGAAGATACCGGCGCGGCGGAAGCCAAACTGCTGCTGCAAAAGGTAACTGCCATGGAAAACCTGCTGGTAGGAATAGTTTACGAGGCAGGCGGCAGGGTAAACTACATGTTCGGAGGGCGTTAATGCCGACTGCCGCGAATACTGCAAAAAAGCAAACGAAATTTTTAACGGACGCGGCGGCGGCAAGCCCGATTTTGCGCAGGGCAGCGGCAGCAGCACGGAGGACTGGCAGCAAAAAGCACATACTTTATTGATGTGAAAATAAAATAAAGCAATTAACGGGGCATAATGAAAAGTTATGCTCCGTTTTGGTTTATATAAATTACATCATCTTGTATTTGCAGAAGAAAAACAAAGAAAAAATACATTGCAATGTAGATAAAATATTGAAAGTGATGATAATATGCATTATAATGTATATTGTAAAGGCGGTGATATAATGCCAAAATATATAGAGCGCAATGAATATTTAAATAAGCTTATATCATTTAAAGATACTGATGTAATAAAAATTATTACCGGTATCAGGCGCTGCGGTAAATCTACTTTAATGGAAATTTTTCAGCAGTATCTTTTAAAAAACGGTATTAGTGAAAAGCAGATTATAAAAATAAATTTTGAAGATTTTACATATAGAAAATTACTGGAGCCGGAGCTGCTTCATGAGTATATTATTCAAAATATTAAGCCTGATATAATGAATTATATTTTTTTGGACGAAATACAACAGGTGAAGGATTTTCCGGCAGTTTTAAATAGCCTCAATTTACGCTCTGATATTGATTTGTATGTTACTGGTTCAAATGCCTATATGCTTTCAAGTGAACTGGCAACAATGATTTCCGGGCGTTATGTTGAAATCCGAATGCTGCCGCTCTCCTTTAAGGAATTTGTGTCGGTGCAGCAGGATAAGAATAATCTGCCTGTTTTGTACCGCCGTTATATTGAATATGGTTCTTTCCCCGGAGTGCTTGTTTTTGACCGAAAACAGATTAACGATTATCTTGAAGGAATTTATAATACAGTAGTAATTAAAGATATAATGGTAAGAAAAAATATTTCGGACCCATTAATGTTGGAGAGTGTAGTTCGTTTTGTATTTGATAATATTGGCAATGAACTATCATCAAAAAAAATTGCCGATACTATGACAAGCGAAGGACGGAAAATTGACGTAAGAACAGTTGAAAAATATTTAAGTGCTCTTACAGAAGCTTTTATTGTATATAAAGCGGGACGTTACAATATTAAAGGACGTCAGCATTTGCGTAATAACGAAAAATATTATGCTGTTGATATGGCGCTGAGAACGATGCTCCTCGGAGAGCGTTCTTTTGACGCAGGTCATATTTTGGAAAATATTGTTTATTTAGAACTTTTGCGGCGTGGTTATACAGTTTTTGTTGGCAAAATAGATATGCTGGAAGTTGACTTTGTGGCAGTAAAAAGTTCGGAAATAATTTATTATCAGGTGGCTGCAACTGTACGTGATGATAATACTTTAAAACGTGAACTGGCTTCTCTGATGAAAATTAATGACCATTATCCTAAGTTTATATTGACACTTGATGAAGATCCTGATGCTGATTACAATGGCATACGCAGGATTAATGTATTGGACTGGCTTTTGGCCTAACACATACTGAAAATTAAAAAGCGGAGTATAATTTTATAATTATGCTCCGCTTAATTTTTTAATATTTAGGGTTCAAGATTAGTAAGACTCGGGCTTATTTCATATTCAAGTTCGGTTACGCTCTTTATATAATCTAAATCAATTTCAGGAGCGATTTTTTCAAGAATTACTTTTCCGTTTTTAAAACGGAATTGTCCAAGTTCCGTTACAACTACATCAACTTCTCCTTTGCCTGTAATTGGCAAAGTACATTTCTTTATTAATTTGGAACCTTTTTTGCTGGTGTGAGTCATGGCTATTATTACCTGTTTTGCACCGGCAACTAAATCCATTGCTCCTCCAACACCAAACATTTTGCCATTAGGTATAATCCAGTTAGCAACATTACCGTCTTGGTCAACTTCAAAGGCTCCTAGTACAGTGGCGTCAATGTGACCGCCGCGAATCATAGCAAATGAAGTAGTACTGTCAAAAAATGAGCAGCCGGGAGTTAATTTTACTGGCTGTCTGCCGGCGTTTATAAGCTGAGGATCAATTTCATCACCATTAGCAATCGGGCCAACTCCCAACATACCGTTTTCGGCTTGCAAAAATACTTTGTCATTAGTAACATAATTAGAAACTTGTGTCGGAATGCCTACACCGAGATTAATAATGGTAATTTTATCGGTTTCATTAAAAATTGCTGCAATGTTTTTAGCAATACGAGCATTAATTTCATCTTTTGTTAAGTTCAGCATTATTTTCCACCTCCCAGAACAACTGCATTAACGAACAGATGCGGAGTAACAATGTTTTCCGGGTCTAATTCTCCCGGTTCAACAATTTTATCTACCTGAGCGATGGTATATTTTGCAGCCATAGCCATAGCCGGATTAAAATTGCGGGCAGAACGATAGTAAATGAGATTGCCTAAAGTATCAGCTGCAGCGGCTTTAATCAGTGCAACGTCTGCATAAATAGCATGTTCCAAAACATACTCACGTTCGATGCCATCTACCGTAAATTTATGGATTTCTTTACCTTCTCCAAGTTCCGTTCCCGCTGAAACGAGAGTATAATAGGCCGGAATGCCACAGCCTGCAGCACGTATGGATTCAGCAAAAGTACCCTGAGGAACAAGAGTTGCTTCAATACGTCCTGAATTTTTAGCTTCGGCAACATCGTAGTTCCAGTTGTAAAAAGTTCCGATAAGTGCTTTAATGCAGTTCTCAGTGAGCAGGCGCCCTAAACCGATGTTGGGCGAGCCCAGGTCATTGCTGATGATTGTAAGGTTTTTTCTGTGAGCTGCAACCAGAGCATCTATAAGATCGTCAGGGCAACCCCTTAGGCCAAAACCACCAACCATGATACGGTCGCCGTCTTTAATATGGGAGATTGCTTCTTGGATAGTAGTTACTTTATTGACAGCCATTTTTATCCCTTCCTTTCATTAAACTTCTACTGCTGCAGCCATACCAAGTCCACCTGCAACACAGATTGCTGCGATGCCGCGTTTGCTGCCGCGTTTAACCATTTCGTGTACTAAAGTAACTATAATGCGTGTACCGGAACATCCTAAAGGATGACCAAGAGCTATTGCCCCACCGTTAACATTTAAACGATTAAGCGGAAGATTAAGCTCTTTTGCGCATGCTACTGCCTGCGCTGCGAATGCTTCGTTAATTTCAAACAGGTCCACGTTTTCTATTTCCCAATTAACCTTTTTAAGAAGTTTATTTATTGCCGGTACAGGGCCAATCCCCATATATTTTGGGTCAACTCCTACGGCTGTGCAGGCTTTGATTACAGCCATAGGCTTAATGCCGATTTCAGCTGCTTTTTCTTTAGAAGCAAGAACAACTGCCGCTGCGCCATCATTACGGCCGGATGCATTTCCGGCTGTTACGGTGCCGTCTTTAAAAATGGTGCGAAGTTTTGCCAGTTTTTCTGCATTAGTCGTACGTTTTGGGTATTCATCGGTATCGAATATTATTGGTTCACCTTTTTTTTGCGGTATTATAACAGGGATAATTTCATCTTTAAAACGTCCGCTGTCGATGGCTGCAATAGCATTTTGCTGGCTGGTAAGTGCGAAATTATCTTGATCTTGCCGTGATACATCGTATTTAACAGCAACATTATCGGCGGTTTGAATCATATTGAATGTACCGTAAATATCACTCGGCTGAGAGCGTGGCTGGCTTTCAACATTGGGGTCAAGTAAAAGAGCATTACCTGTACCTACACCATAACGTGCGCCCCGGATATAAAAAGGAGCAGTACTCATACTCTCAACTCCGCCTGCCAATACGACATCAGCATCACCACAGCATATTGCTTGCATTCCGTTCCAGATAGCCTGAAGCCCTGAAGCGCATTGACGGTGAACTGTATAAGCCGGAATTTCTTCGGGAATTTTTGCCATTAATGATGATAGACGGGCTATATTGGGCGCATCGGTAGATTGTTTGGTTTGACCGGCTATTACTTCATCTATGTCGGAGGCTTTAATGCCGGCTTTTTCAATAGCTCCGGAAAAAACAATTTCCAGAAGCTTTTCCGGTTGTATGTTTTTTAATGTGCCGCCAATATTGCCTATAGGTGTTCTGACTGCTGAAAGAATTGCTATATCCTGCATAATGTTAACCTCCAATCAATTTAGAAACTTCAATATCAAACAAATATGACTACAATAAAAGCAGCGTTGCTGAAATTACGATACCGGACCATACAAGTACGAAGAAGCAGTAACCCATAATATCGTTTACATCAAGGCCTGCAATAGCAAGAAGCGGTAGAGCCCAGAATGGCTGCAACTGGCTTGTCCAGGAATCACCCCAGCCCATACCAATCATAACGGCCGCCGGGTCTGCTGCAAGGTTTTTAGCTGCTTCAAGCATAATCGGACCCTGAATTGCCCATAAGCCGCCGCCTGAAGGTACGAACAGGTTAATGAGACCTGCTGCGTAGAATGCGTTGAGAGGCAGAGTTTCAGCAGTGGAAATATTAACAAACCAGTTGGCAAGCTGAGTTGAAAGTCCGGTTTCACTCAACATGTTCATAATTGCCGCATAAAACGGAAACTGCAAAATCATGCCGTCACATGTTCCGCAGGCATCTTTAACGGCTTTTGCATAAGCTCCTGGTGTTTTATATGCGTAAAGGCCTGCAACCAAAAAGATTAAGATCATCATATTGATGCTTAAGTTAAGTGACATTGTACGCATTGTATCCAATACTATGTAAACGAGCAGAATAGTTGCAACAATGAACTGCAAAGACCAGTTTTCTTCCATGCGTTGAGCAAAAGTCATTTCTTTAAGTGGTTTTTTTGCAGCTTTGGCAGCTGCTTCTTTTTCTTTGGCTTCCAGCTCTTTTTTTACAATTTCCGGACTTATTTCAACAACATCTTTTTCGTCTGGCATCATAAATTTAAACATATATGGAATGGTGAAAAGTAAAATAAGAGTCATAGCAATGTTATAAGGATTATACAGTGTATCAGCAAGCGGAATAACGCCAACTAAATCTGCTGCTACATGGTTAGGGTCAGTAGGCCCTAAAAATACGGATGAAGAAGGACCGCGGAGCAGGTTGCCGCTGTATGCAGCTGCAATTAACAGTGCATAATGAATTTTTTTGCCGTAGTTAACAATAGCTACTTCTTTTGCTACAAGAGCACCTGCTACGAGGCCGAAGCCCCAGTGGATATAGGTGCTTACTGCTGCTATAAATGCCGTAAAGATAATTGCTTGAGTAGCATTTTTAGGCAGACGTGCCAGATATTTTAAGAACCTTACAACTATAGGCGCTTTAGCGAGAGCGTAGCCTGTAATTAAAATAAGTACCATTTGCATGGTAAATGCCAAAAGACGGAACATGCCTTTACCTGTAATGGAAAACATTTTTTCAAGTGGTGTATTTGTAAAAATTGCTGCATACAGGAAAACTATTAAGGTGAGAATAAGTGCCAGCCAATAAGAACTGGGGAGATATTCTTTTAAAAAACGTACAACGGCATCAGTAATTTTCCTAAACACGGTTTAAACCCCCTTTTAATATTTTTGCAATTTTTAATTGCAGACAATTCAGATAATTTACGCGCGCTTTGAACTGTATATCTGATGTTACGTTTATTGTACTTATAAAAGAATATTAGCGATATGTAGAAAACTACAAAAAAAGGCAACGTTTTTTTGTAAACACAAATATTTAAAGTCGCGTATATAATATATAATATATTTGTGGGGAGTTATAATTATCTGAAAAGAGGTGATGATTAATGAAGCCTGTTAATATAAGACAGTTACAAAATATTAAATGGTTTAATGAAAGAGCAAAGCTCGTTAACAAGCATGCTGATCTTGATAAATTGGTTCAGCACGTGACAATACTGGAAGCACCTGATTTATGGGAATGGTGTAAGGGTGGAGAATTTGTATTGACAACATGGTATGCATTCAGCCATAATCCTGAGCTGCAAGATAAAAATTTTGAGAAATTAGCACAAAATATATCCGCAATAGGGATTAAAACAAAACGTTTTATTAATAAAATTCCACAAAGCATTATTGATATAGCAGATAAATATGGTGTAGCTGTTTTTGAAATTAAACGAGATGTTTATTTTCGTGAAATGAATACCGTAATTAACAATGAAATTCAAAATTATACAACTAATATGTTAGTTGAGCTGAATGGTATTTTTCAGGAATTTATGAAAAAATCTGTTAATGAAAACCATGCAGCGGCAATATTGGGAGTTTTAGCAAATTATATAAAGAATCCTTTGTTGCTTTTTAATAAACGTTTCGAACTTTTGGCGAGCAGAAATGGCGTAAATCTTAATCATAAAGTGATAGATGAGTATGTAGCACAAATTAAGGGAGGACATTATAGCAGTGATATGTACTATAAAGGGTACGAAACTGATAATATGAGCCTGTTTTTTTGTTATGTTAGAAACACTGTGGTTGGATATCTTGTTATGCTGCCGTTAGCAGGAGATAAAGAAAACAGAACAAACAGTGATGTTTTTCTGGCACATAAAAAAAGTCTGCTGTGCCAGCAGACTGCTGCGTTTTTATCTATTAAACTTTGGGAAAGTTATGATGATGAAACAAAACTTATTTTGAAATTATGGAATGAATTGAAAGTAGGTAATTTAAGCCATCAAAAAATTTTATTAGAAAAAGTTAAAGAGTATGGTTTTGAAAAAAGGGATAAATATAATATTATTTTGTTTTCTAAGTCTATACCTTTGCGTAAACTAAAGATTTATTGTGAACAATATGCAATACAGCATCTGATTTTAGAAGAAGACTATTGGAATGTAGTGATAATTCCAAACAAAGCAATGGATATTTTTAGGAAACATTTGCAAACAGTTTTCAAAAAAGGAAAAATTATTATAACGCCATACTTTGAAAAGCTTTCTGAAATAGTGACACAATATGAATTAGCGCTGCAAACAGCTGTAATAGTAAATGAAAATAATATAAACGGTGTTATTGATGCAGTAGAATGGATTCCGAAACTTTTGTGTCTTAGATATAAAGATTCGCCAGAAGCTGTGTGGATTTTCAAAAATATTCTATTGCCGCTCAGACAATATGATTTAGCATATCATTACGATTTATTAGGGACATTAGATGCTATTTTCAATACGCAAACGCTGGATGAAGCAGCAAAAAAACTTTTTGTGCACATTAATACAATTTATTACAGAATTAAAAAAATTGAAGAAATTACAGGAAAAAATCTTAATGTATATACAGACCGATATCTTTTAATGCAGGCGGCTTTTATGAATACGGTTGATAAACATAAGTAAATAAGAATAAGGGGTGATAATATGCGTAGAGCAGCAGAAGAATCAGCAAAAATACAATTTAAGCGTATTAGACTCCTTATTTTTTTTATTTTATCTATAAGTTATATGTACGCTCCTCTTTCGCGTATGGCACCTGCCATTTTAGGCCCTGAATTAATGAAAAGTTTTGCTATGAATTCAGTTCAGTTTGGATTAATGGGATTGTGTTTTATGTGGCCGTATGCATTGGGGCAGATTCCGGCAGGAGTTTTTGTAGACCGTTTTGGCAGCAGTAAGGCATTGGTTTGTATGTTGCTGTTAACTGCAGCAGGTAACTTTTTATTTGGCGTGGCAGAAAATTATTATGTATTACTTGCTAGCAGAATAATTATAGGTTTTTCTGTTGCCGGATATTTTTTGGTAGGTACTAAAATTATTTCGGCATGGTATAAAAAAGAAGAATTTACCCCTGTATACGGATTGTTTATGGGAATAGGCGCATTAGGCGGAGTTGTTTCTACAATGCCGTTGCAGGTACTTATGACAAATTTTGGATGGCGGACAGTTATGTTTATTTTATCTATTTTTAGTTTGATATTGGCTTTAATGGTATTATTTAAGGTTAGTGACAGACCGCCGGAAAATATTGTGGGTATACAAGATTGTATTAAAAACAAAAACATTTTTTCTGTAAAGCAACAGTTATATGGAGCTGTAAATATACCTTTTATTTTTAACTGTGCTTTTATTTGTATGAGTATTTCTTCAAGCGGCCACAGTTTACAATCATTATGGAACGGCATTTATCTTTCTGATGTTTACGGATATGACCAGAAAACTATTAGTATTATTTTACTTAGTTCTGCTGTAGGCTTGGTAATGGGTGGTACAATGGCCGGTTATTTAATGAAACATTGTAATAAATTAAAAATAGTTCTAATCTGCAACATTATATTTTTATTATCATGGGTTTATATGGCTGCTAATGTTGATGGACTTAATACTGCAGAATTAATTACATTAAATTTTATTTTTGGATTGATGCAAATGTTGATAATTACTGTTTGTTATACGATAGTAAAAGAAATTTCTCCGCCTGCTTTTTTAGCAACATCTATGGGGCTTGTTAATACTTTTATATGGGTATTGGGGGTAGGCTGCTGCCAACAGATATGGGGTATACTTATAAATATTATTTCTAATGGTGTTACACCTTATTACGCAGAATCTTTTGCTGGAGCAATGTGGTTTCAGTTTTGTGTAATAATTTTTGGGTTTGCTAATACTCTTTATATTTGTAAACATAGTTATAATAAATAGCCTGATTTTTTCTTTTTACCTCTTTTTTTCACTATTTTGTCAAAAAAGGTACTTGCATTTTTACAAATAACGGATATAATAATAATTGTAGTTAGCACTCGAAGAAAGAGAGTGCTAACAAGATAAAACGAAATTAATACTAACGTAACTATATTGAAAGGGGAATTACAAATGTTGAAACCATTAGCAGACCACATTGTTGTAGAAATTACTACTAAAGAAGAAAAAACTGCCAGCGGTATTTACCTTCCCGATACTGCTTCCAAAGAACGCCCGCAGACCGGCAAAGTAATTGCTGTCGGCGCAGGCCGCGTGCTTGATAACGGCACCCGCGTTGCTCCGGAAGTTAAAGTTGGCGAAGAAGTTGTTTTTGCAAAATATTCCGGAACCGAATTTAAACTTGACGGCAAAGAATATTTGATTTTGAGCGAACGCGACGTACTTGCCGTACTGTAATTGATAAAGAATTTAAAGGAGTGCATTTTAAATGGCTAAAGAAATAAAATTCAACGAAGAAGCTCGCCGCAGCCTTGAACGCGGCGTTGACGCACTGGCTAATGCCGTAAAAGTAACCCTTGGTCCTAAAGGCCGCAACGTTGTGCTGGAGAAAAAATTCGGCGCACCTACCATTACCAACGACGGTGTAACCATTGCCCGCGATATTGAACTGGAAGACCCGTTTGAAAACATGGGCGCACAGCTTGTTAAAGAAGTTGCAACCAAAACCAACGACGTAGCAGGCGACGGCACCACCACCGCAACCGTTCTGGCACAGGCTATGGTACATGAAGGCCTGCGCAATGTAGCAGCCGGTGCAAACCCGATGATTCTTAAAAAAGGCATTCAGAACGCAGTAAACGTTCTTGTTGACGAACTGAAAGCAATCAGCAAAAAAGTAGAAACCAAAGAAGCAAAAGCTCAGGTAGCTTCCATTTCTGCAGCTGATGAAGAAATCGGCAATCTGATTGCTGACGCTATGGAAAAAGTTGGCGACGACGGCGTTATTACCGTTGAAGAATCCAAAACCATGGAAACCTGCCTTGAAACCGTTGAAGGCATGCAGTTTGACCGCGGCTACATCAGCCCGTACATGGTAACCGATACCGATAAAATGGAAGCAGTTCTCAGCAACCCGCTGGTACTTATTACCGACCGCAAAATCAATGTAATTCAGGACATTATGCCTGTACTTGAAAAAGTTGTACAAGGCGGCCGTGAACTCCTCATCATCGCTGAAGATGTTGAAGGCGAAGCACTGGCAACCCTTGTTGTAAACAAACTGCGCGGCACTTTCAAAGCAGTTGCTGTAAAAGCTCCCGGCTTCGGCGACCGCCGCAAAGCTATGCTGCAGGATATCGCAATCCTCACCGGCGCAACCGTTATCAGTGAGGAAGTTGGCCGCAAACTCGACAGCGCAACCCTGGAAGACCTCGGCAGCGCAGGCCAGGTTCGCGTAACCAAAGAACTTACCACCATTGTTGACGGCGGCGGCAGCAAAGAAGAAATCGCAGCACGCGTTGCACAAATCCGTGCCCAGATTCCGGAAACCACTTCCGAATTCGACAGAGAAAAACTTCAGGAACGCCTTGCCAAACTTGCCGGCGGCGTAGCAGTAATTAAAGTTGGCGCTGCAACCGAAGTTGAACTGAAAGATAAAAAACTGCGCATTGAAGACGCTCTTAACGCAACCCGCGCAGCAGTTGCCGAAGGTATTGTTGCTGGCGGCGGCACCGCACTTCTGCAAGTACAGCCCGCGCTGAACCGCATTAAAGCAACCGGCGACGAAAAAACTGGCGTGGAAATTGTTAAACGCGCTATCGAAGAACCTGTCCGCCAAATCGCTTACAACGCAGGCCTTGAAGGCGCAGTTATTGTAGATACCATTAAACGCAGCCGCAAAGGCTTTGGCTTCAACGCTCTTACCGAAGAATATGTTGACATGATTGAAGCCGGTATCGTTGACCCGACCAAAGTTACCAGAAGCGCACTGCAAAATGCAGCAAGCATTGCCGCTATGATTCTTACCACTGAATCCATCGTTGCCGACAAACCTGCCAAAGAAGCAGCAGCACCGGCAATGCCTATGGGCGGCGGCATGCCCGGCATGATGTAATGACATTTAGCTGAACTTTCAGCTAAAATACATCCTTTCAAACTTTTCATAGAACTTCCCCTTACAACAAAACCCCGTGGTTTTTACCGCGGGGTTTTTGCTGTTTATGTGGTTTTAATTTAAGGTTTTAAATTTCCCTTATAATCTCCCGTGCTTTGCTGCACAGCAGGGGGTAGCTTACTTTGCTGGTAAAAAGGCGCTGCCGTACGATGCTTTCGGCGGTTGTTACGGCAGCAACTGCCGGGTCGATAACAGGTATGCCAAGCACGCGGCTTAAAGGCTCTGCCAGCCCTAAAAAGGAAAGGCAGCCTAAAACAATGGCTTCGGTGTGCGTTTCGCGCATCATTTTCTGCCCGCAGGCCAGCAGCTTTTTAAAGGTTGTTTCTCTGTCCGCCCAGGGCGAGATGCCGTTTAAATTAACGGCGGCAATTTGTCCAATGCGTTCCGGGTTTATGCCGAGCGTGCGCAGGAACAGTTTTTTCTCCGGCAGGCGTGCTTCGTCTGCCAGTATTACGCCAAAGCTGCGGCACACGTTAAGCGCTGCCAGGCAGGAGGCCTGCGCCCCGCCGATAACGGGAATACGCAATGCTTCTCGGCAGGCTTCGATAACAGGGTCGCTGAAGCAGTACAAAACAACGGCGTCAAAACCGGCGTTCTGCCCGTCTGCCGCAAGCTGCACAATTTCGGGTGCGGCAAGCACAACATCAAGGGCAGAGTTAAGCTCCACCCCGGAGTTTTGCGGGCACACCATGGCAAGCTGCGTATCAGGCGCCGTGTATTCTTCCAGAATGCGGCAGCGCAAAGCCATTTCTTCCTGCGTCATGCCGTAATCGGGGTTGATAATTAAAATTTTCATAAGCTGCCTCACGATAAAATGGTGGATAAAAATTTACGCGCGCGTTCCGTTTTGGGGTTCGCAAAAAATTCCTGCGGCGGTGCGCTTTCAATTAAATAGCCTTCGTCCATAAAATGAATAACATCCGAAACGTCGCGGGCAAAGCCCATTTCGTGCGTTACCAGCACCATGGTAATTCCGGTGTTGGCAAGCCCTTTAATAACGTCAAGCACTTCTTTTACCATTTCCGGGTCAAGCGCGGAGGTAGGTTCGTCCAAAAGCAGCACTTCCGGTTCCATGGCCATGGCGCGGGCAATGGCAACGCGCTGTTTCTGCCCGCCGGAAAGTCGGCTGGGGTACTGGCCCGATTTATCGCCAAGGCCTACTTTTGCCAGCAGCTTCTGCGCTTTGGCTTCGGCATCGGCACGGCTCAGCCCGTTAACAACGCGCGGCGCATAAGCCACGTTTTGCAGCGCCGTCATGTTGGCAAACAAATTAAAATGCTGAAAAACCATGCACGCATTTTTGCGGATGCTTTCAATTTTAACTTTGCCGCTTAAAATATCGGTGCCGTCAAAAATAATTTTGCCGCTGTCGGGGCGTTCAAGCAGATTTAAGCAGCGCAGAAGCGTCGATTTGCCGCTGCCCGAAGGGCCGATAATGGTTACAACTTCGCCTTTATTAATGCTGAGCGAAATATCTTTTAAAACTTGCAGTGTGCCGAAGCTTTTGGCAAGATGTTCAACTTTAATCACTTACGCGCACCTTCCTTTCAAGGTATGCGCCCAAAAGGTTGAGCAGCATTACCAGCACATAATAAACTGCGGCGGCCACAATAAAGGCTTCAAACGCGCGGAAGGTTTTGGCCTGAATCAAATCCGCCCAGCGCAGGGTGTCGGCCACACCGATAACGGAAACAAGGCTGGAATCCTTCAAGAGCATAATGCTTTCGTTAACGAGCGAAGGCAGTGCGTTTTTAATTGCCTGCGGCAGAATAACGTCAAGAATAAAGCGGTGGGTAGGCACGCCCAGCGACATGGAGGCTTCCCACTGGCCGCGGTCTACGGAAAGGATGCCGCCGCGCAGCGCTTCGGAGATATAGGCGGCGGAGTTCAGCCCGAAGGAAAGCACGCCTGCTTCC
>OKST01001196.1_pt1 | contig 13446 bp, 10 predicted proteins | sample 1606341 | NCBI WGS metagenome assembly OKST01 (sample SAMEA3879563, study PRJEB24766) | human gut metagenome | biome: human-associated habitat; feature: feces | place: USA | collected 1985/1987 | reverse complement strand
CCGGCTGCGGGGGGTTGCTGTAAAAATCTGCTATAAAAAACGGAAAGCTTTCCCGGGCTTACCGTTTGAAATCAAATAATGTTTTCAGCGGAATTTCGAGTGCTTCCGCAATATCCATCAGCTTGTTTAGAGACAGAGAGGTATGACTGTTTGGCGCTTCGATGTTGCTCATATGTGTACGGCTGATATGGACAGCTTCGGCAAGCTCACTTTGCGTTAATCCGCGTGCTCTGCGATAAAAAGCGATGGTAAGACCGAGGAGGCGCATCTCCTCCGTATGACGTTCTCCCATTGCTACGGCTCCTTTCTGAACAGAGTGATACAAAGACTTATATAATATTTATCTTAAACGATTAAATACTAAAAAGAAACAACTTAAAATTTTTATAATGCACATGTAAATTGTGCAAAATATAGAAATTATCCATCAGAATAATAGGAAAACAGGAAAAAGAGTTTTTTTGACAAATGAGAGGTTTTTGTGTATGCTGTAGAAAGCACCAACAAATAAAATCGGAGGTTTTTGCATATGAAAGAGTCGATCCATACCATTCCGCTGACGGATGCATTCAAGGCGGAAGATGAGTGCCCGTTCTGCTATCTGGAGCGGGAAGCAGAGCAGCATGCGATTTCGTTTGCGCTCGGTTCCGGCGCATCCTACATGGAGGACGATGTGCGTGCGGAAACAGACGCGATGGGATTTTGCCGCCACCACTATAAAATGATGTACGATTACGGAAACCGTCTCGGAAGCGGTCTGATTTTATCCACCCATCTGAAAAAACTGAACCAGGAGCTTGCCGCACAGATGGATCTGTTTGCACCGGGAAAATCCTCGGTGTTCAGGCGGATGCAGAAGACATCCCTCGACAAACAGGGCCGTGAGACTGCGATCGGCCAGTGGATTGATGAGAAGACGCATTCGTGCTACGTTTGCGATCACTTCAAGGCAAACTATAACCGCTATCTTGATACGTTCTTTGATCTCTACAAAAAAGACGAGGAGTTTGCAAGACTGTTCCGCGAGGGAAAAGGCTTCTGTCTGCCGCATTTTGCGGATCTGGTAGAAACGGCGGAGAAAAAGCTGAATGATAAACAGAAAGCGGAATTTTACCCGGCTCTGTTCAAAATCATGAAAGAAAATTACCAGCGGCTGCAGGAAGAGGTAACATGGTTTACTGACAAATTCGATTACCGCAACAAGGATAAGGACTGGGGAAATTCAAAAGATTCCATCCAGCGCTGTATGCAAAAATTAGGCGGCGGCTATCCGGCGGACGAGCCGTTTACGGAAGGATTATAATTCTTGTTTATAAAAGGAGCATAAAGTTTCGATGCAAAAGTTTTATCAGAGATTAAAAGAGAATCAAAAGGAGCGCGCCCGGTGCGCGTTTCTTGTTTTGTATTTCGGCGTGCTGGCGGTGCTGCTGTTTCTGGCGCGCCCGCTGCTGGATACGACGGCGGCAGACCGGGAGTGGAGTATTCACTTTCTGTTCCCGTGCCTGCTGGCGTGTATCATACTGACGACAGTCGTCAGTTTCTGCCGGTTTGCTGCAAAGCCGGACCAGAAACCAAAACCGCGCTATGTGGGATGGAAACAGCCGATTCTGATGCTGGCAAACGCAGCCTATCTGTTTGCCACACTGGAATTTGTCACAAACAGCCAGTTCCGGGAGATGAAATGGTATTATGCGTTGTTGAATATCGGTGTCATTTTCGTACTTTCCATTCTCGTTTCCCTCTTTCTGAACTCCATCCGCCGCGCGATGATTTTCATGAACATCTTTTATTTCTGCATGAGTCTGGTATTCTACTATGTTTATCTGTTCCGCGGAGAAGCGTTCCAGCTCATCGACCTGTACAGCATTGCGACGGCGGCGGACGTAGTCGGCGGCTACAAATTCGAGATCACAGGTGAAATCGTGACTTCGTTTATCACGATGATGCTCGTTGTGTGCCTCTGGCTGCAGAGCCGGGAATACCGTTTTGCACGGAAAACGAGGAATAAAATTCTGCTCCGCGTGGCTGCTGCTGCGCTGACGCTCGGAACATACCTGGCGTACATGAATCTGAACTGGAACGCCGAGTTCGGTGTCATCAGTGACCTCTGGAATCCGGCGAAGACATACCGCCAGTACGGAACGACGGTCGGTTTTACCGCGGTCGCCAAATACATGCGCCTGACACCGCCGGACGGCTATTCGAAAGACGAAGTGACAGCGATTGCCGATACGAGCGAGAAAGAGACGAAAACAGAAGATCTTCGAAAAGATAATGCGGATAGCGTGACACCCGTCAACATCATCGCGATCATGAACGAGTCGTGGTTTGACTACCGTTCCGTCGGCGATCCGCAGACGAGCGAGAGCTACATGCCGTTCCTCGATTCGCTGACCGAAAATATCATCAAAGGGCACACGCTGACGTGTACCAAGGGCGGCGGAACAGCAAAAACGGAGTATGAGTTCCTGACCGGAAACTCCTGCAAGCGGTTCCCGGGCATGGTGCCGTACGTCAGCTACTTTACGCACAGCCAGTATTCCCTTGTCACGACGTTAAAAGACCAGGGTTATCAGGCAATTGCGATGCATCCGAACAAGGCGACAAACTGGAAGCGGAGCACGGCATACCGTTTCCTTGATTTTGATGATTTCATCTCGCTTGATCAGTTCTCCGATACGGCCAAGCGGTACCGCGGCATGATTAGCGATCAGGCGAACTATGAGAAGATCGTGGAAACCTACGAGAACAAGGAGCCGGGCAGCCCGTTCTTCCTCTTTGATGTGACGATGCAGAACCACAGCGGCTACACGAACCGTTATTTCCAGGCGGATATCAACTGCAACGGCTACGACAGTGATGAGGCCGATCAGTATTTCTCCCTGTTAAAGCTTTCCGATGAGGCAATTTCCTATCTGATCCGGTATTTCCAGCAGGTGGACGAGCCGACGATGATCATTATGTTCGGCGATCATTCTCCGAAACTGCCGGATGCGTTTGAAACATGGATTGCCGGAGACGCCTATCAGAATCTTTCGGTCGAGGATCAGGAGAAGTTCTATGGAACCCCGTTCTTCATCTGGACCAACTACAGCATGAAATCCGAGAGCAATGTCTGGATCAGCACAAACTATCTCTCAAGCTATGCGTTAAGCCTTACCGGCCTGGAACTGACGCCGTACAACGAGTATCTGCTTAACCTGCGCGAGAAGATGCCGGCGCTCAATCACCTCGGCTTTTTAGCAAGTGACGGAACCTGGTACCGCTGGAACGACAGCGATGCGCCGGAGGAGGATCTCGAGTACGAACGGCAGTATGAATGCCTGCAGTACAATGAACTGATCGACAAAAAAGACCGGGATGACAGCTTTTTTACAATTTCCGGTGAAAAAGACGAAGAATAAGGGCTTTCCCTACTTGCCAGAAAACGGAAACCTATGGTAGACTATACTCCGTATGACCGGGAACCCCCGGCGGTAACTTCACGTTTACAATTAAGAATAAGAAAATGAGGTTTTAAAAAGTATGATTGCAGCAAATAATGTGACACTTCGTGTCGGAAAAAAAGCGTTGTTTGAAGATGTCAATATCAAATTCACCGAGGGAAACTGCTACGGCATGATCGGTGCCAACGGAGCGGGAAAATCAACCTTCCTGAAAATCCTGTCCGGCCAGCTTGAACCGACAAACGGAGACGTAACCATCACACCGGGCCAGCGTCTTTCCTTCCTCGAGCAGGACCACTTCAAATACGACAGCTATCCGGTACTCGACACCGTTATCATGGGAAATGCCCGTCTCTATGAGATCATGAAAGAGAAAGAGGCGCTGTACGCAAAAGAAGACTTCACCGATGAGGACGGTATCAAAGCGAGCGAGCTCGAGGGTGAGTTTGCAGAGATGAACGGCTGGGAGGCAGAGACCGATGCAGAGCAGCTCTTAAACGGCCTTGGCATTGAGCCGGAACTGCACTACGCACAGATGGCAGACCTGACCGGCAGCCAGAAGGTCAAAGTTCTTCTTGCAAGAGCCCTGTTCGGAAACCCGGACATCCTTCTTCTCGACGAGCCGACCAACCACCTGGACCTCGATGCGATCGAGTGGCTTGAGGAGTTCCTGATCAACTTCGAGAATACCGTTATCGTCGTATCCCACGACCGTTACTTCCTGAATAAAGTCTGCACCCAGATCGCAGATATAGATTACGGAAAAATCCAGCTCTATGCCGGAAACTACGACTTCTGGTTTGAGTCCAGCCAGCTGCTGGTAAAACAGATGAAAGAGGCGAACAAGAAGAAAGAGGAGAAGATCAAAGAGTTACAGGATTTCATCTCTAGATTCAGCGCCAACGCATCGAAGAGTAAACAGGCTACTTCCCGTAAGAAAGCCCTGGAGAAAATCCAGCTCGACGATATCAAACCGTCCAGCCGGAAATATCCTTACATCGATTTCCGTCCGAACCGTGAGATCGGAAACGACGTTCTGCAGGTAGAGGGACTGACCAAAACCGTAGACGGCGTGAAAATCCTGGATAACTTAAGCTTTACCCTCGGAAGAGAAGATAAAGTTGCTTTCGTCGGAAGCAACGAGCAGGCGATCACCATGCTGTTCAAGATTCTGACCGGAGAAGAAGAGCCGGATTCCGGTTACTACAAATGGGGCGTAACCACCACACAGGCTTACTTCCCGAAGGACAACACCGCAGAATTCGACTGCGACCTGACTATCGCAGACTGGCTGACCCAGTATTCCGAGATCAAGGACGTAACGTATGTCCGCGGATTCCTAGGAAGAATGCTTTTTGCCGGTGAGGACGGCGTGAAACGTGTCAGAGTCCTTTCCGGAGGAGAGAAAGTGCGCTGCCTGCTCTCCAAGATGATGATTTCCGGTGCAAACGTTCTCGTTCTTGACGAGCCGACCAACCATCTGGATATGGAGTCCATCACTGCACTGAACAACGGTCTGATCAAATTCCCGGGCGTGTTGCTGTTCACCTGCCACGACCATCAGTTTGTACAGACCACAGCAAACCGTATCATGGAAATCCTTCCGAACGGCGCGCTGATCGATAAGATGACCACCTACGACGAGTATCTTGCAAGCGATGAGATGGCAAGAAAACGTCATGTCTACACAATGACAGAGGAAGATAATTAAAGATGAGCAAAAAGACGACAGTTTCCGGCATTCTGCTGGTGTTGCTTGTGCTGGCCACAACGCCGCTTCTTGGAACGGACAACGTTTCGTTCCTGAAGTGGTGGCTTATGACCCTGGTGCTCGGTATTGGATTTTATCCGGCTGCCGCAGCGATGTTTCCGCGGTTTCATGACCGGGGATGGATGTTTTCTAAAGTGCTTGGCATCGTTGTTTCCGGTTTTGCTGTATTTGCTCTTGGAAGCTTCGGACTGGTTCCGTTTACCGCACCGGTCTGCCTGATCACAGTCGGTGTACTGATCCTGGCTTCTTGGATTTTCGGATGTTTTAAGGTACGCGTCCATGCGCCGGAAATCGACTTCCTGATGATGGAAGAAGTGTTGTTTTTCGCCTTTTTCCTTCTCTGGACCTACCTTGCGGGCTTTCACCCGGAGGCACACGGAACCGAAAAATTCATGGATTATGGTTTTATGAAGGCCATGATGCGCAGCACCGCCGTTCCGGCAGAGGATCTCTGGTACAGCGGAAGCGGTATTAACTACTATTACGGCGGCCAGTTCTATGCCGTATTTCTGACGAAGATTACCTTCACGGATGTAAAGCAGACGTACCATCTGATGCGTACGATGGTGGCATCGTTCGCGTTTGTTCTGCCGTTTTCGATCACCTACCATCTGGCAGAGTCGCGTGCGTGCCACCGCATCCGGAAAGAGGGTGGCAATAAAAGCCAGATTGCACCGGTGCTTGGCGGTCTTCTTTCGGGAGGCGCCGTTTCCCTTGCCGGAAATATGCACTATGTGATTTACGGCTGCATCCGCCAGTGGCTGGGACTGAACGAATCGGCTTACTGGTTCCCGAGTTCGACCCGCTATATCGGGTATGATCCGCTTGTGGAAAATGACCGCACGATTCATGAGTTTCCATCGTATTCCTTTGTGCTCGGCGACCTGCATGCCCATGTGGTGAATGTCATGTTCGTCCTGCTGGTGCTGGGCCTTTTATATTCCTACGTGAAAAATACCTGCCGTGATCCGGAAAAAGAGTGGAAATGGTCGTTAAAAGACGTTCTGCTTCAGCCGCAGATCATCGCGGCGGGCTTTCTGATCGGTGTGTTCCACTGGTCCAACTACTGGGATTTTGTTATCTATTTCGTCGTGATTGCAGGTTTTGCGCTGTACGGTGCGCTGTACCGGTATCATGCGCGGGCGAAAGAGACGATCGGAACGGTTCTCCTGCAGGCTGCAGAAGTTTTTGCAATTGGAACGATTGTCGCCCTTCCGTTTACAATGAAGTTTGAGACGATGGTTTCCGGTGTCGGCATTGCCAGGCACCATTCGATGCTGTATCAGCTGGCGATTCTCTGGGGCCTTCCGACGGTGCTCGTTGTGCTGTTTATCGCAGCCGTTCTGCTAGCATGGCGGAAAAACTGTCATCTTCCGGGCATGGAGAGGCAGGGACAGATTGTACTTGCCGATGGAAAGACGCAGGAAGAGGTGGAAGAGCAGGCCGTTGCCCTGATTCTGGGAGAGAAAAAACCGGAGCCGGGCGAAAAAGAAACGGCGGAAAAGCCAAAAAAAGTTTCTGACTTCTGTAATTTCTGGAGAGAGATTGCGGTGAGCGATATGGTGATCGGTATTTTAGGCCTCTGTGCCATCGGCCTTATCATCATTCCGGAGCTCGTCTATGTGCGCGATATCTACGAAGAATCGTATGCGCGCTCCAACACGATGTTCAAGCTGACGTATCAGGCATTTATCCTGTTCGGTATCTGCATGAGCTACATCATCACGCGGTTCCTGCTCTGGAAAAAAGAGCGGATTCTGCAGGTGTTCGGCGGAATCGGGCTGGTGCTGCTTTTATGGACCTTCGGCTATTTTGGAACGAGCGTGTACTCCTGGTTCGGAAATGTTTTCGATCTGTCCGAGTACCGCGGACTCGATGCGACAGCGTATCTGGAAAATGTCTTTTCCGAGGACGCAGGTGCCATCCGCTGGCTGGATGAAACAATAGAAGGACAGCCGGTTGTGCTTGAGGCGAACGGCGACAGCTACAGCGATTACGAGCGCGTTTCCGCAATGACCGGTCTTCCGACCGTGCTTGGATGGTATGTCCATGAATGGCTCTGGAGAGGGGATCCCGCAGACTTAAATGTCCGCGCCGAGGATGTGAAACAGATGTACACCTCGACCGATACGAATGAAGTGCTGCGCCTGCTGGAGCAGTATCATGTGACCTACATTTTTGTGGGAAGCAAAGAAAAGGAGAAATATGGCGATGCGCTGAACGAATCGCTGCTGCAGTCCATCGGAGATATCGTTTACCAGGATACTGCGTCCGGTACGTATATTCTTCAGGTGCAGGATACATAAAGAACAAAAACAGGAGAAAAGAACCGCCGGGTGCGGCATCTTTTCTCCTGTTTTTCATATAATACAGAGAATCCAGAAGAAAGTGCGAAGGGCAGACCATGCGGAGATTCCGAAAAGTGCGGCACGTTCCTCTGCCGCTTCTGGCTGTGATAATGGCGGCTATTCTGTTTGCAGAGCTGGCACGGTGTGAAAGAGAAGGCGCGAAAGAGACAGCGGCGGAAGCAGAAAAAAGTGTGCCCCGCCGTGCGGCGCTGACATTTGATGACGGGCCGAATGCGTGCTATACGCCGGAGGTGCTTGAAATTTTAAAAGAAAATGAAATTCCGGCAACGTTTTTTCTGCAGGGGCAGTGTCTTGCCGGAAACGAAGAAATCGTCCGCCGGATGCATGCGGAAGGCCATCTGATCGGAAATCATACATTTCATCATGTTCAGCTTACGAAAGTATCAGAAGAGGAAGCGAGGGAGGAGGTCGTGAAAACAAGCAATGCAATCTACGAGATCACAGGGGAATATCCCGTCTATATCCGTCCGCCGTTCGGGGAATGGAGAGAGGGGCTGGACCTTGCAGTGACGATGATCCCGGTACTCTGGGATGTGGATTCCCGCGACTGGGAGAGCCAGAACACCGCGTCGATCTGCAGCGAGGTGCTTCCGAATGTGAAGGATGGCAGCATTATTCTCATGCATGACGGCTACCGCGCGACGGTGGAAGCGCTGCGGCGGATCGTAAAAGAATTAAAAGAAGAGGGATACACGTTTGTGACGGTGCGTGAGCTGATTGAAGAATAGCTTCCGCGGATTCCATCGAACATAGTTGCGGAGAATCCGAGATTAAGGGGTTGAGGATACCCGCCAAAATGTGATAAGATAAATGGCAGGAAGAAAAATGGGGTGAAAAATACATGGATTTGTTTGATTATATGAAAGAAACCACAATGGAAAAAGAGTCCCCCCTCGCATCGCGCATGCGCCCGACAACGCTGGACGAGGTGGTTGGACAGGAGCACATCATCGGCCCTGGAAAGCTGTTGTACCGTGCGATCAAGGCGGATAAACTCGGCTCCGTCATTTTCTACGGCCCTCCGGGAACGGGAAAAACGACGCTTGCCCGCGTCATCGCCAACACGACAAGCGCAGAGTTTACCCAGCTGAATGCCACGACAGCCGGCAAAAAGGATATGGAAGAAGTCGTAAAAGAAGCGCAGCAGCGGATCGGCATGTACGGCAAAAAGACGATTCTTTTTGTCGACGAGATCCACCGCTTCAACAAGGGGCAACAGGATTATCTGCTTCCGTTTGTGGAGGACGGCACACTCGTTCTGATTGGCGCGACGACAGAAAACCCGTATTTCGAGGTCAACGGGGCGCTGATTTCGCGTTCCATTATCTTTGAATTAAAGCCGCTCGAAAAAGAGGATATCGAAAAACTGCTGGAGCGCGCGGTGACGGACCCGGTAAAGGGGCTCGGGACGTACAACGTTGTGCTCGATGCGGATGCAAAAGAGTTCCTCGCCGACATCGCAGGCGGTGACGCGAGAGCGGCCTTAAATGCAATCGAGCTGGGCGTCCTCTCGACGGAACGTCAGGCAGACGGAAAAATCCATATCGATCTCGAAACGGCATCGGAGTGCATCCAGAAGCGCGTCGTGCGGTACGACAAGACGGGCGATCAGCATTACGATACGATCTCTGCATTTATCAAGAGCATGCGCGGTTCTGACCCGGATGCGGCGGTCTTTTATCTGGCCAAAATGCTGTATGCCGGGGAGGATATCAAGTTTATCGCCCGCCGCATCATGATCTGCGCGGCGGAGGATGTCGGCCTTGCCGATCCGAATGCCTTAAATGTAGCAGTTTCCGCGTCCCTTGCCGTGGAACGCGTCGGCATGCCGGAGGCGCAGATTATTCTGGCGGAGGCAGCCACGTATGTTGCCTGTGCACCGAAGAGTAATTCTTCGTACGAGGCAGTCTTTGCGGCGATGAAGACGGTCGGAAGTGTGCGGACGTCGGTTCCGCCGCATCTGCAGGACGCCCATTACAAAGGTTCTGCCAAACTCGGCCACGGTGAAGGCTATCAGTATGCACATGATTACCCGAATCACTACGTCGAGCAGCAGTATCTGCCGGACGAGATCTTAGGAAGCCGTTTCCTTCATCTTGGAACGAACGGCTATGAGCAGAAGATCCGGGAAAACTTCAAAAAAATTGGAAAAGACATCGAATAAAAGGGGAAGAAATCATGACAGACTGGCTTGGAAAGCCGTATTATTCGCTGGACGCCTATCTGAAAAAGACGTTCGGGGAAAAAGTGTACAAGCTCTCGCTCGACGGCGGGATGACGTGTCCGAACCGGGACGGCACCTGCGGTGACCGGGGCTGCATTTTCTGCAGTGCGGGCGGCTCCGGTGATTTTGCCGGGGACAGAAACAAATCCATCCCGGAACAGATCCGGGAGCAGAAATCTCTCCTGCAGCAAAAGCGGCCGGTGCATAAGTTCATCGCCTATTTCCAGGCGTATACGAACACGTACGCGCCGGTGGAATATCTGGAAAAAATTTTCCGGGAGGCAATTTCGGACGAGGAGGTCGTGGTCCTTTCGATCGGAACGAGACCGGACTGCTTAGGGGAAGAGGTTCTTTCTCTGTTAGAAGAGCTGAACCGGATCAAACCGGTCTGGGTGGAGCTGGGACTGCAGACGATGCATGAAAAAACGGCACAGTATATCCGAAGGGGCTATCCGCTTTCCTGTTTTGAACAGGCAGTAAACGAGCTGCAAAGGCGGGGGATTCCCGTGATTGTCCACACAATTCTCGGTCTGCCGGGGGAGGGACAGGAAGAAGTCTTTGCAACAATGGATTACCTGAATGGACTTTCCATTTCCGGCATCAAGCTTCAGCTGCTTCATGTGCTGAAGAACACGGATCTTGCGGCGGACTACGCGGCCGGAAAATTTGAGGTGCTGGAGCAGGATGCGTATCTTACCCTTGTTATCGACTGCCTGCGGCGCCTCCGTCCCGATCTTGTGATCCACCGTGTGACGGGAGACGGCCCCGAGGATCTTCTGATTGCACCAACATGGAGCCAGGCAAAACGCACCGTCTTAAATGAGCTGCATCATCGTATGAAAGAAGAACATGCGTATCAGGGACAGCTTCTGGACGAAGAAAAAGGAGGAAACACACCGTGATTGAATCATCCTTTACGTTATACAAACTGATTATTCTTTACATGCTGCAGAATGTGAATTTTCCGCTGTCAAATACACAGATTTCGGATTTTATCCTGGAAAAAGAGTACACGAACTACTTTCATCTCCAGGAGGCGTTAAGCGAGCTGCAGGATACAAAGCTGATCGAGATCGAGAAGGTGCGCAACACCTCGTACTACCACATGACTGAGGAGGGCAGCAAGACGCTTTCCTTCTTCGAAAACGAGATCTCTCCGGAAATCCGGGAGGAAATCGACCGCTATATGAAGGAACACTCCTATGAACTGCGGAAAAAAGCGTCCGTTGTGGCCGATTACTACAAGACCGCGGGAGATGACTACGAGGTCCGCTGTCAGGCAAGAGAGCGGAAGACGACTATTTTTGAGATTGTCGTGACGGTTCCGTCCGAGGAGGCGGCCAAAAAGATCTGCAGCAACTGGGAAAACCGGAGTCAGAAGATTTATGCTTCGATTATGAATGAACTGTCAAGATAACGATTGACAGGAATGGTGGCATATAATAGAATAAATTAGTATGTCTAAAAAGCATAAACATGGAAAACATAGTAAATAAGATTTTATATTCTAAAGGAGATAAAACCGTGCCTGATTATACAAAAGAAATTGAAAGACGGCGTACCTTTGCCATCATTTCCCACCCGGATGCCGGTAAAACCACACTGACTGAGAAATTCCTGCTGTACGGAGGAGCGATCAATCTCGCCGGTTCCGTAAAAGGAAAAGCGACTGCGCGCCATGCCGTATCCGACTGGATGGAGATCGAGAAAGAGCGTGGTATTTCCGTTACCTCTTCCGTTCTGCAGTTCAATTACGACGGCTACTGCATCAACATTCTGGATACCCCGGGACACCAGGACTTCTCAGAGGATACGTACCGTACCCTGATGGCAGCCGATTCCGCCGTTATGGTGATCGATGCATCGAAGGGTGTCGAGGCACAGACCAGAAAGCTGTTTAAAGTCTGTGTCATGCGCCACATCCCGATCTTTACCTTCATCAACAAGATGGACCGCGATGCGAACGATACCTTCGAGCTGCTCGACGAGATCGAAAAAGAGCTCGGCATTGCAACCTGCCCGATCAACTGGCCGATCGGTTCCGGAAAGAAATTCCGCGGTGTTTACGACCGTGACAAAAAGAAAGTCCTTACCTTCTCCGATACAATGAAGGGAACAAAGGAAGGTATCGAGGAAGAAATCGATATCGACGATCCGCATCTTCTCGATGTGGTCGATGAGGACCAGAAAGAACAGCTCATGGATGAGATCGAGCTGCTCGACGGCGCAAGTGCAGAGTTTGACCAGGAGCTTGTCAGCAAGGGAGAGCTCTCCCCGGTATTCTTCGGATCTGCGCTCACCAACTTTGGTGTGGAGACTTTCCTGCAGCACTTCCTCACGATGACGATGCCGCCGCTTCCGCGTACGGCAGACTGCGGCGTGATCGATCCGGTCAAAGAGGATTTTTCTGCGTTTGTCTTTAAAATCCAGGCAAACATGAACAAAGCACACCGTGACCGTATCGCATTCATGCGCATCTGCTCCGGCAAATTCGACGCCGGAATGGAAGTCTTCCATGTGCAGGGAGGAAAGAAAATGCGTCTTTCCCAGCCGCAGCAGATGATGGCGAGTGACCGTCATATTGTTGATGAAGCATACGCCGGCGATATCATCGGTGTATTTGACCCGGGCATCTTCTCCATCGGAGATACGATCTGTATGCCGGGCAAAAAATTCGCATACGAGGGAATTCCGACCTTCGCGCCGGAGCATTTTGCAAGAGTGCGCCAGCTCGATACGATGAAGAGAAAACAGTTCGTCAAGGGAATTTCCCAGATTGCACAGGAAGGTGCGATCCAGATTTTCCAGGAGTACAATATGGGAATGGAGGAGGTCATCGTCGGCGTGGTCGGTGTACTGCAGTTCGATGTGTTGAAATACCGCCTCGAGAATGAGTACAATGTGGAAATCCGCATGGATACGCTTCCGTATGAGCATATCCGGTGGATTGAGAATGAGAACATCGATATGGATAAGCTGGTCGGAACCTCGGATATGAAGAAGATTCAGGATCTGAAGGGCAGACCGCTGTTACTGTTTGTCAATGCATGGAGTGTCGGCATGGTATTAGACCGGAACGAAGGTCTGGTACTCTCGGAGTTCGGCAGGGAATAGAGCGTGTGTCAGAGCAGCTGCCGGCAGAAAACAGTGCCGGCGGAATGCACAGAAAGGAAGCAGAATATGGCAGTTGTTACAATTACAAATGAAAATTTTGAGGACGAGGTGCTGGCGGCAAAGGTGCCGGTCATTCTGGATTTCTGGGCAGAGTGGTGCGGACCGTGTAAAATGCAGTCGCCGGTATTTGAGGCGCTGTCCGAGGAGCTTGCCGGAAAGGTGAAGTTCGGAAGCGTCAATGTGGACGAGCAGGCGGCGCTTGCGTTAAAGTATCAGGTGATGAGCATTCCGATGCTTGTTGTGATGCAGTACGGCATTTTTAAGAAAAAAGCGATCGGACTGCAGACGAGAGAGGAAATCTTAGATCTGCTTGCATGCTGCGAAGCAGAATAGATAACAAAGCGTTAGAGAAGGGAATTGCCGCAATAAGCATAGAGCTTTTGGGCGATAAGTAATATTATAAGAACTAGATACTTAAAAGTTCCAGATAAACATGCGGCGACAAATTCTGACCGCAAAATC
>OKST01001171.1_pt1 | contig 13702 bp, 10 predicted proteins | sample 1606341 | NCBI WGS metagenome assembly OKST01 (sample SAMEA3879563, study PRJEB24766) | human gut metagenome | biome: human-associated habitat; feature: feces | place: USA | collected 1985/1987 | reverse complement strand
AGCATACTGTTTGTGGAGCATCCAAGTGCCATATCTACGGTAAGAGCATTTAAAACTGCCTCTTTTGTCATGATGTCTCTTGGGCGGATGTTCCTTTTGTACATTTCCATTACCTGCATTCCTGCATGTTTTGCAAGACGGATACGCTCGGAGTATACGGCCGGGATGGTACCATTTCCCTTAAGTCCCATTCCAAGAACCTCTGTCAGACAGTTCATGCTGTTTGCAGTGTACATACCGGAACATGATCCACAGGTCGGACAGGTTTTGTTCTCGAATTCTGCCAGGTCATCTGCTGTGATCGTTCCTGCTGCATAGGAACCTACTGCCTCAAACATGCTGGAAAGACTTGTTTTGTGTCCTTTTACATGACCGGCAAGCATCGGGCCTCCGCTTACAAATACAGTCGGAACATTGATTCTTGCTGCTGCCATCAGAAGGCCAGGTACGTTCTTATCACAGTTCGGGATACATACCAGTGCATCAAACTGGTGAGCCATTGCCATACACTCGGTGGAATCGGCGATCAGGTCACGGGTAACGAGGGAATATTTCATTCCGATGTGGCCCATGGCAATACCGTCACAGACTGCAATGGCCGGGAACACGATCGGTGTTCCGCCTGCCATGGCAACGCCCATTTTTACAGCTTCTGTAATTTTATCCAGGTTCATATGACCCGGCACGATCTCATTGTAGGAGCTTACGATTCCTACGAGCGGTTTTTTCATTTCTTCTTCGGTCAGACCCAGCGCACGCATCAGAGAACGCTGTGGTGCCTGTGCGATTCCTTTTTTTACAGCATCACTTCTCATGATTTTTTCCTCTTTTCTTATCTTACAGTTTTATGCCAGTGCTTTTACCAGCAGATCTCCCATTTCGGATGTAGATACCTGGGTACATCCCTCAGACATAATGTCTACGGTGCGGTATCCGTCTTTTAAAATTTTCTGTACAGCATTTTCGACTGCCTCTGCCTCCTGATCGAGATCCAGGGAATAGCGGAGCATCATGGCTGCGGACAGAACCGTTGCAATCGGGTTTGCGATGTTCTTTCCTGCGATGTCCGGTGCAGAGCCGTGGCTTGGCTCGTACAGACCAAATTTTGTCTCGTTCAGGCTGGCGGAAGAAAGCATTCCGATCGAGCCTGCTACCATACTTGCCTCATCGGAAAGAATATCTCCGAACATGTTCTCGGTCAGAACGACGTCAAACTGGCACGGATTGTGGACGATCTGCATCGCACAGTTGTCGACCAGCATATGCTCTAAGGTAACTTCCGGGTAATCTTTTGCAACATCCTCTACTACGGATCTCCACAGACGGGAGGAATCGAGAACGTTTGCTTTATCTACGCTCGTTACTTTTTTCTTTCTCTTCATGGCGATGTCGAATGCACGGATTGCAATGCGGCGGATTTCGGTCTCGCTGTAGGTCAGCGTATCGGTTGCTTTCCGGATGCCGTTTTCTTCTACAGTGCTGCGCTCTCCAAAGTACAGGCCGCCGGTCAGTTCACGCATAATCAGCATGTCGAAGCCCTCGCCGATGATCTCTTCTTTTAACGGGCAGGCATCTTTCAATTCCTGATACAGGTAAGCCGGACGCAGGTTTGCAAACAGGCCTAACGATTTCCGAATTTTTAAGAGTCCTGCCTCCGGGCGCTTGTCCGGGCTTAATTTGTACCATGGGGATGTTTTTGCATCTCCTCCGATGGAGCCCATCAGGACAGCGTCGCATTTCTTTGCTTCTTCTATGGTTTCATCTGTCAGCGGCACGCCGTGCACATCAATGGAGGCTCCGCCCAGCAGAAGGTTGGTATATTCAAACTTATGTCCATATTTCTCGCAGACAGCGTCCAGAACTTTTTTTGCTTCCTTTACAATTTCCGGTCCGATTCCGTCTCCGTGAATTAACCCAATACGGTATTCCATATCTTTCTCCCTCTTTTCTTCCGGCTGAAAAACCGTTCTATTTTCTCTGCGTCTATAGCATTTCTAAATTATACGCCATTTTTCCGCTAATTTCAACACGAAATTTCTTTGCATCGGACGAAACGCAATAATCTTTTTGCTTTTTTCCCATTTAAAAGAAAAATACGCGGCATTTTTCCCCGTTTTCGCCGTGTTCCGCCGAAGAAGTTTCGGGGCAGAAAAAACGCAGGCATTCGTTTTTTTGAATACCTGCGTTTTTCTTGGCTTTTCGCCGTGTAAAATTATTTTTTCTTTTCTGTTTTTTCTTCAACGACTGCTGTCTCCGGTTTTTCAACCTCTGTAATGGCTGTTTTACGCATCGGGATACGGCAGTTTTTGTTGTTTCCGAACTCTACGATGACATCGTCGTCTGTGATATCGATCACTACGCCGTAGAAACCGCTTGTTGTGATGACTGCATCGCCGACTGCGAGGTCATTCAGCATTGCCTGAAGTTTTTTCTGCTCTTTTTTCTGCGGGCGGATCATTAAGAAATACATCATACCGAACATGATGACCAGCCACATAATTAACATACCAGTGCTCATCACACCGCTGCCTGCTGTTGTTGTTGCTAAAAACATTTTCTTTCCTCCTGTTATTCGAGAATACATCCCGTTCTTTCGACACACCTATCATAATACACAATCCGTAACCGATGGGCAAGTCTTTTTCGGATATTTTCCAAAGATTTCATACTTTCCCGCTTACTTTTTGTCGTATTCCTCAAATCCTGCGAGTTTTGCCCGTTTGTAGGAAGCAAAGCTGCCCTCGTCCAGTGCGGTCCGGATTTCTGTCATCATATTATTGTAGAAATACAGGTTGTGCAGAACACAGAGACGCATGCCGAGCATTTCTTTTGCTTTCAGCAGATGACGGATGTAGGCTCTGCTGTAATGACGGCACGCCGGGCACTGGCAGCCTTCCTCAATCGGACGCGGATCCAGCTCGTATTTCTGATTGAACAGGTTCATTTTTCCATGGTTTGTGTAAACGTGGCCGTGACGTCCGTTCCGGCTCGGGTATACGCAGTCGAAAAAATCGATGCCGCGCTCTACGCCCTCGAGGATATTTGCCGGCGTTCCAACGCCCATCAGATACGTCGGTTTGTCTTTCGGCAGGTACGGAACCACTTCGTCGAGAATATGATACATCTCCTCATGGCTTTCTCCTACTGCCAGTCCGCCGACCGCATAACCGTCGAGATCCATCTCGGAAATCCGTTTTGCATGGTCAATGCGGATATCCTCATAAATCGCACCCTGATTGATTCCGAACAGAAGCTGATGTTTGTTGATCGTGTCTTCCCGCTGGTTCAGCTCCTGCATCTTATTTTTGCATCGCTGCAGCCATCTCGCCGTGCGGTCGACAGAGTTCTGCACATAACGGCGCTCTGCCACACTCGACGGGCACTCGTCGAAAGCCATCGCGATGGTTGAAGCCAGGTTGGACTGGATCTGCATACTCTCCTCCGGTCCCATAAAGATCTTTCTTCCATCTACGTGCGAGTGGAAATAGACACCCTCCTCCTTGATTTTCCGAAGGCCTGCCAGAGAAAACACCTGGAATCCGCCGGAATCGGTCAGGATCGGTTTGTCCCAGACCATGAATTTGTGGAGTCCGCCCATCTTCTTTACGACTTCATCTCCCGGGCGCACATGGAGGTGATACGTATTGGAAAGTTCTACCTGCGTGCCGATCTGCTGGAGATCTTCGGTGGAAACAGCTCCCTTGATTGCTGCTGCAGTTCCGACATTCATGAATACCGGCGTTTCGATATTGCCGTGCACGGTTTCCATATGGGCGCGCTTCGCTCTTCCTTCCATTTTCAGAATTTTATACATAACACTTTTCATCCTTTCTCAATGATCCCTGCCTCCTGTTTTCATGCAGGGCATACTATTTTTAGTATACAGGCAAAATCTGTTTTTGACAATGCCTGAATTTTCTTTTTTCTCTCTTTTTTCTTTCCCGCTTTCTCCATTTTTCACAAGGACTTTATACTTTTTTCATAAGACATCGCCCTTTTTCCAATTGTATTTCCTTATTTTTTGTCGTATAATGTGTTGAGATTGTTTCTTATTATAAAAGGAGTTTGATTCATGACTGATAAAAAATATACTCTCGGAATCGACATCGGTTCCACTACTGTTAAAATTGCGATCCTCGACGAAGAGAACCAGCTTCTCTTTGCCGATTACGAGCGCCATTTTGCAAACATCCAGGAAACACTTGCCCATCTGCTCGGGGAAGCCCACGAAAAACTGGGCGAACTGACCCTGCAGCCCGTCATCACCGGTTCCGGCGGACTCGCGCTTGCCAACCATCTTGGCATTCCGTTCACGCAGGAGGTTATCGCAGTTTCCACATCGTTAAAAGCACTGGCTCCGCAGACCGACGTTGCCATCGAGCTCGGCGGCGAGGATGCCAAAATCATCTATTTTGAAGGCGGCAATGTCGAACAGCGTATGAACGGTATCTGCGCCGGCGGTACCGGTTCGTTCATCGACCAGATGGCTTCTCTTCTGCAGACCGATGCAACCGGCCTGAATGAGTATGCGAAACATTACCAGGCCATCTACCCGATCGCTGCCCGCTGCGGTGTATTCGCAAAAACGGATATCCAGCCGCTCATCAACGACGGTGCAACAAAAGAGGATCTTGCCGCTTCTATTTTCCAGGCAGTCGTCAACCAGACCATTTCCGGTCTTGCCTGCGGTAAACCAATCCGCGGCCACGTTGCCTTCCTTGGCGGCCCGCTGCACTTCCTCTCGGAATTAAAGACAGCGTTCGTCCGCACCTTAAAGCTGGATGACGAGCACGCGATCGTGCCGGACAACTCTCATCTGTTTGCAGCCATCGGTTCTGCAATGAATGCAGATGGAAAGACCGAGGTTTCTCTTCTCGCGCTGAAAAAACGGCTCGAAGAAAAAGTAGCCATCGATTTTGAGGTTGCCCGTCTCGAACCGCTGTTTAAAGACAAGGAGGAGTACGATGCATTCTTGGCCCGCCAGAGCGTCAACAATGTTGTAACGGCTGATCTTTCCACTTACGAAGGAAACTGCTATCTCGGAATCGATGCCGGTTCCACAACCACAAAAGCCGCACTCGTTGGTGAGGATGGCGCTCTTCTGTATTCCTTCTACAGCAACAACCACGGAAATCCGCTCGGCACCTCGATCCGCGCGATCCAGGAAATCTACTCCAAACTGCCGGATTCCGCACAGATCGCCTGGTCCTGTTCCACCGGTTACGGCGAAGCACTCATCAAAGCTGCGCTGATGCTGGACGAGGGTGAGGTTGAAACGATTTCTCATTACTATGCCGCAGCATTCTTCGATCCGGAAGTCGACTGTATTCTCGACATCGGCGGTCAGGATATGAAATGTATCAAGATCAAAAACGGCACTGTAGACAGCGTACAGCTCAATGAAGCATGTTCCTCCGGCTGCGGTTCCTTTATCGAAACCTTCGCGCAGTCCCTGAACTACAGTGTACAGGATTTTGCACACGAAGCACTGTTCGCAAAACACCCGATCGATCTTGGTACCCGCTGTACCGTATTTATGAATTCCAAGGTAAAACAGGCACAGAAAGAAGGCGCATCCGTTGCTGATATTTCTGCCGGACTTGCCTGTTCCGTCATCAAAAACGCATTATATAAAGTAATTAAAGTTTCCGATGCCACCGAGCTGGGACGCCACATCGTCGTACAGGGCGGTACGTTCTACAACGATGCCGTTCTTCGAAGCTTTGAGCGGATCGCCAACTGCGAAGCCATCCGCCCGGACATCGCTGGCATTATGGGTGCGTTCGGTGCGGCGCTGATCGCAAGAGAGCGCTACTCCGCCGATCAGGAGACCACGATGCTCTCCATTGAAAAGATCAACGAGCTGAAATATTCGACCACGATGGCAAACTGTAAGGGATGTACGAACAGCTGCCGTCTGACCATCAACAAATTCTCCGGCGGCCGTCAGTACATCAGCGGAAACCGCTGCGAGCGCGGTATCGGAAAAGAGAAAAACAAAGATCATATTCCGAACCTGTTCGAATACAAATACAAACGGATCTTCGGCTACCAGCCGCTGCCGCAGGATGAAGCGATCCGCGGAGAGGTCGGCATTCCGAGAGTCCTCAATATGTTTGAGAATTATCCGTTCTGGTACACCTTCTTTACGCAGCTGAAATACCGCGTGGTACTCTCTCCGACCTCGAGCCGCAAGATCTACGAGCTCGGTATTGAGTCGATTCCAAGTGAATCCGAGTGCTATCCGGCCAAACTGGCGCACGGCCATGTGACCTGGCTCTTACGCCACGGTGTGAAGTTCATCTTCTACCCGTGTATCCCGTACGAGCGCACCGAGTTCCCGGAAGCCATCAACCACTACAACTGCCCGATCGTTACCTCGTATGCGGAAAATGTCAAAAACAACGTGGACGAGCTGCAGGACGATTCCATTACGTTCCGCAATCCGTTCCTTGCGTTTACGAGTGAAAAGGTGCTTGCCGATGGTCTTGTCAAAGAGTTCTCCGGTCTGCCGGAGGATGAAGTCCGTGCTGCTGTTCATGCCGGATGGGAAGAGCTTGGCGCTGCAAGACGCGATATGCAGAAAAAAGGCGAGGAAACGCTTCAGTATATGAAAGAAACCGGCCGCAGAGGCATCGTGCTTGCCGGCCGTCCGTACCACATCGATCCGGAAATCCATCACGGTATCCCGGATATGATCAACTCCTACGGACTGTGCGTGCTGACGGAGGACTCTGTTTCCCATCTGGCACCGCTCGAGCGTCCGCTCCGTGTCAATGACCAGTGGATGTACCACACCCGTCTGTATGCAGCTGCAAACTATGTAAAGACACGCGACGATCTTGACCTGATTCAGCTGAACTCGTTCGGCTGCGGTCTCGACGCCGTTACCACTGATGAGGTTTATGAGATTCTGACCAGAAGCGGCAAGATTTATACCTGCCTGAAGATCGATGAGGTCAACAACCTCGGCGCTGCCAGAATCCGTGTCCGCTCTCTGCTCGCTGCTCTGCGTGCACATGACCGGAAACAGGCGGTACGCGAGATTCTTCCGTCCTCGATCCAGAAACCGGTCTTCACGAAAGAAATGCGGAAAGACTACACCATCCTCTGCCCGCAGATGTCACCGATCCACTTCTCGATTCTGCAGCCGGCGTTCAACGCAGCCGGATACAATCTGGAAGTGCTTCCGAACGACAACAAAGAGGCGGTTGATGTCGGACTGAAATACGTCAACAACGATGCCTGCTATCCGTCTCTGATGGTAGTTGGACAGATTATGCAGGCGCTGCTCTCCGGCAAGTATGACCTGAACAAAGTAGCAGTCATCATGAGCCAGACCGGCGGCGGCTGCCGTGCTTCGAACTACATCGGATTTATCCGCCGTGCGCTGGAGAAGGCCGATATGACGCAGATTCCGGTCATCTCGATTAACTTGAGCGGTCTGGAGGAAAATCCGGGCTTCAAGATCACACCGGATCTTGCGATTCGTCTCTGCTATGCAGCAGAATTCGGCGATATCATGATGAAATGTATTTACCGGATGCGTCCTTATGAGCAGAAGAAGGGTACAACAGACCGGATTCATCAGAAATGGGAAAAGATCTGTATTGATTTTATTTCAGCAAAACGCTTAAGCCATACCCGCTTCAAACAGATCTGCCGCACGATGATTCGCGATTTCGACCACATTCCGATCACCGATGAAAAGAAACCGCGTGTCGGTATTGTCGGCGAGATTCTTGTTAAGTTCCTTCCGGCGGCTAACAACCATCTGGCGGAGCTGCTTGAGAGTGAAGGCGCGGAACCGGTTGTCCCGGATCTGATCGACTTCTTCTGTTACTGCTTCTACAATACGAACTTCAAGGTAGAGCACCTGGGATTCAAAAAAAGTTCTTCGATGTTGGGAAATACCGGTATTAAACTGATCAATTGGCTGCGCAGTGCGGCGGTTGCGGAGTTCAAGAAGAGTGAGCATTTTGATCCACCGGCCGATGTGCGGGATCTGGCAAAATATGCTTCCCCGATTGTATCCTGTGGTAACCAGACCGGTGAGGGATGGTTCCTGACGGGCGAGATGATGGAGCTGATTCACAGTGATGTTTACAACATCGTCTGTATCCAGCCGTTTGCATGCCTGCCGAACCACATTGTTGGTAAGGGTGTGATTAAGGCAATCCGTAAGGAGTATCCGAAGGCAAATATCGTGGCTGTCGACTACGATCCCGGTGCTTCGGAGGTGAATCAGCTGAACCGTATTAAACTGATGCTTTCTACTGCAAATAAGAATCTGAAGCAGGAATTGCGTGAAGAAAAAGACGTGTAAATTTACATAGTTTCAAGCAAAGCGGATATTCGCAATCCGCTTTGCTATTTGCTTGATTCAGTTAACCGAAAAGGCGGTCAGAGTCGAAAAACTCTGACCGCCTTTTCTATTGGTTTTAGCGGTAAATCCGCAGGATACGGAGAACCTTTACCAGTTTTGTTCCCATTGGCATGCGGCGCATTTCGGCCTCGGTTGTCCCGGTTACAACCACAAAAGCAATCAAATATACAACAATTGCAATCAGGATTGCGATCAGCATGCTGATGGATGGGCGTTTGGTGATGGCAAAGAGCCCATAGTAAACAACCCAGGTTACGACGCCCATGATTGCAGCTGCAATCAATGGTTTTACGTAGGTGTTTTTGAATTCGTTGCGGAAATTCAAGTGTTTGCGGATTGATAGATTATTTAGTATGCACATGCTTAAGGAAAACAAGATTCCCGCAAAGACAACAGCATAGATATTTGTCTTCGGGAAGACTGTGAGAATCAAAGCCAGGATGGCAAGATCCATTCCAAGGGAAATGGCAGCGTTGTGCAGGGCTTTTTTCTGCTGGCCGATGGACTGCAGGACGCTGTTGGTAATGGTGGACAGTGCCGAAAACACAACTGAGACTGCACCCATCATCAACAGTTTGCCGGAAAGGCTCGAGCTTGACGGGAACAGAACTCCTGTGATCGGGAATGCCAGGACGCCAAGACCGACAGCTGCCGGGATGGAGATGAACATCGTCAGACGGATCGTCTCAAGAATCTTGTCGTTTGCCTCATCGAGATCACCGGTCGCATAACACGAGGATACCTCCGGCATCATCGCGGATGCGGATGCACTTGCCATAGCAAGCGGGACGTTGATCAGGGTAACATAATAGTTGGAAAACTCTCCATATGCGGCATTCAGTGCTTTCTGATTCTCTCCGTGCCATCCGAGGATGGTGAAGAACAGGTAATTGTCCAGGTAAGCGTTGCAGTTATAAATAAAGGTCGTAAAGATAACCGGTGTTACCATCAGAAAAAGAACCTGAAAAATTTCGCGGTAGGATTCTTCGCGGTGGCGCGTGTCCTTTGCCACTTTCCGCAGAATGGTTTTCCGATTTACGCCATAGACAATCACCATGAAGCAGAGGCCTGCCAGGACACCGGCTCCTGTTCCGAGGGTTCCGCCGGCGGCACCGAATTTGGCATGTTCGGTATCGTTTGTCGCGAACTGCTGGATGAAGAACCAGGCGGCGCCAATACTGAATGCGGCGTTGAATACCTGCTCGATGATCTGTGAAATTGAGGTCGGCATCATCGTGCTGTGGGCCTGGAAATAGCCACGCAGAACGCCGAGAACAGCCGAGAAAAAGATCGTCGGCGCCAATACACGCAGGGCGAGGAGTGCATTCTGCTGGTTATACGGCAGAAGGAATTTCCCGCCAAAGAATGCCACCAGTGCAGCAACTCCACCTACGATCACGGCGTAAAGAAGGGCACCGTGGAACACGCGATGTGCATTTCGGTACTCTTTTAATGCCAGACGTTCGGATACGATTTTTGACACTGCCATCGGAATACTATAGGAGGAGATCAGAAGCAGAATCGTATACAGATTACTCGCCGTACTGTAATAGCCAAGTCCCTCATTTCCAATCGTTTCGCCGAGCGGTGACCGGTATAAAAGACCGATCACACGTGAGATAATCGTTGCCGCCATTAAAATAGAAGTATTTCTCAATAATGTATTTTTCTTTTTACTCATGCTTTTGCTCCCGTATTACATTTTCGATCTGCCAGTCAATCGGCGCAAGACCGTTTTCTTCCAGATATTCGTTTGTTCTGGAAAACGGATGGCTGCCGAAAAATCCACGGTATGCAGAGAGCGGACTCGGATGAGCGGACATCAGCACCAGATGCTTTGGATTGTGGATCATCTCTTTTTTCCGCTGCGCCGGACGGCCCCAGAGGATGAATACCATCGGGCGGTCCTGCCCGGCGAGCACTTTGATTGCCGCGTCCGTGAACTGCTCCCAGCCGATTTCCTTGTGGGAATTTGCCTGATGCGCACGCACAGTCAGCACCGTGTTCAGCATCAGAACACCCTGCCGTGCCCATTTTTCGAGATAACCGTTGTTCGGGATGTAGCATCCCAGATCGTCTTCGAGTTCCTTGTAAATATTGACCAGAGACGGCGGAATGTCTACTTCCGGTTTTACGGAAAAGCAGAGTCCGTGCGCCTGTCCCGGCTCGTGGTACGGATCCTGGCCTAAGATGACCACTTTGACCTGCTCGAGCGGGGTAAAGTGGAACGCATTGAAAATATCATCAGCCGGCGGGTAAATAGTGCGGGTTTTGTACTCCGCTCCCACCGTCTGAAACAGTTTTTTATAATAATCTTTGGAGAATTCTCCTTTCAGGGCATTGGCCCAGCTTCCGCTAAGAGGCGGCATATCGTTTTCTCCCTTCCTTTTACAGGCGGACCGGCACATTGCGGCCTGCCAGATATTCTTTGACTTCACGAATTTCCAGTTCTTTGTAGTGGAACAGAGATGCGGCAAGTGCGGCATCGGCTTTTCCTTCGGTTAAAGCGTCATAGAAATGCTCCAGCGTTCCTGCGCCGCCGGATGCGATGACCGGAATGCCGACACTTTCTGCGATGGTTCTTGTCAGCTCAATATCATACCCTGCCTTTGTTCCGTCACAGTCCATGCTGGTGAGCAGGATTTCTCCGGTGCCAAGGCTTTCTGCTTTTTTTGCCCACGCAACGGCATCGATGCCGACATCAATGCGGCCGCCGTTTTTATAGATATTCCAGCCGCTTCCGTCCGCTCTTTTCTTTGCATCGATCGCAACGACCACGCACTGGCTGCCGAATTTCTGTGCCGCGTCGTGGATGAGCTGCGGATTGTTGATGGCAGAGGAGTTGATCGAGATTTTATCGGCTCCTTCGCGGAGCAGCATCTTGAAATCATCCACGGTACGGATTCCGCCGCCAACGGTGAATGGAATAAAAACGTTTGCTGCTACTTTGCGTACCATATCAACGACGGTTCCTCTCTGATCGGAGGAAGCAGTGATGTCAAGAAAAACAACTTCATCGGCTCCTGCCTTGTCGTACGCTTTTGCGATCTCCACCGGGTCACCGGCATCTTTTAAATCGACGAAATTAACGCCTTTTACGACTCTTCCGTTTTTTACATCCAGGCATGGGATAATTCGTTTTGTAAACATCCGTCAGTCCTCCTCTCCAATTTCCGCAAAATTTTTCAGAATGGCAAGCCCAAGATCTGAGCTCTTTTCCGGGTGGAACTGGCAGGCGAACAGATTTTCTTTTTCCACAGATGCATGGATGTGTGTACTGTACTCTGTCGTTGCTTTTACAATTTCCTCCTCTTCTGCTTTCAGATAGTAGGAGTGGACAAAGTAAACATACGATTCCTGCGGGATGCCTTTGAATAAGCGTCCACCGTTCTGCAGATGGATGGAATTCCAGCCCATGTGCGGAATCTTTAAGCCCTCTTTGTCCGGAATCCGGAGAATTTCTCCTTTTAACAGACCAAGGCCTGCAACGCCCGGGCTCTCTTCGCTGCGTTCAAACAGGATCTGAAGTCCGAGGCAGATTCCAAGAAACGGAGTCCCTTTTTCTACGATTTCATGAATAACCGGCACCAGATGATAGCGGTTCAGATTTTCCATCGCATCTCCAAAGCTGCCGACACCCGGCAGAACGACGTGATCTGCGCGTTTTAACACGTCTGGATCCCTGGTCAGTACAACCTCTTTTCCAAGGCTTTGAAAGGCTTTTTCCACGCTTTTTATATTTCCGGCATCATAATCGATCAGTGCAATCATAGGTGGGTCCTCCTCGTTTGTTATTTCAGTCCACGCCCCCTGTCATTGGGGGCATCTCTGCTGTTCTTTTGCAAACAGTACACTTCATTCTAACATACCGTTTTCTAAAATTCAAATTTTGAAAGTTATAAAATTATACAAAAATGCAGAAATTCTTAAGATTTCTTTTACTCCCGCTCCTTTCTTTCTTTTTATACTGGACAAATGGCGGGCATCACGCTACAATAAGAGCGTTGCACTAAGAAACGATAACATTTTGTAAAAAACGAGAGGTGTATATGATTACCAAATATCTGATTGTATTTTTGATTTCCATGGTTCCGCTCATCGAGCTGCGTGGTGCGATTCCGTACGCGGTAGCTTTCCATATTCCGACGCTTCCGGCCTATCTGATCGCCGTCATCGGAAATATGCTTCCGGTTCCGGTTATTTTCCTGTTCGCTCGAAAGGTTCTTGTCTGGGGATGTGATAAAAAGTATATCGGAAAGTTCTTCACCTGGTGTCTGGAAAAAGGCGAAAAAGGCGGGGAAAAACTGAAAGCAAAAGCCGGCCGCGGACTTCCGCTCGCCCTGCTGCTCTTCGTCGGCATCCCGCTCCCGGGAACCGGCGCATGGACCGGCACACTGGCCGCAAGTATCCTCGATATGGACTTTAAGACCAGCGTTCTCGCCATCATGGGCGGTGTTCTCCTTGCAAGCGTCATCATGCTGCTTGCAAGTTCCGGCGTATTCGGGGCAATTGGGGCGCTTTTGGCGTAAACGGCTCTGCTTCCGTTTCAATTCCATAAAATTTGGCTTACAGCCGCACAGATTTGTTTTTCCGATCTGTGCGGCTGTTTTTGTATAACTTTTTTCTAACAGAAATTTTCCCTGCTGTTTCCTGTTCACGTTTTTCCGGATCGAATTCTGTTTCTTTTCTTCCAGTATTTTCTTGTACTATTTTCATTTTTCCTCTTGAACATTCGTTCGATTTGTGTTACACTTCTTTTATCGAACAGTTGTTCTTTTTATAAAATACCTGTTATCTTATTGTTTTACTTTTATTCGTATTCATTTGGACATAGAAAGGAATTTTTCTGCCATGCAGTTATCATCACAAACACTTTCTCTCTCCGAGAAGCTGAATCTTCTCGCTGACGCGGCCAAATACGACGTTGCGTGCACTTCCAGCGGTGTGAACCGTGCCGGAAAACAGGGACATCTCGGCAATTCGGTCTCCTGCGGTATCTGCCACAGCTTTTCTTCCGACGGACGCTGTATCTCTCTGTTGAAAATTCTGCAGAGCAACGACTGTACCGCGCCGGGAATGACCGGCAGCGCGCCACGTTTACACCGGAGGAGGTCTGTACACTCGTCACGGAATTTTATCGCCGAAACTATATTGAGGGACTCTTTTTAAGTTCCGCCGTCTGCAAAAATCCTGCCCATACGATGGAGCTCATGTACCGCACTCTGCATCTTTTACGTAATCGTTACCGCTTTAACGGCTACATCCACGTCAAAGCTATCCCGGGCGCACCCGCCGAGCTGATCGAAAAGACCGGCT
>OKST01001158.1_pt1 | contig 13832 bp, 11 predicted proteins | sample 1606341 | NCBI WGS metagenome assembly OKST01 (sample SAMEA3879563, study PRJEB24766) | human gut metagenome | biome: human-associated habitat; feature: feces | place: USA | collected 1985/1987 | reverse complement strand
GCGAATCATGACTAAGATTAGTTGTAAGTCGGCTAATCCAAGGGATTTAATTGCATTTAAGAATTCCCTGGAGATGATACCTCACATTAAGAATCAGATAGGACATTTTAAGTGTGATGTATTCAGACAGTGCTTTGAGCAGATGGACGACTTAAAAGACTTATATAATCTTGTTGACACTGCAATTATAGATGATCCTCCGATTACAATGCGTGATGGCGGAATGATAAAGGACGGCTTTTCAGCAGAGGCTGATGAGCTTCGTAATGCCAAGATTAAAGGAAAAGAATGGCTTGCAGAGCTTGAAAGCAGGGAGAAAGAAAAGACAGGAATTAAAAATCTTAAAGTTAAGTATAACAAGGTATTCGGATATTACCTGGAGGTTACTAATTCATTTAAAAACCTTGTTCCTGCTGAATGGGTACGAAAGCAGACTCTTACCGGTTCTGAAAGATACACTACAGATGAGTTAAAGCATCTTGAAGATATTATTCTTGGCGCAGAGGATAAGCTGTACTCACTTGAATATGATTTATTCTGTGAAGTCAGGGAGCGCATAGCGGCAGAGGTTGTAAGGATACAGAACACTGCCAAGGCTGTTGCAATGATTGATGTGTATGCTTCACTTTCTGTTGTTGCAACACAGAATAATTTCGTAAGACCTAAGATTAATGAAAAAGGTATTATAGATATTAAGAACGGCAGACACCCTGTAGTTGAGAAGATGATTTCTAATGATATGTTCATTGCCAATGATACTTATCTTGACAATGGAATGAACAGAATTTCAATTATCACAGGTCCTAATATGGCTGGTAAATCTACATATATGAGACAGACGGCACTTATTGTGCTTATGGCACAGACAGGCTCTTTCGTTCCAGCTGATTCAGCAAATATATGTATTGTTGACCGTATATTTACACGAGTCGGAGCATCTGATGACTTAGCTTCCGGTCAGTCAACTTTCATGGTTGAGATGACAGAGGTTGCCAATATCTTAAGAAATGCAACTCCTAAGAGTCTTATAATTCTTGATGAAATAGGAAGAGGAACAAGCACATTTGATGGATTAAGTATTGCATGGGCTGTTGTTGAGTATATTGCCAATACTAAATACTTAGGAGCCAAGACACTTTTTGCAACACATTATCATGAACTTACTGAATTAGAAGGAACTCTTGACGGAGTTAATAATTACTGTATTGCTGTCAAGGAAAATGGTGATGATATTGTTTTCTTAAGAAAGATTGTAAAAGGCGGTGCTGATAAGAGTTATGGTATTCAGGTTGCGAAGCTTGCAGGAGTACCTGATGTGGTTCTTAACAGGGCTAAGGAGCTTGTTGTGGACTTAAGTGATGCTGATATATCACAGAAAGCCAAGGATATTGCACAGTATTCAAAGAAACTTGACAAGATGAATGACAAGTACAGAAAGGTTAATGACCTTGAAGTTAAGCAGATGTCTCTTTTTGATACTGTTAAGGATGATGATATAGTAACTGATATAATGAATCTTGATATAAGCAATATGACACCTATTGATGCACTGAATACGCTTTATAAGCTGCAGGGAAAAGCTAAGAACCGCTGGTAAAACAGGGAGGATTGTATGTCAATAACACTTTTAGACCAGAATACGATTAATAAGATTGCTGCAGGAGAGGTTGTCGAAAGACCTTCTTCTGTAGTTAAAGAACTTGTTGAAAATGCTATAGATGCCGGAGCAACTGCGATTACAGTTGAGATAAAGGAAGGTGGAATTTCATTTATCAGGGTTACTGATAATGGAAGTGGTATCAATAAAGATGAGATTGAGATAGCATTTAAAAGACATGCAACAAGTAAAATTAAATCAATTGAAGATCTTATGGCTGTTTCGTCTCTGGGCTTCAGAGGTGAGGCACTAGCGAGTATAGCTGCTGTATCACAGGTTGAACTTATTACCAAGACTGCTGACAGTCTGAGTGGTGTGCGTTATACAATTGATGGCGGAGTACCAGGTGAAGTGGCAGAAATAGGCGCTCCGGAGGGAACTACATTTATTGTAAGAAATATTTTCTATAATACTCCTGTTAGAAGAAAGTTCTTAAAGACAGCGACTACCGAGGGAGGATATATTGGCTCGCTTGTGGAATATCTGGCACTTTCGCATCCTGATATTTCGTTCAGGTTTATAAGTAATAACCAGAATAAGCTGCATACATCGGGTAATATGAATCTTAAAGATATAATATATAATGTGTATGGCAGGGATATAACTAATAATCTGTATGAAATCAGCGGCAAGTCGCAGGATATTGAGGCTTCCGGATTTATTGGCAAGCCTATGGTTGTCCGTGGAAACAGGACATATGAGAATTATTATATCAATGGCAGATATATCAAGAGCAGTATTATAACTAAGGCTATAGAGGATGCCTATAAGGGCTTTATAATGCCACATAATTATCCGTTCAGTGCGATACATTTTAAGATTAATCCTGCAATTATTGATGTAAATGTACATCCAACCAAGATGGAACTGCGATTCTCGAACAATGAATATATATATAATTTTGTATATGATACATGTTTAAAAGCTCTTAATTCAAAAGAACTTATTGCAGAAGTTTCTGTGCCTGATCCTGTTGCAGTTAAAATGCAGGAAGCACCTGTTGTAAGAAATGTTATGCCGGATGTTAAGCTGCCAGAGAAGAATGTTTCGGATAGTATGCCATGTAAGACAGAGACAAAATCTGCAGAGTCTGCAAAAGCAGAAATTAAGCCGAAAAGACTTCCGGAGCCATTTGAAATTAAGGGTTCTCTGCAGATGGTTAAAGAAGATAAAGTAAGATATGAAGCTGTGACAAAATCTGAACCACCAAAGCAGATGAACCTTTTTGAGAATAAGCTCCTTGATGAGAACAGCCGTAACAAATACAGAATCATAGGGCAGCTGTTTGATACTTACTGGCTTATTGAATTTGAAGATAAGTTCTATATGATGGATCAGCACGCAGCGCATGAGAAGGTGCTTTATGAAAGAACGATGAATAAGCTTCATGATAAGACAATTGGAACTCAGATGATTCTTCCACCGATTGTATTGTCGCTTAATATGCATGAGGAAGAAATATACAAGGCTAATCAGGATATATTTAAAAGATTAGGATATGAGATAGAAGAATTCGGCGGCAATGAATATAAGGTTACAGGAATTCCTGCCGGACTTCCTAAAATGGATTACAAACAGCTCCTTATTGATGTTCTGGATGGACTTTCTGAAGAAAGTGCCGGCAAAGATCCTGATATTATTACTGAAAAGGTTGCAAGCATGTCATGTAAAGCGGCTGTAAAGGGCAATAACAGACTGTCATTTAATGAGGCATTTGAACTGATGGACGAGCTTATGAAGGCAGAGAATCCATATAACTGTCCGCACGGCAGACCAACACTTATTATGATGAGCAGATATGAGATAGAAAAGAAATTTAAACGAATAGTATAGAGGCTGATATGAAGAAAGAACCTTTAATAATACTTACAGGTCCGACAGCAGTTGGAAAGACTGAACTTTCCATTGCACTTGCAAAGGCGGTAAATGGTGAGATAATAAGTGCCGATTCCATGCAGGTATACAGATATATGGATATCGGAACTGCCAAGATAACAAAAGAAGAGATGAAGGGGGTTAAGCATTATCTTGTTGATGAGATTGAGCCTTCAGAGGGCTTTGATGTGGCAAGATTTAAGTCTATGGCAACAAATGCAATAGAAAAAATCCGTGAGAACGGTCATATTCCTGTAGTTGTTGGCGGAACCGGATTTTATATACAGGCACTTTTATATGATTCTACATTTGAAGATGATGAAAGTGACTATGAATATAGAGATTATCTTCAGGGGATTGCTGATACTAAGGGTGCAGAGGTGCTTCATGATATGTTAAAGGAAGCTGACCCTGAATCTGCAGAGGCAATTCATGCTAATAATGTCAAAAGAGTTATTCGTGCACTTGAATTTTATAAGACGACAGGCAGAAAGATATCAGAGCATAATAATGAGCAGAGAGCTAAAGAGTCGCCTTATAATTTTTGTTATTTTGTTCTTAATGATAAAAGAGAAATTTTATACGACAGAATAAACAGGCGTGTTGATATAATGTTTGACAACGGACTGCTTGATGAGGTAAAACATTTGTCGGACATGGGGCTTGTAAAGGACGATGTTGCCATGCAGGGAATCGGATATAAAGAGGTGTTCGATTATCTTGAGGGCAGATGTGACGAGGCAGGTCTTAGAGAGATGATTAAGCAGGATACAAGACATTTTGCAAAAAGACAGCTTACATGGTTTAGAAGAGAACCATCAGTTACATGGGTGGATTTTTCCCAGATACGAAGAGAAGATGCACTTTCGTATATGCTTGAACAACTAAAAGAAAAGGAAATTATTTAATTATGAGAGAAATGTATAAAAATATGGGAATCTGTGATGAGGTGTATGATTATTGCGACAATATAATTAAGTCGCTTCATGACAGATTTGAAGAGATAGATAAGAATGCAGAATATAACCAGATGAAGGTTATAAAGGCGATGCAGGATGAAAAGGTTGCCGAAATGCATTTATCAGGAACAACAGGTTATGGTTATAATGATGACGGTAGAGATACTCTTGAGAAAATATATTCAGATATATTTAAGACAGAGGATGCACTTGTAAGACCACAGATTATCTGCGGAACTCATGCGTTAAATGTAGCTTTATCATCTAACTTAAGACCAGGTGATGAGCTTTTATCACCGGTTGGGAAGCCGTATGATACAATGGATGAGATTATCGGTATCAGACCTTCTAAGGGAAGCCTTGCAGAATATGGAATTACATACGCACAGGTTGACCTGCTGCCAGATGGTGGTTTTGATTATGAGGGTATTAAGAATGCAATCAATGAAAGAACAAAGCTTGTAACAATCCAGCGTTCCAAGGGATATGCTTCAAGACCCACACTTTCAGTTGAAAGAATTGGCGAGCTTATAAGTTTTATCAAAAGTATCAAGCCAGATGGTTGATAACTGCTACGGTGAATTTGTTGAAAGAATTGAGCCTTCAGAGGTTGGCGCTGATATGATAGTCGGTTCACTTATAAAGAATCCTGGTGGCGGACTTGCTCCATGCGGCGGCTATATCGCAGGAAAGAAAGAATGTGTTGAACAGGCAGCTTACAGATTATCTTCACCGGGGCTTGGAAAAGAAGTCGGTGCAACACTCGGTGTAAACCAGAGCTTTTATCAGGGACTTTTCTTATCACCTGTAGTTGTTGCAGGTGCGCTTAAAGGTGCTATATTTGCTGCAAATGTATACGAAAAGGCAGGTTTTGTAGTAAGACCTGATGGAAGTGAGCCAAGATATGATATTATTCAGGCAGTTGAACTTGGAAGTGCAGACGGGCTTCTTGCTTTCTGTAAAGGAATTCAGGCTGCAGCACCTGTTGACAGCTTCGTTACACCAGAACCATGGCCGATGCCAGGATACGATTCAGACGTTATAATGGCTGCCGGAGCCTTCGTTCAAGGCTCATCAATAGAGCTTTCTGCTGATGGTCCGTTAAAAGAACCTTATTCGGTATTCTTCCAGGGGGGACTTACATGGTATCATGCCAAACTTGGAATTATGATGAGTGTTCAGAAAATGTTTGAAAAAGACCTTATAAAGCTTTGATTGAATTAATATTTGTGTTATAATGTGTTGGAGTATGGATTTTTCCGTACTCCAATTTATGGTTAAAGGATGAAAATCTATGAGTAATATTTCTAAATATAAGAACGGCTGGCTTTTATGGCTATTCATTCTGATAGGCATTGTGCTTGGCGGTCTTATTGCAGAACTTACTGCCAGTGTGCATGCACTTAGCTGGCTGTCTTATGGACAGAGTTTCGGGCTTGACAATCCGCTGGTATTAAATCTGGGAGTACTTGTAATAACATTTGCACTCCAGATTAAGATTACTATTGCCAGTATAATAGGAGTTATACTCGCAATTATTATTTACAGATTTATTTAATCTGACTGCTGTTTAATTTATGGTCTATGAGAATATAATAACAGGTGTGGAGGAAGAAAAACTGCTTCCTTACGAAAAATGTCTTGAGTATGGTGCATCATCACTTGATAATGCTGAACTTCTGGCAGCGATTATAAGAACAGGAACCAATGGTTTAAGTTCTATCCAGCTTGCAGAGAAGTTACTGGAGAATGCCGGCAATCTTAACGGTCTTTATGGTATGTCCGTTTCAGAACTTATGCAGATTAAGGGTATAGGAAAGGCAAAGGCTGTCCAGATATGCTGCATTCTTGAACTTTCAAGAAGAATTGCAAAGCAGAAGGCTAGAGAAAGACTTGACTTTTCGAATGCTGAAACTATTGCAGAATATTATATGGAAGATATGAGACATCTAAAGAGAGAACATCTGGTTCTTGTAATGCTTGATAACAGGTGCCGCCTTATTAGAGATAAGGTGATGTCTGTTGGAACTTCTACTGGTTCAATGGTTTCTGTAAGGGAAATATTTAAGGAGGCACTTGACAGCAGGGCAGCTTCGATAGTTATCCTGCATAATCATCCATCAGGCAATCCATCTCCTAGCAGAGAGGATATGAAGGTTACTAAGAATATTATGGAAGCCGGCAGAATTATTGGTGTTGAGCTGTTAGATCATATTGTTATAGGAGATAATTCTTATTTCAGCTTTAAACAAATGCAATACATTAATTAACAATTAAGAAAGGAATTAAGACATGGGTAATGCATACGGAATTGATATAGGCACAAGTAATTTTAAAATGTGCTGCAGTGATAAGGATAAGATACTTAATGAAAAGAATATTATAGCTATAGCTAATAAAACAGAGATTTTAGCTTTTGGAGATGAAGCATATGAAATGTATGAGAAAGCTCCAGAGCATATTGAGGTTTCTTTCCCGGTTAAGTTTGGTGTGATAGCTGATATTGAGAATATGCAGACACTTCTTTTTAACTTCTTTAATAAGATTAATGAAGGAAAGAAGATTACCGGATCAGATTTCTATATTGCTGTACCAACAGATGTAACAGAAGTAGAGAAGAGAGCTTTTTATGAATTAGTTGTTGATTCAAAAGTAAAGGCAAAGAATGTTTATGTAGTTGATAAACCTGTTGCAGATGCTATAGGTGCAGGCCTTGATGTAACTAAGTCTAAGGGTATTATGATTGTTAATATCGGAGCAGAGACAACTGAGATTTCAGTTCTTTCTTTAGGCGGAATTGTTATAAGCAAGGCTGTTAAGATTGGTGGTAATAAGCTTGATGACTGTATTATAAGTAATGTAAGAAAGGCTTATAATCTTGTTATAGGAAGTAAAACTGCTGAAAATTTAAAGAAGCAGTTAGGAAGTGCAGTTCCTGTTTCAGAAACATTTGCACCTGGCTTTGGAAGAAATGTTTTATCAGGTCTTCCTGTGAGTGTTGATATTTCTTCTGATGTTATATATCAGGCTATAATTGACTCATTACATTCTATTATGGATGCTATTAAGGTTATACTTGAGAGAACACCACCAGAACTTGCAGCTGATATAATCAAGGATGGTGTTTACTTTACAGGAGGAACTGCACAGATTAACAATCTTGAAAAGTTTATCAAAGATGAAACTAATCTTAATGTCAATATTGTTGAACATCCTGCAGAGAGTGTTGTAAGAGGTCTTATGGGAGTTGTATCTAATCCGGAATTTGCTAAGGTTGCATATACTCCTACAGAGAAAAATTTTGATTAAAGGGCAGGTTTTAAGATGAGAAAGAATATTTCTTCACTTATGACTTCGAAGAATATTCTCATAGCACTTACAGTTTTGTGCTGTTTCTTTATTGGTACGAGCTTTTTTACAGATACGCTTACCAAGCCTCTTAAAAAGTGCGTTTCAATGGTTGTGGTTCCAGTACAAAAGGGTATGAACAATATTGGATTCTGGGTTTATGATAAATACCAGACACTTCAGGAGATATCAGTTGTTCTTGATGAGAATAAGAAGCTTCAGAGTCAGGTTGATGATCTTACAGAAGAGAATAATCAGTTAAAACAGGATTCTTATGAACTTAACAGACTTCGTGATTTATATGAGCTAGACCAGCAGTATGCAGGTTATTCGAAAGTTGGAGCCAGAGTTATTGAAGTTACTACAGATAACTGGCATTCGTCATTCAAGATTGACAAAGGAACTGACGATGGTCTTAAAGTTAATATGAATGTTATTGCCAGCGGAGGGCTGGTAGGAATTATTTCTGAAACAGGAAGTAATTATTCTATTGTTAAGACAATTACAGAGAATAACAGCAATGTAAGTGGAATGCTTATAGATACTAATGAAACATGTATTGTTCAGGGAGATGTTGAACTGATGGATACAGGCATGATACGCGTTTCACATTTTAAAAGTGATGTTGTTGTCAGAAATGGCGATAAAGTAGTTACTTCTAATATTAGTGATAGGTATCTGCAAGGAATTCTGATTGGGTATATTAAGGATGTTAAGCTGGATTCTAATAATCTTACCCAGTCAGGATATATTGTTCCTGCTGTGAATTTTAATAATTTACAGGAGGTTCTGGTTATAACACAGCTTAAAGAATAAGTGTTTAGGACAATTTATTATGAAAAGAAAGATAACAGAATTAATTATTATATTGTTTTTCTATATCATGCAGGTTTCTGCAGCAAGAGTAATATCAATTGCTAATATTTCACCAAACTGGCTTATTATTATGCCTGTATTTTTTGGCTTCTTCTGTGGTAAGAATGATGGAATGTTTGCAGGATTTTTTGCTGGAATTATGTATGATTTGTTCTATTCCGGTTTGTTCGGATTTACAGCACTTATTTTTATTTACATAGGATATTTTTCGGGATTTTTTTATCAGAAGTACGAGGTAAGGGAAGTTCTTATCCCTCTTGCACTTGTGATTACAGCTGATTTTGGATATGGATTCATATCATATATTGGTAATTTTCTGCTTCAAAACAGACTTAATGTTGGATTTTTTATGTCACGCTTTATATTGCCGGAGGTTGTTTATACAGCTCTTGTTTCATTACTGATATATCATCCGATACATTATTTTTGTGTTATAACGGAGCAAGGAAAAGAGAGAAAGAAGAAGGGTAAGATTGATGAAAGAAGTGTTTGAGTACATTATAAGTCTTCTTAAATCCAGAATTTTTCCTATGATTCTTGTATTTATTGTTCTGATTTCTGTTCTTGTTCACAGATTGTTTGTTCTTCAGATAATAAATGGAGATTCATATGTCGAAGACTTATCAAGTTCTATACAGAAAGATATGAGTGTTGCGGCTGCAAGAGGTCGTATATATGACCGTAATGGTGTACTTCTTGCATATAATGATTTGTCATATGCAGTCAAGATAAGCGACTCTGGAAGATATTCAGATAATGCAACTAAGAATGCAACAATTAATAATTCTATAAACAAAACATTACAGATTATCGAAGATCATGGAGATACATATTCTAATGATTTTCCAATTATTTATAATAACGGACAATTTACTTATAATGTTGAAGGAACGTCTCTTTTAAGATTTTTAAGGGATTCTTATGGAACTGAATCAATTGCAGCGTTAACTGATGAACAGAAAGCTACTTCAGCTGAGAATATGTTTAAACGTCTTTGTGAGACATATAGCATTAATTATGAAGAATTTGGAATAGAACATTCATTAATGATGGTAAATCTTCGAAGATATATGGCTGCCAATTCGTATAACAGATATCTTACATTTATTATTGCAAATGAGGTATCTGATGAGACAGTTGCGGCAATATTAGAAAATAGTGATGACCTTGTCGGTGTCACCGTTGAAGAACAGTATATCAGAAGATATGTTGACAGTGTATATTGTTCACAGATACTTGGCTATACAGGAACTGTATCTAACGCAGAGCTTGAAGAACTTGGTGAAGGATATGAAAGCAATGACATTGTAGGTAAATCTGGTATTGAAAAAAGCATGGAAAGTGAGTTATCTGGTGTTAAAGGTGAAAAGTCTGTATATGTTGATACTGTAGGAAGAATTACTGAAGTACTCGATGAGGAAGCACCACAGGCAGGACATGATGTATATCTTACTATTGATATTAATCTTCAGAAGGCAATATATCATGCAATAGAAGATGAAGTAACTAATATTTTTATGCAGTACTTTACGCCTGGAAGCAATAAAATAACTTATAATAGTTCAGGTGATGTTGATACTATATATATAACTGCTCAGGAAGCTTATTTTGCACTTATAGATAATAATCTTGTTTCTTTAAAAGGGATTCAGGAACAGAATACATCTAATGAAGCTGATATATACAGCCAGTTTGAAGCTAAGAAAGCTGAAACACTTTCATGGCTGAGGGAAGAACTTACATCTGGTAATACAGCTTATGGAAAGCTTTCAGAAGAACAAAAGCTGTATATATGGTATATATATGATCTTTTAAGAAGTGAGAATATATTCAGTCTTGCTAATGTTGATACAAGTGACAGTGTTTATTATGACTGGATATATGGCGATTCAACGAGCCTTTCGCAGCTTCTTACGTATGGAATATCAAAGAACTGGATTAATATGTCATCTCTTACATCTGAAAAGTATACAAGTCTTCAGGAATCATATGATGTACTTGTTGATTATGTTATATCAGCACTTGATACAGATACTGCATTTTTTAAGAAAATGTATAAATATATGATTAATGCAGGCAGCATATCAGGAAGACAGGTATGTATGTTATTATATGAGCAGGGTGTACTTGATATGAATGCAGATGATTCGAAATATCAGTCTCTCGCACCAGGAAGCATGGGGGCATATGAATTTATGTCATATGTTATCTCTAATAAGATTATTACTGTTGGACAGCTTGCACTTAAGCCATGTTCAGGTTCTGCGGTTGTAACTAATCCGGATAATGGTGATGTTCTGGCTCTTGTTTCTTATCCAAGCTATGATAATAATAAATTATCAGGAACAGTTGATGCAAAGTATTACAGTTCACTTGTTAATGATAATGCAAGTCCTCTTCTTAACAGGGCAACGCAGTCTTTTATAGCCCCAGGTTCTACTTATAAGCCATGTACAATTATTGCAGGTATTGATAGTGGGATAATTTCTTCATCTACAACATTTAACTGCTCTGGTGTGTTTGATAAGGTTACACCATCCCCTAGATGTTGGCAGAAATGGGGACATGGAAGTGAGACACCTGTAACTGCCATAAGAGATTCATGTAATGTTTATATGTATAATGTTGGATACAATCTTGCATGTAGCAAGAATGGTTCGTATAATAGCACTTATGGTACTAACATATTAAAGAAGTATTCTGATATGCTTGGTCTTTCAACAAAGACCGGTATAGAGATAGAAGAGGGTACTCCGGGAGCATCTTCGCAGAATGCCATTGCATCTGCAATTGGTCAGGGTAACCACAGATACAGTACTCTTAATCTAGCCAGATATGTTACTACACTAGCAACATCAGGCACATGTTACAATCTTACGCTTATTGATAAGATAACTGATTATGATGGCAATGTTATTATGGAAAATCATGCTGAGGTTAATAATCAGGTGGAGCTGAGTTCTGATATATGGAATACCATTCATACAGGAATGAATCTTGCTGCTGGAACTTATTCTGCATTTTCATCATTAAAGATGTCGATTGCAGCCAAGACTGGTACTGCACAGGAAAGAACAACAGATCCTGACCATGCTACATTAATATCATATGCGCCATATGATAATCCACAATACTGTATGGCAGTGCGTATTCAGAATGGTTATGCTTCAGGTAATGCTGTAACACTAGGTTCAGAGATTTACAAAATGCTTTTTAATATTAATGATTAATATTGTTTAATGATTTACTAAAGAAATAACTAATATGAGATGAGAGGTGAATGTTTTGGATAATTCGGTAATAATCAAAGGAAGTAATAGCGGAATTACAGTATTTCTTGATAGTGAAATGGCTTTTGAGGATTTATTAGAAAGTGTTTCTGAAAAGTTCAAGAGTGCGTCAAAGTTTTTTAATAATGCTAATATGGCGATTTCTTTTGATGGAAGAGATTTATCTGCTGAAGAGGAAAAAAGAATTCTCAATGTGATATCAGATGTATCTGAGCTTAATATTGTATGTGTTCTTGATGAAAATAACAATATGAAGGAAATATATGAAGATGCTGTTAAGAAAGCTATTGCAAGTGTTGATGTATCAGAGCCGGTTGTACAGCCTGTAAATGATATGGCATCTGATCCTAAAACAGCGTGTATGTTTTATAAAGGAACGCTTCGCTCAGGTCAGGTATTTGAATCTGACGGAAGCGTTGTGGTATTAGGAGATGTCAATCCTGGAGGCAAGGTTGTTGCAAAAGGCAGCGTTATTGTACTTGGAAGTCTTAAGGGCAATATATTTGCAGGTGTAGATGGTAATGAGAATGCATTTGTTGTTGCACTTGAGATGAGTCCTATGCAGATTAAGATAGGCGAAATAATTGCCAGAAGCTCAGATGTAGGAACCAAGATAACAAAAGGCAGAAATAAAACTAAAGTTATTGAACCAAAGATTGCCTATGTATATGATCAGAATATTTATATTGAAGATTTAGAGCAGAATGCTTTAGATGACATATGTTTAGATTAATTTGTTATATTTTTAAAAAATAGTTGATTTAAGAATAAAAATCTCGCATAATTAATATATTGCGATTTATTAAGAATTATTAATGGAGGTTTAATATGAGTGAAGTTATAGTTGTAACATCAGGAAAGGGCGGAGTAGGTAAGACTACAACCACAGCTAATATTGGTACGGGCCTTGCTAAACTTGGAAAGAAGGTCGTTATGATTGACACAGATACAGGCCTTAGAAATCTTGATGTTGTATTAGGACTCGAAAACCGTATTGTATATAATCTTGTTGATGTTGTTGATGGAAGCTGCCGGCTTAAACAGGCACTGATCAGAGACAGCCGATATGAGAATCTTTATTTACTGCCATCCGCACAGACAAAAGATAAATCCGCAGTTTCTCCGGGACAGATGAAGAAACTCACCGCAGAATTAAAAGAAGAATTCGATTACATACTTCTGGATTGTCCTGCAGGAATTGAGCAGGGCTTCCAAAATGCAATTGCCGGTGCTGACCGTGCACTTGTAGTTACAACTCCGGAAGTATCATCCATCCGTGATGCCGACCGTATCATCGGACTTCTGGAACAGAACCAGATCCGTACAATCGATCTTATCATTAATCGTATCCGGATGGATATGGTGAAAAGAGGAGATATGATGTCGGTTGACGATGTCACAGAGATTCTTGCCGTTCCGCTGATTGGGATCCTTCCTGATGACGAACAGGTTGTAATAGGAACGAACCAGGGGGAACCGGTAATTGGATTGGATTCAAAAGCCGGAAAGGGATATCTTAACATTTGCAAACGAATCACGGGCACGGAAGTCTCTTTTATGAATCTGACACAGGCAAAGGGGTATTTTCCAGAATTGCCCATGCTTTCAGGAAGAATTAGGAGGATTTATTATGCTGAAAAACTCTTCCGTATCCATTGCAAAGAATCGTCTGCGCACGTTGGTCATATCAGATCGTGTACAATGTACTCCTTCGGCTTATGAACATATTCGCAAAGATTTATACGAAACACTTTCCAAATATATGGAACTTACAGAAGATGATTTTCAGGTAGAGATTAACCGTTCACAGATAGTGATAAAAATAGC
>OKST01001129.1_pt1 | contig 14266 bp, 7 predicted proteins | sample 1606341 | NCBI WGS metagenome assembly OKST01 (sample SAMEA3879563, study PRJEB24766) | human gut metagenome | biome: human-associated habitat; feature: feces | place: USA | collected 1985/1987 | reverse complement strand
CGAGGCGGCCGCTTTCATTAAACGTGTACCTCTTATATGCTCCAAACAGATCCGCTCTCCCCGGTTCCCCTCATTCAATGTGACTAGAAACGGATTATCCAATTGATCAAAAGAACAGCTAGATATCAATATATCCTTTACTTCCCCAAACGCTGGAAACCATGCGCCCGGTTGGAGCAATATACCAGAAAGCATATTCCTACGTTTTTGCTCACCGGAAGTCCGATGTGGATATTTTCCCGGACCTCTAAATTCACAATCAACGATCTTTAAACCAGTAGCCGGCATTATCAACCTTATCCCATTGCACGATGAGTTCATATAACAATTCTCTATTACCACATTCTTCCATAGCCCACCCGCAACAGCATCATCACCCGTATTAAAACGGCAATTTCGGATACGGATATCTTTTCCGCCACGAATATGAATCCCATCCCATCCTTCCTCCACTAAAAGATTATCGAAAGAAGCCCTTTCAATATCATAACTCATAAAAGCATAGTTCGACGCTCTTCGTAGTTTAACTCCCGATATCTTAATCCCTTTCGATCTCGACAAAAAGAGAATATGAGGGCCTCTCATCCCTTCTTCACCTTTTTTATCTTGAATATGGGCACCATCGATTACCCCCTCTCCTGTAATTGACACATCTTCAACTTGATCTCCTAAAAGCAATGCCTTGTTCCAATTCCGGGGTTTTACTTTATAATAAGCCTCATCTTGATTAAGATCGGATATAGAACGGTACTTTTCCAAATTATTTATGCCTTTCACTACGGCATTACTTTCTAAGAATAAGTTTACTTTACTTTTCAGCAGAATACTTCCTGTCAAAAACGTTCCCTCCGGAATGATAACCGTTCCTCCCCCTCTCAAGGAACAATCTTCTATTGTCCTGTTGATGAACTGGGTATTGTCTGTTATTCCATCTCCTTTAGCTCCAAAATCCACGATATTATAGGTGCTATCATCATTTGAGGCCCAACCTATCCGCATAAAGAGCATAAACAATACAAAGAGACACACCCGAAAGACTCTTACTTTCGACACATCTATCATCTTCATTATTCAATAAGATTTAATATGATCATAAAGGAATAAAAAAAGAATAGGATTAGCGATCCCAAGAGAACCATCCTATTCCTTTTCTTTGATGAACTTTTCAACAAGTTATATCTACTCGTTCTCGTAACCTATGCTTTGTGTCATATTCGGATTATTCTCCATTTCAACCTTGGGTATCGGGAAATACAAATCTTTCGCATCATAATGCGGATTACCAACACGTGTCTTTCCATACCAACGGCTAATCTCCGCCCTCACCGCAGAACTCCATGAAACGTTCCTCCCGAATCGCATCTCTCAAAGCTTCTCCACTAGCCGTTATATCATGGGAACTATCTCCATTATAAGCTCTTCTTCTTACCAGATTCATATAGTTCCGGGCATTTACCTCATCTCCCGTAGCCTGACAAGCTTCCGCATACATCAAATATACATCCGCCAAACGCATCAAATACATATTAATACCAACCCCTAAATTCAACTCATTCACCGTACTTTTCAACGGATTGTATTTTCGCATGCTCCAACCTTGAATGTCAGCCTCCGTATCCTTATATTTCAGAACCTGCGTCTGCTGTCCATTCATAATAACAGGAGTTCCCGGACGCAAAGCGGCGATATCCAAACGAGGATCTCCATTAAAACGTTTAATATTCGCATCATGAAAGAAAATATTACCCCAACCGGCCGCCTCAACATCTCCACTTGCGTTCTGGAAACATAAGGCAGCGATCAATCCATATTGAGAACCTTCTCCATACCAAAAATATCCGGAAGTATCCCCATTACGGAAATTAATCTCTAAGATCGATTCTCTATTAAATTTCTCCTGATCCTCATTAAACATCTTCGCATATTCATTGAAAGGGAGCAATTCTTTTCCGGAAGAATCAATAACCTCTTTCAACGCTTTCTTTGCCGCATCATAATTACCCATATACAAATTCGCTTGCCCGATGTAACTAGTAACGGCAACAGAGGTTGGACGTGGATAGTCCGCCCGCTCTTCCCATACAGCAGGTAGCAAAAGTTTGGCTGCCTCATAATCTTTCAAGATCTGATCGTAAACCTCGGCCACCGTGCTACGTTCTATATTTAGCATATCCGGAGTCGATGCTACCTGTAAACGAACTGGTACACCTTTTCTATCGCCCTCCCCGTTGCAAGGATATCCCTCTCCAAAAAACGCTACTAACTGTTGGTGTGCCCAACCTCTCCAAAACAAAGCTTCTCCCTTCATCTGCGAAAGCCTTACTAAATCCGCATCTGTAAACTTCTCCTTGTCGATTCTTTCCAATTGCTCCAATACGGTATTCGCACAAGAAATCATTTTATAATAACCAATCCATAACGTCCCAATGTAAGCATTATCAGAAGTCACTTGATTGGTCGCCAACTGGTTCCAGTTGGCGTCACCAGTCCAAGCCATATCTACCGTATGATCCACACAGAATGTCCCTTTCGCCATAACCCTCTTTCCATACAAAGGCACAGCGACCATATTTGCATAAACTGATGTTACGATAGTCTCCATATCCGCCATAGATTTAGGGTAGACACTTGGAGATAACGCACTGGGATTTGATAAATCCAGAAAACTATCCGAACAACTATTAAAAGTTAACGCAGCAGCTAATAATATAACTAATTTCTTCATCTTCCTATTAATTTAGAGGGTTAAACTTAAACCGCCCATAATGGTGCGGGTGGATGGAGCCCGTTTCACAGAATACATATTTCGTTCCAAATATCCACCACCCAATTCAGGATCTCCTTGAAACTTTGTGATAATAAATAAATTATCGCAATTAATATAAAACTTCAAACCTTCTATCTTCAAATGAGAAAGTATTGATTTCGGTAAATTATAGCCGAAATGTAAATTCTTCAATTTAAAGAAAGAACCATCCTCCACAAAATAAGAGGAGACATTCTTGAAGTTTCCATTCGGGTCCTCTTTCGTTACTCGAGGATGTGAAGTAGCCCGGTTCGTCGGACTCCACGCCTCATATACCTTATAAGTCGTATTATAGTCGCCATAGAAACTTCTTTCATAAAGCTTAGCGCTATTAAAGACATCAACACCTGCGTTTCCTAACCAGCCCATACTTAAATCAAAGCCTTTCCATGACAAATTTATATTCAATCCATACATCAAATCCGGCCAAGGATTACCGATATATGTCTTATCCTCATTCGTCACCTTTCCGTCTCCATTTAAATCCTTATATTTCAAATCACCCGGAGCCGTACCTGCTTGTTGGTACAATCCATCCGGAGATTGAGCGTTTAAGGCATCGATTTCCGCTTGGTCTTGAATAATACCATCCACGACATATCCATACATCTGTCCCATCGGTTGTCCATTTTCCGTACGATAAATAGAACTATTCAAAGCCGCATCGCTTCCAGCCCAAATGATCGGATTCACTTGGTCACTTAACTTTACCACTTTGTTCTTGTTGGTAGACAACGTAAAAGCCACGTCATACCTGAAATCTTTATAGGAATCCCTCCATTGAACCATCCATTCGAAACCTCTATTGCTTATCTTTCCGATATTAGCCCGATAAGAAGAAGTCTCGCTAAATGGTTCCGAAGAAGGTCCGGCAGAAGGTGGCACACCTACTGAATATAACATATCGGAAGTTTTCTTATCATAATACTCGATTGTCGTATTCAAGCGATTATCCAGAAAACTTGCGTCAACACCTATATTCCATTGGGCCACGTCTTCCCATTTAATCGTAGCATTCGCAACATTTGAATACCAGAATCCTCTCTGCGTATTTTGCCCATCATATGAATAATATAGATAATTATTCGTAAAAGAAGGTTCATACAAGAATTGAGGAATTGTATTGTTACCAATTTTACCATAACTTCCTCTCAATTTCAACTGAGACATCCATGTTATATTATCCTTTACGAAGCTCTCTTTTCCCACATTCCAACCGACAGAAGCAGAAGGAAACACACCAAACCGATTCTCTGGACCAAAGTTATCATAACCATCCCGACGAATACTAGCCTCTAGCAAATACCTGTCATCATAAGCATAGTTTACACGAGCGAACTGGGATAAACTACGACCTTCCGTTTTCGTTCCGGATACATCTTTATCTCCCGTACCTAAACTAATATCATCCGAAGGCTGAACCAAAAAGCCGTTTTTCCAACCACCTGCCGAAGAAGCCGTCGCCCGATAAGCCTCGTAGCCAACCATACCTTTTACATAGTGTTTCTCCCCAAAAGTATGGTCATAGGTCAATGTATATAACATACGTAAATCATAACCGGAGCCATAATCTTTCGAGTAATAATCCTGTTGAGATAAAGATCCCAAATTCCATGACTCTAAGAACAAATTATTCGCATGGGAGTCAAAATTGGCAGAGAAATTCGCTTGGAATTTTAAATCATTGATAATCTCCCAATCCAAAATCGCATTTGCCCGGGCCCAAAACCTACGTTCATTCTCATGATGAGACATTAGTGTAGCCACATGATTAGGTCCCTCGTAGTAACCACCTGCCGGATGTTTTCCCCAACCTCCACCAGCTTCGTTGGTATTATCATAAGGCACCATCGTAGGAACTTGGCGGTAATAAACATAATCATTATTCGTCTGCCCATACAAATGGGGATCCGTATTATTAAAACCAACAGTCAGGATCTCGGAAAATTTCACGCGTTTACTTATATTTGTCTGGCTAGCCACACGGAAATTACCCGCATCCTCAAATGAATAACGTTCGATAAACTGATTCTTGTAGAACTCCGCAGACATATTAAATGTAGTTTTCTCATTACCACCCGTCATCTGTAAAAAATAGTTTTGCCTAAAAGCATTACGCCAAACCAGTCTGTATCTGGTAGCGAAGCGGGATTATCCCAGCCGGAATTGGGATTATTAGGGAAGCCTGCCGCCAATTTCCGGTCAATAAAGTCTACGGTATGCAGCATATCCGGCAAATCGATCGGAGTCTCTATTCCAAAGTTTACTCTCGCATTAATAGAAAGTTTCCCTATCTTTCCCTTTTTAGTGGTAACAAGGATCACACCTCCTGCTCCCCGGGCACCATAAATAGCAGTCGAAGCCGCATCCTTCAAGATCTCGATACACAACGGATCTGCGCCATTGATAGAAGCCGCTCCACGAATGATAATATTCCCATTGGAAACATTGACACCTGCCACACGGCCTTGAATAACATGCGACACATCCATATTTAAATCATTAAAATCATCCGTCTTAATAGAAGCCACAGATCCCGTTACATTCGACTTCTTCTGCACGCCATAACCAACAACGACTACCTCATCCAGTTTTTGAGTATCTTCCTTCAAGTTTATCATTAAACTTGATTTTCCGTTCACAGCTACATCTTGAGTATTAAACCCAATATACGAGACCTGTAAAATACCGCTATCATTTATATTTAATGAGAAATTTCCCGAAATATCCGTTACCGTTCCATTCGTAGTCCCTTTCTCAACAACATTCGCTCCGATAATCGGTTCACCGTTACTATCCACGACAGTACCAGATATCAGCTTTACATTACCGGCAGTCTTTAAAGTTACGACAATTGAATGGCCTGTCATCGTATATTGCAAGTCCCTTTGATGCAATACGTCATCCAACAAACGCTGAATCGGCTGATTCGTCACGTTTAAAGTTACCTCTTTCTTTCCTTCCACTATAGCATCCCGATAAGAGAATATATATGTGGTTTGCTTCTCTACAGCCTCAAAAAATTGCTTTAATGTAGCATTCTTCATGGAAAGAGTGACACTTCCTGTCTGAGCTAATACCAAAATAGGATTAAAAAACAGAAATAGAGCCAAAAAAATTATATAGCTACATTGATTTTTTCTACTTTTGAACATATATTATTTTTTTAAATTGATACAATCCGTTTTATGGCTTGATCGCCATTCTCGTAAATGGAGTATTAATTGGGGAACCGGAAAATCTCGACCATTTTTCGGTTCCGTTTTTATTATGAAGAATCTTGTCGCATAAGAACTGATTTAAGGTTATACATTTTATTTTCACTCGCTCAAGGATGTATAAAGATATCATCTCCTCGTATATCATATGTAAAGTCATAATGCCTCTCTAAAAGGTCCATTACCTCTACGATATATTCACTATCAAAATTTCCGGTAAATAAGTCATTCGCTAAAGAAAAATCATTCAAATGGATATTCACGCCATATCTACGCTCTAGTTTGGCCAAGACATCACTTAATTTCGTTGATCGAAAAACGAGGTCTCCTCTTAACCACGCCGTTTCAAATCGATTATCTGTTTTCTCCACGGTTATAATACCCGATTCTTTATTGAACAATGCTTTTTCATTTGGTTTTAGATAAACGACACGAGAAGGGTCTGAACAAGTCTGTATCTTGATCCGTCCCGATATCAAGGCCATTTCCATGACATTCTCCCGCTCATACGAATACACATTAAAACTTGTGCCCAACACTTCTATATCCAGATATTCAGTATGTACCACGAAAGGTTTATCCTCATTCCGAGTCACCTCAAAATAGGCCTCTCCCTCTAAATTGACCTGTCGAAGCTCTCGACCGAAATCGTGAGTGTAACTTAAGCTCGATTCCGCATTTAGTTTTACTTGTGTTCCATCCGGTAAAGTCACCCCCGATCTTTCCCCTCTATCGGCATGAACCACTAAATTGCCAATGCTACCCTTCTGATCGACTGGATTGAAATATAAATAACCAGACAATATACTTAATAAAGGTATTAATAGTATTGCGGCGATACGAGCCAGTTTCCTAAACACCATAACGAATCGTTCTTTTCTCGTTCGATTTTGAATCTCACTGAACATATCTCGTATGATTCTCTCATCAACCTCTTCAAAGGGTCGCCCATTTTCCCATAAATGAGACAATGACAGCGATAATTCATCATCATCAGACAAATTAACCAAAAGCCGTAGTGTTTTCAACTCTTCCGTAGAGATCGTATGATCCATGTACTTTGAGAGCAAATAATATGTATGTGATTCCTGCATAATATCCTTTTTATAAGGTATACACATGAGCCGTTAATTTATAACATGCCTTTTTAGATGTTATAAAACATAAGAATATTATTTTTCAATTTTATTTATCCGATAAAGAAAAGAGAGAACAACAAAGCATACTTACCGAGCTCCTTTCTTAAAACACGTAAGGCTTGCGATAACTGGTTACGCACAGATTGTTCTGAAATTAAGGCTTTAGCCGCTATTTCTGTTATAGTTATACCTTGTTCCTTATTTAACTCAAACAGTTCTCGTTGGCGAGGTGTCAACTTTTGTTTCGCTATTTCCAGTCTATGGTTAAATTCCTCAAAAGATAATTTACGTTCAATCGCTGTTTCCTCTCCATCTCCAGACTCATTCAGTACAACATCTTCCAAAAAAAGCGGACTATTTGCCTGCCTACGAAACTCATTCAATAATTGGTTCTTGGCCATCGTAAATAGGAAAGCACTGAAAGACATATCTAAATCAATTTGTTCTCTCCGCACCCACACTTTGATAAATGTCTCTTGTACAATATCTTTTGCAAGAGCATCAGAATGAGTCAAGTGCAATGCGAACGCATATAGACGTGAAGCGTATGATTCATACAGTTTCGTAAAGTCTCTGTATGAACCGCTTCGTAATCGTTCTAGGTATATCCGTTCTACATCCATCTCCTCTAGCACATATTGACCGAACAAATATAAAATAAAAAAATAAGAAGAGGTTATTTCCTCTTGAAAAGAAATAACCTCTATCTACTACAGATACTCTTTAACTAAATGACATCCAACAGAAGTTCACGACCTTTCTATGTTCTCAGAATGGCATACTGGGTAAACTAAACCCATTATTATAAGTATGCTTAATCCACTCATTCGCAACATCAAGAGCATTAAAGTCCGCAAAACGACGATCAAAACGAGGATCACCATCAACAACTTTAAAATCATCAACTGTTACAATCTTAATTGTGTCAGTAGGAGATATATTGGTAAATTTCATATTCTCTCCATCCCATAACAATTCTCTATGTAGCCCATGAAGACCAGAAAGACGTACCGCAAGAACTCCCATTACTACCATTTCATTAAAAGGTCCGGAGAATTGGAAATTTGAAGATGATTCTACTCGGTTTTCTGGAGATTCTTTACAAGCACGAATCCAATCTTGCTCATGGGCATTCGTAGACCAAATATTGCCATTACCTCCTTTAACTCTTGGTATTGAAGGCTTAGGCTGGTTAAAATGTTCCATATCAGATACGGGCAATAAAGTTGGATTCATTCCATAACAGCCAGTCATGATTTTCCCTTTTGTCCCAATAAAAATAATACCACCATTTTCATCTCCCATCATTTGTCCATCTTTTAATTCCTCCGGACGAGGAGGCATTAAACCTCCATCATACCAATATACCTTAACCTCTGGCATTTTTGTGTTTCCTTTTGGGGGACGAGCCGGGAACGTATAAGTTACAATTTGTGCATGAGGTGGCGAATATAAATTACTCAAGGTTGAACTACCTATCACACTTATCGGATACTTCAAATCAAGTGCCCAATAAAGTGGGTCCATAATATGGCAAGCCATATCTCCTAAAGCACCCGTTCCAAAGTCCCACCATCCCCGCCAATTCCAAGGTGTATAAACTGGATTATATGGTCTTTTTTGCGCCGGTCCAATAAACAAATCCCAATCAAGAGTCTTCGGGCATTTCGGATTATCGCTAGGTTGCATCAATCCTTGAGGCCAAATTGGACGATCTGTCCAACAATGAACTTCATATACTTCCCCAATAACACCGGATTGAATCCACTCTGTTATTTGACGACACCAATCAAAAGAATTTCCTTGATTACCCATTTGTGTCGCTACTTTATATTTTTTAGCGAGTTTTGCTAGTAAACGAGATTCATAAACAGAATGGGTTAAAGGTTTTTGAGTATAACAATGCTTCCCTAATGTAATAGCATGAGCAGTAACTCCCGCATGTGTATGGTCTGGAGTAGCAACCAATATCGCATCAATTGATTTTCCGAACTCATCGAACATAACACGCCAATCTTTAAATTTTTTTGCTTTTGGATAATCATTGAAAGTCTTCTCTGCATATCTCCAATCTACATCACATAAAGCCACAATATTCTCTGTACTCATATTCCGTAAATTACCACGGCCCATTCCCCCGACACCAACTCCAGCAATATTCAATTTATCACTTGGTGAAGTAAACCCATGCGTTTTACCTAAAACAGAATTTGGTACGATCGTTAAACCTGCAGCTAAAGCTCCTGTCTTCAAAAAATCTCTTCTTGATATATGTCTCATAATAATGATGATTTTAAAGTTGTTTCAGTTGAATATTCCTAAACCAAATATTAGATTCTCCATGTTTCCCTTGCAAACCAATATAACCTTTTGTTGGCATATTCGCATACGGGATTGGTAGCCATTCCGGAATCTCTGTTCCATCTGGATTTGTTGTTCCAGAAGTCCAATCTGCTAAATTAGCCGAAACAATATGTTTCCCATTCAATTCGATATCTATCTGCTGACCTTTAGCAGTGACAATCATGCGGTTCCATTCTCCCGGTTTCTTCACGACCAATTGTTCATTTGCTCCTTTATGTCCATAAATAGAACCACAACGCCAATATTCTGGATATGATTGCCATTCAGGATGATGATCATCCGCTATTTGAATCTCAATGGAAGATGGGATCCAATTACCCTTATCCGTACAATAAATCACAACCCCACTATTTGTATTCACATCTGTCTTGAATTCTAAATCCAAGATAAAATTTTCATACTGCACCTTCGTCCAAATAGATTGATCGGCAGTGGCAGTAAGTATGCCATTTTTAAAGGTCCAAACCGAACTATCATAATCAGCATTTGATAAATCTTTGTCAAATAATGGTCTATAATCAGTTTCGACCCTACACGATATTAATAACAAAAGTATAATCAATACGGTAAATACTCTTTTTACATTTATAAACTGTTTCATATATCGATTCTATTTATTAAAAGCCAGCTGTTGTTTGTTTTAACAAAGGATTCGCATTCAAAGCACGATAAGGGATCGGAAATACGTCTTGATTCGTCGCATCCGGAGTTTTATCCCACCACGCACCTTCACTAAAACGATTCCATCGTATTAAATCAATACGACGATGACGCTCTCCTATGAACTCACGACCTAATTCATCGACAAATTCATCATCGGTTAATTTCGAGATATTAGATTCGTAACTAAATTTAGACCAATCTTCCGCTTTATAATAACGTTTCCTAACCGCATCCAGCAACCGAGCAGCCCCTATCTTATCCCCTGATCTATATTTACATTCAGCTAACGAATAATAAATCTCTGCCAATCTGATCTCTGGAATAGAGTTCATTTGGAACAAATCTTTCGATTGAGGTAACCAAGGGAATTTTATCAAACGATATCCCGTATTCTCTTCTCCGTAAATTACATGAGAGCCTTTGGCTAAACCAGTCTCTCCCTCCGAAAAGCGTCCAACTTGATCCACATAAACTAGAGGTTTACCATTATATTCTTCCGTACCAGTTATTACTTCATCTGTAAATCCATACCCTTTTTCATAATCAAATTTATATTGAGTTCCCATCAAGAAAAAGCCCTCATAATCTCCATCATTTGAAATAACTCTAAAAGCTTTCTTTCGGATATCTTCATCCGGGAATTTTTCAAACGGCATACCTAATTTATCTTGGTACAAATTTCCATATAAGTCCCGAGACGGTGCTAAATTACCTCCATTCCAACCTTGCCAGTCATTATCCAAGGAATAACGATCTTGATAGTGCATCCACATATTATATAGCCAAGATGCCTCAAAATAATTTTTCTTAATCGCAAATTCCATAATATTCTCTTTAGATCTATAACCGTTTATCCCCGAGCGGAACGGGCCTCTATAATCAGGGTCAATACTATATTCTCCATATTTTCCATCTAATATAGCCTGAGCCATTTGCTCACATTCCTCATATTTTGAGATACCTATCCATTTTTCCGCATTCAAGTATAAACGGACAAGTATAGAAGCTACTCCTGCTTGATCAAACCTAGATACCCCCCTATTTTTAGGTAAGTCCGGTAATATAGCTAAAAGCTCTGACTCCATAAAGTTAAATACTTCTAGGGGTGTAGATTGAGCCTTCACTTCTTCTATATCTGTAACAATTGGTACATGCCTAAAGAAATCTATTAAAAACATATAATTCCAAACCCGAAGAGCTCTTAATTCGGCTATATATTCATTTTTCGTTTCTTCCGTCAATTTAAACGTAGAGAAATCTAGATTTTCAAAATCAGACAATGTATTATTACATAATGCTATACCTTGAAAAGGAGCAGCCCAACCATTATATACGAAATTCTCCTCCACAGTCCATTTATGCTCATGCAAACGAACATACTCCCCACCATTATAACCATGTTTTCCTCTTGTCGGAATCATTAACTGGTCGGCAGTAACTTCCTGTAAAAAGTATCGAGCATCAGACCAACCCGTACTAAAAGCCTTAGCATAGTTATTCACTAACGCCGCATAAATATTATTGCTATTTTGATAATAGTTATCCGTTGTAATCTCACTAAAAATCTCTTCATCTAAATCTGTACAAGAAAATGAGATTAATCCCATTACGAAAAGAACTATTATATATTTAAACTTCTTCATAATAAATGAAATTAAGATTAATATGAAATTTGAATTCCAAATGTGAATGATCTGGCAATAGGATACACATTTAGACCGCTAATACCTGGTTCTAGACCATTTATATCCACAGATGTCGGGTCCATTACTGAATATTTCGTAATAGTAAACGCATTTTTAACTGTCGCATATACCCGTAAATTGCTAATCCACTTTGTATCTAATTTTGGAGTCCATCCTAAAGTTATGTTATCCAACCTAAAATAATCTCCATCCTCCAAAAAATAATCACACATCACTTTTCCTGACTTAATATGCCCATTCTTTCCATAAGCATCTTCTAATAAATTCATACCCGGTTCAGCAACTAATCCATAATACATTTGATACATATTCAATATTTGATAGTCAAAGCGCCCTTGGAAATATAGACTTAAATCAAATCCTTTATATCGAAATGTATTCCCCCAAGACAAAGAATATCTAGGTGTTCCATGGCCAATATAATCTTTGTCTGTATCACTAGCTTCACCATTAGCGAGTATTTTTTCTCCTCCAATTTTAGCGTCTTTCCAAACCAACATATTGCCATTATCATCAACTCCCGCATATCTTAAGCCATAAAAAGAACCAATTTCCACTCCGTCTTGTAAGCGTTGGGCATAGCCGGGATTTCCGGGAGCTGGCAGTAAATATCGATCCATATATCCTTTCTGATATGTACCATTCGAGAATTTATCCAGTTTAGATTTCGTAAAAGAAGCAACTAGATTAGTCGAATAACTAAAATCTTTCATGTTTACAACATCCCAATTTAAAGTCAGTTCCAAACCTTTTGAACTAGTAGAAGCTACATTTGTAAATATCTGATCAAACATAAAAGGGGGTAGTGGAGCGTCATAATTAGAAATTACTTCTTTACCTTGTTTTACATAGGCATCCAAACTACCTGATAACTTATTCTTTAAAAGAGAAAAATCCACACCCAAGTTATAAGATATCTGCTTTTCCCAATGTAAATCAGGATTAGGATTATTCGTAGGTCCCCACGCTTGGGTCCATTGTCCATTATCGTCTAGCCAATACCCACCTTGCTCATAACGAGCCAACGCTGAATACTTTGGGAAACCAGAGCGCCCTGTAACTCCATATGAAAAACGGAGTTTTAAATCATTGATGGCCTCTATATTTTTAATAGCAGGCAAACTTGACATTCGCCATGCCGCAGAGGCTGCAGGGAACCATCCCCATTTATGATTTGCCCCAAATTTACTATTTCCTTCATATCTAACAGAAGCCGTCAAATAGTAAGTATCATCATAGTTATAAATCAATCGCGCAGGAAAACCTATTGTCTTTTCTTTTTCTTTCAACGAAGATACCCCTAAACGACCTGCTGCCATATTCCAATCTCCAGCTTCCAGATTGTTATAGGACATCGCATCCGAAGGAAAATTTGCATTCTCTGAAGAAAAACTACGATGATTAAACTCTTGATACGAATATCCAGCCATTAATTTAATTGTATGCTTGTCAATTGTCGTAAAATAATTACCGATCCATTCCAATGTATAATCCGTATAATTTTCTTCCTGCAGAGTTCCTCGTCCGGAACGCATATTATCTATAGATTCCTTATGATTTGAATTAACATATATACGTTTAAAATACTCTTGACTCTGTCTAGCTAGAGATAATTCAGTATTTAGCGTCGGTAAAATATTTAGTTTCACTTTAAAATCAGCAAGGGAAAACTGTCTATCACCTCCATCCTCCTTATCTTTCAACCATCCTACAGGATTATAGGTATCAAACCCATACAGAGTACTATATTTAGAAGGATCTTTTTCATCCATCAATGGATGAGTCGGATTCAATTTTACCGCTTGCTGAAATACGCCATAATCCACATATTCCTCATTGATAACTCGTGTGGACAAGTTTCCTTGAATCTCTAGCAGACCTTCTAATGTCTTTGCGGTGAATCCCATTCTAACTCCATACTCTTTTCTAGAAGACGCTATATCCAAGCCATCTTTCTTCTTATAATTGGCTGAAGCTCTAAAGGTCAAATTTTCACCTCCTCCTGAAACAGCTAAATAATGACTTTGACCCAGATTACTCTTATTCAACAATTTGTCATACCAATCCACCCGATGACCAAAATCTACATCTCTTTCATGCGCAAGAAACTCATCCACAGAAAGTACTTCTGGTTGATTAGCTACCATATCATGATCGATATAGCCATCATAAGATATAGAAACTTTTCCAGCCTTTCCTTTTTTTGTTTGCACCAAAATAACTCCATTCGCTGCACGTGAACCATAAAGTGAAGCAGCAGCGGCATCCTTGATAACAGTGATGCTTTCAATATCCGATGTATTCAAGGTAGACATTACATCCAAACCGGAATCACTACCAGATGCACCAATATTACCCGACAATACGGGA
>OKST01001114.1_pt1 | contig 14467 bp, 8 predicted proteins | sample 1606341 | NCBI WGS metagenome assembly OKST01 (sample SAMEA3879563, study PRJEB24766) | human gut metagenome | biome: human-associated habitat; feature: feces | place: USA | collected 1985/1987 | reverse complement strand
TTTTAATCAGAGGGCCAGGGATTCGAGTTCCCTCGAGCGCACCAAAATCCCACGAGGAATCGCAAGATTCCTCGTGGGATTTTCTTTTTGTACGCCGTTTGCACGGTCTCTGCACGGTTTTGCACGGTCCGCATTTTTTCGTGTCAGATGGAGTAAGTCTGTGAATTACTCTGCAATTCGTGCTATTTTTTGCAATTCAGGTCAGCAAAGCCAAGCGGAGCCGCGCTTTTACAGAGGGGTCTGCGTCCTTCAGAAGCTCCAACAGTGCCGACACGGAGATGGCCGGTTCTGCTTCAACCGGGGCAGCCTGCACAAGTGTTGCTCCCGGCTTGTAGAAGCCTTCCTCGAACTTTTTGCCCAGCTTTTTACGGGAATCCTGCTGGATGTGTGCATAGGTGTTGACCAGAAGATTAGCGCTGGCATGGCCCGTTGTGCCCTGTACCGCTTTCACATCGCCGCCGGAGATCATCAGTTGATAGGTGGCACTGGAATGCCGCAGACCGTGAAACACAATGCGGGTGAACTCCGGGTGCTCGTCCTGCCACTTGATGAACTTCTTGCGGATGAGGATCGGCTCTACCGCCAAACCGTTGGGCAAGCGCAGGAGCATCCCACTGTTGCGGTAGCGTTCCGGCTCAACGGCTTCGTCCATTTCCAAACGCTTTAGCCAGTGCTTCAATTCCTCTTTCAGCACGGCTGTCATGAAAATGGTTCGGTTGGAAGATGCTGTTTTGGTCTTTTTGAGCACCAGCGTTGTGGTACTGCCCTCGCGCTTGTCCTCAAACTCCTGCAAGATGCAGCCCTTGCCCGTTTTCGCCAGCGATGCTTTTTGGACACGCTGCATACACTTGTTGATGCGGAATGTGCCGGTGCCGTCTGCTCCATCAAAATCAAGATCTTCCGGAGTCAGGCCAGCGACTTCTCCCTCACGCAGTGCGCCCACCAGCGTAAGATGGACTGCCAGATGCAGAATGGGGTCCTCCATGCTGGCAAGTGCGGCCCACATCTCGTCCGCATCCCAGATGGCACGCTCCTGAATCGACTTTTTAGGGCTGTCCACCGGAACGGGGCTTTTGATGAGGATGCCCCACTCCACCGCGTATTGGAACGCTGTCCGCAGCAGGCGATGCACCTCGTGGATGGTCGTGCCGGAGAGAAGCCGCTGCTGCTGTTTTTCCGAAAGCACCTGCTTTTTGCCCTCAAGATACTGGCCGCAGGGCGTTTTGCCAAGAGTAGCATACAGGTCCTCCAGATGGTAGGGCTTGAGCTTTTGCATCTGCATATCGCCGATGTACGGAATAATAAGGTTCTGAACGGTTCCCAGATTGGATTGATAGGTGCAGGGTGCCCATTTGTGCTTGTTGCACTGTTTGGGAAGCCACTCCATCAAAAACTCTTTGACGGTGATGGTGGACGGAATCAGAAACGTTCCGTTTGCAAGTTCGTGTTCGATTTGTTTTTTGCGATTTGTTGCCTCCTCTTTCGTGGAAAAACTTTCCCATTTGTTGCAGTTTTTACCCTGCTCGTCTTGATAAGTATAGCGGACGCCATAGGAGCTGCCGCGTTTCGTAATATATGCCATACGTTATCTCCTTTTTCAAGCTGCCCGGAGCCACGCATCGAAGCTGTCTTTCGGGATGCGGATGCTTCCGCCTACCCGCAGAACACGGAATTCGGTGGTGCTGTTGCACAGGTTGTAAGCAGAGCGCAGGCTGATGGACAGCATCTGCGCGATCTCTTCCACCGTGTACACCAGTGTTGTGGCTTTCAGGCTGTCAGTCGGAGACTTGACGGCATTGGTTTGAGTGACCACTTCCATTGTATCGTTATTCGGAATGGTCTGCAATATATTTTTCGTATAATCCAAAGATTTCACAGTTTCGGTCGCAACAGGCCGAGATTTGTTCATAGGCAAAACCTCCATGTTTTATTTTTGATATAAATTCAAAATCACCTGCTCACTCTGCTCATCCTGCGCCTATTGCACACTGTGAGCAGGCTGAGCAGGGCTTTTTCAAGTTGATTCTATTTTTTAATCCCACGGACTGGGAACATCAACGGGTAAAAACAGGTCAACGTCTACATTGTGAAAGCCCCGATTTGTGCCAATGCACTTATCATCATAGACGATGCCCAGACTTTTCTGATTATCTTTTAGATGGTGGATAAAGGTTGATGCTGCCAGCGGCTTTTCCAGGTTATCCAGACACCAGCGTTCATAGACTTTATAGAAATCCGTGGATTTGCACTTGGCCCCCTGCCGAATTTCAAAGTAGCCCTCAGATTTGAGAAAGCCCAGAATGTTGTTGCCCTGCTCCATCGCTTCTTTCAGATTCGCGGCGGTGCGTTCGCTGATAGTAAATTGGTAATTGTTTTGAATCAGCCGATGCAGCCCCTCCAATGCCCAAAGCAGGATACCCTCTTTTTCACCCCGCATCTTGTCAATGAGGAAAGGATCATCCACCCGGCCAACAGGTTTTTCCTTAGTGGTGAGCAACAGCTGGCGGCGATAGAAACCGTTGGACTTGTCATAGAGTGCGTGTAAGCTGCCATTCCCGAAGCAGGCAAACCGAACATACAGCGTACCCTGCACACTCTGCTGGCCCTTGCGCTCAATGTCAATTTTATCTTCCAGCGTGACAAGAGTTTTAATGTTGTTGGTCTGCGGCAGAGCCTCAGTTTTCATGTCATCGTCCACCAAAAGCAGCTTGTACTCCAAGTCTGCACGGGCAAAACGATTGGTTTCCACTTTTTGCAGACTGCCTGTGTACATACTGCTGCCGAACAATTCTCGCAGGATCAGCCCGATTCTGGATTTTCCCTCACCGCCCTTGCCGACCATCAGCAGCATTTTCTGCGCTTTGGTAACAGGCAGCAGGCAATAGCCAATGTATTCTTGTAGGGCCGGAATATCTTCTTCGTATAGCAGTTCGTTCAAGAATTGCAGCCAGCGTGTTGGTGCTGGTGCATCCGACACATAGACAATGGGCAGACGATTCATGCAGTATTCTTTTTCAGGGGTAAAGTGACCGTCTGCAAAATATGTACCGTTTCGGACATGGATGCGGTCTGTCTGAATCTCCGGTGGTTCAGATGCACAGGCCAACTTAATCGCCTGCACAATATGTTCAATCCGCCGTGCTACGCTGGTGGTTGCATAATAGCGAATCTGCTCATAGATTTCCTTCTTCAGTGGAGCTTCATCCTCCACCATGCCATCCACCGTGAACAGCCTGCCTTGAAAGCAGCGCATGGGGTGCAGGCTCAAAAAGTAATCTGCGAATAATGGTTCAATAATTTTTCCGTTATCACCCACCCAGTTTCGGGCAGGTGCACTATGCTGCTTCTTCGGCTTCCTTGCATCGTTCGATTGCTTCTCCAAGGGCGGTCACTTCCTTTCCGTTCAATAGTTGTTGCTTTTCATTTGGACTTCCCTGCAAAAGAATATCCAGCAGATATTGCACACGGTCTGCATAGTGTAGACTTGCTACAAAACAAGGATGCAGGGACGCTTCTGGATTTTTGGGTGCATAGGCCATGCGCCAATTTGCTAACAGAGAACGATGGCTGCACAAGATTTTGTAGAGTTGCTCTTTGGGATTTGATGACTTTTCCACAAGTTTATAGCGTATCCGTGAAAAGTCATCCGTTCCAGAAAGCCCGAAATCTGCGGCCAGTTTTTCCACCGCTTGCCGCAAAGAAAGTTGAAATAATTTTGCCACAAAGTCGATTACATCACCATCCGCTCCACAGCCAAAACAGTGAAACCGAAAATCCACTTTCATACTGGGATTGCGGTCTGCATGGAATGGACAGCAAATCATGCTGCTGCGGTTTGGACGAAAACCATAGGCTTCTGCGGCTTGTCGGGCAGTAATATTCAGCTTTACGATTTCAAATAAATTGTTGTTTTTGAAAGTTGGCCTCCTTTACAGTTCCATGCCATGGCTGCGCTTCTTTGGTTTGGTGCATGTCTGCTCACGCTGATTGATTTCTTCCTGCCTCTGATGCAGCTTTTGTAGAACAGACGGACGAGTATTTTCTTTGATTTGCTCGATGGCAGGCTTTTTGATTTCCGGCTTTATAAGGACAGTTGTCAATCTTGCGGTAATCCTGTTTACTGCTGCAATAATATTTTTTCGCAGCGTTGTGATTTGATATGTGGTGTAGTCCAATGTTTCCTTGCTTGCCGTTCGCCCCGGCTCTTTCAGCCAGTCCAAATATATATCGACCTGTTCTGTGCTTGCTTTCAAAGCATCGTTCACAGCGTTTCCTGAAACAACAGCCACAGCTTTGTCGTAGGCAACCGCAGAAATCTCATCCAACAAGTTCTCGGTATCTTCAATCTTCTGAGAAAGTTCACTTAACTGTTTTTCCTGCTTTTGAATTTTTTTATCGTTGCTCAGAAGTGTTAGGGACTGATAAGTTGTACGGCGAACCTGCTGATGATGTGCTTTCTCATTCTCTTGTTTCAAATTTTCAAGCTGAGCGGTCTGTTCCTGTACGGCTTTTTCCTGTTGAGCAAGTTGTTCTTTTTGCTTTGCCATGATATAGTCCTGCTTTTCCAGATAAGCCCGTCCGCCGTATTCCGGCACTTCGTCCAGTTCCAGACCGTGTCGTTTGGCAATCTCGAATAGCATCGTGCGGCAGGCTGCATCGAATGTGATCTTGCGGTTGTTATAACGGCCAAGGGGCTTGTCCGGCTTTGGTAGTTCAAAGCCAAGTGCTTCCAACGCCTTTTCTTGCTGGGGTGCGGTTTCGCCGTATTTGTTCTCGCAATCGAACACATGCCGTTCGTGGACGTGCGGCGTTCCCTCATCCAGATGTAACGCCCAATCCAGAATGTGAACGTGTTTGCCGAAACGCTCATGGAACTCATCCATAAATTCTGTGGCGATTTGAAAAAGCTCTTTCGGGGAAGCATGACTTTCCAGCGTTCCCAACTGATAGATGCTTTCTTCGGGACAGGTCTTTTTGCTGGTTAGCAAATCTTCTGTTGAGCGGTTTCGTTCCGTGTGCCGAATTTTGGCGTTGCGCTCATTCTGCTTTTCGGTGAAGTTGGTGTAATGGAGTTTGTAGTAGAGCTTTTCGACTTCTTCAAAGGTGTCAGCCAGACTATCCACATCTTTGGGCTGCAGGGCAGAACGGATGCCGTTGTAGCAATCCCAATAGATGTTTTGCTGGACACGTTCCGGGTCGATATGCTCACTGTTGGCAATTTCAAAACTGCGGTCATTGTGCTTTGGGTTATAAGTGCCGTGCTTTCCGGCGCGGCCATTGTGTCGGGTCAGTTTCAGCGACCATCTCTCCTTTCTGGGGTCACGCAGAGAACGCCGTGCGCGGAGTAGGGACAACGCGGTGCAGCGAAGCTACAAATCTGCCGCCTGCTATGCGCCAGATAATACCCAGTAGGATATGACGCAAGGCATCACATCCACTGGGCAAGACTGCCGTCCTTGACCTGCGCAAAGAGCTGCGCTCTCTGCACTCTTGCGCCGAACAACCTGACAGACAAAACTTTGCGAAGTCCTCTCTGCCAGCTTGCCCGGTTCTTCTTCGGTGTCGGTCTGCCCGCAAGCTGTTCCTGCCCGATTTCCTCTGGCGTATGGCTTCTTCTTGGTGCGCTCTTGTCGTGGCGGCACTTCTCCGAAAAAGCATAGTGGCTTGCAGCCGATCATGTTGTTGTCAAGGTACGATGTTGTTTTGTAAGAAGTTGAGGGCTTTCAAAAATGCGAGTAAGACTGCTTTTGAAAGTAGTTCCCACACCTTATACAAACTTAAAGGGGTGTTTTTAAACGGGGGCTTATGAAAATTCTGAAAATTTTCACTTTTTCAAACAACCTCCTATACCTATAACATTCTAAAATGGGTGTTTGGCATACAGATTTTCAAATTTTGTTGAACTGCCTAATTTTAGAATATAGATTTTGTTCATTATCCACTTATAGAACTAGCGGAAAGCCGTTTTACAAAAGATTTTGAAAGCCTCTACACTAATAGGAATCCGCAGGACCGTTTTGGAATACAGTTTTGAAAATTTCACAATTTTAGACAAAAAGAAAAACGGCAAAGCGGATAAAATCCACTTTACCGTTTTAGAAGATATTCTATTACGCTGCGATTGCGTTGGCGTTGACCTGTTCAATGGTCTTGCGAATACCAAGCCATACACTCAAATCTGTAAAGACCTCTACGATGCTTCCCTGATCTGTAAAAGGTGGTTCCTGCAAAACAGAGAGGTCCTTCATCATGCCATTATGTACGATGTACTCGACAATCTGGTTGACAAAGTAAATCTGTCGGCTGTCGAGGTTAGCACCATCCAGATATTGCGAAAATGCAGCTTTCGCCGCAGCCATATCAAGACCAACGATTTCCCGCACGAACTCGCCCAGAGGTTTTGTGCCATATTCGGCTTCATAGTCCTCTTTCGTGCCAACCTCGCTCCAAAGAATTTTTTCAAGTTCCTTGACATCCTCGGCAGTAAGTGGGATGTTGCCTTTCAGTTTGGCAATGGCTGCATTATCCTGATGCTGCCGTACATAGTACTCAGCTTTTGCCTTGTAATTTTTCAGATCATCGTTTTCCAGCTCGGCCTCCTTCCATTCTGTCGAAAGAATTTCGTCCGAGAAATCTGTGGTGTACCGTACCCGCTCGATGGGGATGTACTTGATCAGGTCACGCAACTCTTTTCGGATGTGCTCAAACTCGTTCACATCGGCAGTTTTGATATAGTCGGTCTGGATAATTTTTTCGAGCAACGCGCGTTTTTGATCAATCTCTGGAATATTGGACACGCTCGCAACCGCTTTCGCTTTTTTCAGCAGCTCGCTGCGACCACGAGTGTAGAGCTTCCCGGCAAGGTATGCCAATTCGATGCCGTACAGCAGAGCATCAAAACGCAGTGCTTTCGGGTCATCCGGTTCCGGCTCAATCAAGGGGGCAAGTTCTTCCCGGGCAATCAAGGTATCTGCGTAGGTCAGCGCATTGTAACTGTTTTTATCCGCATACAACTCAACATATTTCAAATGCTGTTTGACTGCAAAGTTGTCACGGTTCAGCTTCTGCACCTGACTGACCATGTGTTCCACCAGCGAAGTACGGAATGCTTTCAGTTCTTCCGTTTGGAACTGCATATCCTGCAATTTATACGCGATTTCAAACTGCAAACCGAAAATCGCGCCCTGAACTGCAATCATGTTCGGGGTAGCGTTTCCTTTGTTCATGCGGAAGAACTCAAAATTCCCGCAGAAGTCAAAAATGTAAAACTTCTTCTTGTCCTCACCGTCTAGAAGTCCCGGACACAGGCGTGTACCGCGTCCGATCATCTGCCAGAATTTTGCCTTGCTCAGAACCTTTTTGAAAAAGACCAGATTCAGAACCTCCGGCACATCGATGCCGGTGTCCAGCATATCCACCGAGATGGCAATCTGCGGCAATTTCTTCGGGTCAGAAAATTCGTCAATGGCACTCTGCGCATAACTAAGTTGATTGTCAATTACCCGCGCATAGTTTTCGTGCCCTTTAATAAGATGAGAATACTCGTCATTGAACACCTCGAGGATCTTTTCTGCGTGGTCGTGGCTCTTGGCAAAAATAATCGTCTTACCAATTTTGCTGCCGTAGTCGATTTTCAAGGCGTTCTGCATCACGACATTCAAGACCTGCCGAATGGTGTCCTTGTTGAACAGCCAGCTGTTCAGAGCAGATGCATCAATGCTGGCCGGCAGGTTGCCGTTTTCATCCTCAAAGGTGTTTTCGTAGGCTTCCCGTTCTTCGTCCGAAAGTTCATCGTAGGTGATGCCGTTCTTCATGAACTTTACTTCGCTCTCCACCGAGAGGAAGTCAACCAGAAAGCCATCCTTGACGGCCTGCGCCAGCTCATAACCGTATGTGGGCACACCGTTTTCGAGGTCAAAGATCTCGTAGGTGTTTTTGTCGATCTCATCCTTGGGTGTGGCGGTCAGGCCAACCAGCGGTGCATCGAAATAATGGAAGATGTCGCGGTATTTATTGTAGATGGAACGGTGTGCTTCATCGCAGATGATCAGATCAAAGTGGCCACAGGTGAACAGCTTGCCCTCTGCATCGTGAACGGAATCAATGCAGTTCATCATGGTCTGATAGGTCGAGAACACGCAGTGTGCCGTAAAGTTGTCTTTGTCCTCGCAGAGGTTCGTCACGGAAAGCTCCGGCAGGAGGTTGACAAAGCTGCGCTTTGCCTGGGTCACAAGGCTGTTGCGGTCAGCCAGAAACAGCACGTTCTTGACCCAGCCATGCTGCAATAATACATCCACCAGTGCAATGACGGTACGGGTCTTGCCGGAGCCTGTTGCCATAACAAGCAGAGCCTTGCGGCGGTTCTTGCGGCCAAAGCTGTCACAAACAGCCTTGATGGCCCCCTCCTGATAGTACCGTCCGGCAATGTTTTTGTTTACATCCACATTGGCAAGGCTGGTGCGCATTGCTTGCAGATTGAACCATTTTTCAAGGTCGCGCTTGGAGTAAATGGAAGCGACCTTGCGCTCGGGATAGATATTGTCCACAATGCGGGTATCGAAACCGTTGGTCAGGAATACCACCGGGCGACGGCCAAACTGCTTTTCGAGAATATCTGCATACAGCTTTGCCTGCTGACGGCCTACTGCAACATCCTTACAGGTACGCTTTGCTTCGATCACAGCCAGCGCACGGCCATCATCGCCGTACAGGACATAATCTGCATAGCCGATGCCGCTCTTGTTGGGCATCCCGGGCAGAGGGACCTCGTTGACCCAGTTTTTGCCCTCGACCCACCCGGCATCGGTGAGCATGGAGTCGATATACAGTTTCCGGGTCTTGTATTCCGAAAGTTCCAGCGGCTTGGGTACATAGGTGGGCTGCTGCGTTTCGCGGCGGGCGGTCAGCTGCGCCTTGAGCTCGGCATTTTCCTTGATGAGTGCATCCAAGTCCACATCCGGCAGGGCGGGCTGTGCAACGGGTGCAGCGGGCTGTTGTGTAAGCAGGGAAGCGTCAAATTTCTTTTCCTGATAGCTTGTTCCATAGCAGTACGCCACGAAATCAAGGAACAGAAACAGGTTTTCAAGGCAAAGTTCCGCCTGTTCCCTGCTGATACTGCGGCTTCCGTGGGCGGCATCATTGCCGCGCTTGCGAATAAAATCCATCCGCCGCCACAAATCATCGTCTACAATGTCGTGAAATTCTTCTGTACTCATCAGGCTGATGAGCTTATCATCCCACGGCTTGACGAGGGAGCTGTCCACCGAATACATCCATTTGACTGCAAATTCCATGGCACGGCGGCAGTCCAGCACAGCGGTGGCCGCATCAATGGGCAGGATCCTCTCCGCAGCGATCGCGGCATCCGCAAAGCCGGAAAATTGCGGGTCATCCTTCAGAAAGTCAAAGTTGGTCAATTCTCACACCTCCCGGCTTCTATTTTGAATGATTTTCAGCCAAAATGCAAGTGCTTTGCGCAAAAAGTTCTGCGAACAATTTTGATTTGTCTACCTCGGCTACAAAGTCATAATATTCTTTTTGAACAGACAGCGGAGGAAGAATTATCATAAAGTTAGAAACGATTGGAACATTAAGATTCGGCATAGTTTGTCCAACAGCCATAGCTTCAATTGTTTTCTTGAAAGTAGGAAAGGATATTATTTTTTGGATGTAGTCTGCTGTTACCACGCCAGTTGGCCGTAGCAAAAGGCTTCCGGTTCCACAAAGTAGTCCCTCTCTGTCTACAACAGCACAACGACCCATTTCGCCTCGTCGGCCTAAGACAATATCATCCTTCTTCAAGTGATACGAAATCAACTCAGAATATTTTTCATCGGTCAAAGTCAAATCGTTATCCACAATAATTTTTCCGTCGATGATATGAGATGGATTTACCAGTGGATGCCCACCTGTTACATAGTCTTCTTTATGCAACAAGGAACCGAACGGCCCTATCTTTATGTCGGCTAATTCAGAGAGTTTTACTTTTTTCCAATGCAACGGATTGTTTACAGGGTCTCCAAACATCTCGACAAATCGAGCTTTGATAAGCTCGTCCAACTTGGTGAGCTGCTGCTTTCTGAAATCAATGCTAGACGATACCCGATTAAGCATATTTACAATTTCAAGCTGATTATCGTATTCGTGAAGCTGAATTTTTATAGTAGATAGAGTGGCTTTGTTCAGCGTAGCACCCATAACTGCTTTATTGGTTCCCTTACTCCAATCCTTTGCGCGAAGCAAGTAGTATAAGTATTCCGGCGAAATCTTTTCTACTCCTTTATCAATAAAGGCCATAATAGCTTCGTTGGAATACATCTCTTTTTCTGTTATTGCCACCTTGCCCAAAGACAGCTTAAAGCTCATTATGACCGTATTGGCGGGAATCTTTTTGATGCCACTTTCTGCAACAGCTGAATCCGAAAGCGTCTCTTTTGTATTTGATATATATTTTCCTGAGTTAGTCAGATCCGCAATAGAAATCCAGTTGTTTTCTGATTTTTTCCAATAGCTTGAGTTATCTCTGGATGGGGTTTTACCCATCTGGAGAGTAAAAAGTTCCGACAGGGCGTATTCCATAAACTCTCTCCCACAAATTAGAATTGTTTCATTTCAAAAGTTCTTCCAAAGTGTCCATCTCTGCGTCGATCTTCTTCTGCAAATCACGCAGCTGTGCCATAATTTCCTGTGTGGAAGGATACTCCACCGGCACATACTCGGTCTTTTTATACTTGTTGATGGACAAATCATAGTCGTTGCCCGCAATCTCGTCTTTCGGCACAAAGAAGCTCTGTTCGGTGCGCTCACGGGTGGCTTCAGCCTCCCGGTTGTGGAACCGGGCGATAATATCGGGGATGTCGTTTTCCGTGGTCGGGCTGCGCTTATCATCCAGAGAGAAGCCGTCGGCCTTCATATCGTAGAACCAGACATTATCGGTGCCACCGTGGCCGGTCTTGGTGAAAATCAGAATGGCAGTAGAAACACCCGCATAGGGCTTGAACACGCCGGAGGGCATGGAAATTACGGCTTCCAGACGGTTGTTCTCAATGATCTCCCTGCGAATCGCCTTGTGTGCAGTGGAAGAGCCGAACAGAACGCCATCCGGAACGATGCAGGCACAGCGTCCGCCGACCTTCAGCATCCGCAGGAACAGGGCGAGGAACAGCAGCTCGGTCTTTTTGGTCTTACAGAGCTTGAGCAGGTCGGTGGAAACAATGTCGTAGTCCAAACTGCCCTTGAATGGGGGATTTGCCAGAATCAGGCTGTATTTGTCCTTGTCGGGGTTCTGGTCGCTCAGGCTGTCGCGGTACTCGATAAACGGATTGTCCACGCCGTGGGTCATCATGTTCATGGCACCGATGCGCAGCATGGTACGATCCATGTCGAAGCCGTGGAACATGTGGTTCATGTAGTGGTCTTTGTTTTTGCGGTCAAAGAACACTTCCTGCTTGCGGTTTTTGCGCAGATATTCGCCAGCGGCTACAAGGAAGCCCGCCGTGCCGCAGGCCGGGTCGCAAATCACATCATCAGCGCGGGGCTGCATCAGGTCAACCATCATGCGGATGATGTGGCGTGGGGTGCGGAACTGACCGTTGACACCCGCCGTTGCCAGCTTGGAAAGCAGGTACTCGTAGATATCGCCGCGAATGTCAGTGTTGGAAAGCTGCGCCGCCTGCTCATACATTCCGTCCATAGCAGTCACGATTTTATCCAACATCAGCGGCGTGGGCACTTTGAAAATGGCATCACCCATGTACTTGGCGTAGGCACTGTCCTTGTCGCCGTGCAGATTCTTGATGAAGGGGAACACCATCTCCTGCATGGTGGAGTACATTTTGCCTGCCGGGAAATCGTGGAAAACGCTCCATTTGAGCTGTGCACCGTCCACGGTGCGCTCCCCGACCTGTACCTCGCCCGCAAAGATGCTCTTGTAGGGCAGACCCAGCATAGCGGCTTCTTTGGCGTGGGTGTTGTCGCTTTCATCGAGGTCGTGAATGAACATCAGATAGGTCATCTGCTCGATCACATCCAAGGGATTCGTCAGGCCGCCCGTCCAGAAAATTTCCCACAGGCTGTCAATTTTGCTTTTCAGTTCTCCGGTTACCATGTATGTTCCTCCTGCGTGTCGAGAAAATGAGCTCGACAAACAATAATTTGTTATGCCATTATTATACCGTTTCTTCGGGATCGGTTCAATCTGCAAAAGGGGGAAGCCCGGAGTTTTCTACATTGTATGAATTTGATGTTGAAAATTCGATGTTTCGTCCTATTGACGGTTTTGTGCAGAGCAGCTATAATATAATCGATATTATCATAATTCAAATTATATTAAGCGAGAGGTGCACGGTATGGACTTCATCGGCAGAACATCCGAACTGGCAACGCTGAATGCAGAATTAGAGCGTGGCAGCGGTTTTGTGGTGATTTACGGCAGGCGGCGTGTTGGAAAAACAACGCTGATTAAAGAGTTTATCAAGGACAAACGCGCATTCTACTTTTTGGCAACCACAGAAAGTGAAGCCCAGAGCATGAAGCGGTTTGCCGGAGTGCTTTCCCGTACCACGAAGAATCCCATGCTCAGCAAGGTCACATTCACCGACTGGCTGGATTTATTCCAAGTGGTAGCAGATGACCACCCGGACGAGAAAAAGGTGCTTGTCATTGACGAGTTTCCGTATCTGGTCAAGACAAACCCGGATTTTCCGTCCATCCTGCAAAACGCATGGGATGAAGTGCTGAAAGACCACAATGTGATGCTAATCCTCTGCGGTTCCCTGATCAGCATGATGAAAAAGCACGCTCTAGCCTACGACAGCCCGCTCTATGGCCGCAGAACGGCACAGATTCGGCTGATGCCGCTGCAATTCACGGACGTGTATGCGGCGCAAAACCTGTCGTTTGAGCAGGCTGTGGAGCAGTATGCCATCACGGGCGGCGTACCGAAATATATGGAGTTTTTCCAGACGGACGAGCCGCTGGTGGAGCAGATTCGGCGTGTGGTACTGTCAAAAAATGGCTTTTTGTATGAAGAACCGGATTTCCTGCTCAACGAGGAAGTGCAGACGCCTATCAACTATTTTTCTGTGCTAAAAGCGATTTCGGACGGCAACCACAAGCTGAACAAGATCGGTATGACGATGGAGCAGGACACGTCAGCTATTACGCCGTACCTGAAAACACTGATCGACCTTGGTTTTGTTATCAAGAACGTTCCCATCACCGAAAAGAATCCAGAGCGTTCCCGGAAAAGCCTGTATTATGTCTCGGACAACTTCATCCGCTTCTGGTTCCGCTATGTGTACCCGTTCAAGGGGGAGTTGGAACTGGATAACCAGCAGATCGTGCTGGACGAGATGGGCAAAGACTTTAAGCAAAAGTTCGTGGCTTTCGCTTATGAGAGCATCTGCCGGAACATCTTTGCGGAACTGTGCCGAAAGGGGCAGATCGACTTTGCGCCTTCACGCATTGGCTCATACTGGCGCAATGATAATGAGGGCGATACGGAAATTGATGTTGCGGCTGTGGACAACCAGCACAAACGGCTGTTCCTCGGTGAGTGCAAGTACCATGCGAAACCTGTGGATGTGGCGGTCTACTCTGCTTTGCAGGAAAAGGGGCAGTCCAAAGAACTTACAACGGCGTTTAAGGGCTACGAAATTGTGTACGGGCTGTTCTCCAAGAGCGGCTTTACAGATCGACTGGTGGAAATGGCAGCGGAGAATTCCAACCTGATTCTGATTCAGGAAGATGCAGTTTACAAGAAATAATATAATCCGAATTACCATAAGTTTAATTATATTATTGCGGGATTTTCTGTGCGCTATGTTTAGCGACCTTGAGCCAAAATGTAGCATCATTTGGGCAAGATTTAGAAACTACGCCTTAAAAAGTAGCAATCTCTGAAAAAGTTTAGCAGGTGTTCATATCTCATGGGGTCCGAAAAGTGTGGAAAGTAATGCGGGAAGTGCGGAAACTTGCCATATAAAAAAGCAGAAACTTCTTTCCCTAAATGGCAACCTCTATGCTAAAAGTGTCAACTTCATCTCAAAAAGTGGCAACCTCCATGCTAAAAGTGGCAAGTGACATATACAAAATGCCATTATACAGAACTGCCCACTCCCCTGAGAACTCCTCAGACGAGTGGGCATTCTTCTTTCCGTATATCAGATTTACCTTTGTGGTCACTCAAATCGCCACCAAGTCATGGATCAAAAATCATCATTTTTTATTTGTCCCAGAGTAAGTGCACGGTTTCTGCACTGTTTTTGCACGGTTTCAAGGGATACAATGGGTACTCTGACTTGCAAAATACGACAAAGGGTGCAGAAATTGCCGGGCGGAAAATCACGATGCTTTGCATAAAAATGACGCAAACTCGAAACTTCTAAAATCAGAGTGTTCTGCCCGGTGGGCTCTTTTAATCAGAGGGCCAGGGATTCGAGTTCCCTCGAGCGCACCAAAATCCCAC
>OKST01001092.1_pt1 | contig 14752 bp, 13 predicted proteins | sample 1606341 | NCBI WGS metagenome assembly OKST01 (sample SAMEA3879563, study PRJEB24766) | human gut metagenome | biome: human-associated habitat; feature: feces | place: USA | collected 1985/1987 | reverse complement strand
TATAAAACTCAACATGTGCTTATATAATTTTATAATTTATATTTAACTGCTAATAACCTCCATCTGTATATTCACTCTATCCACCTTGATATCTGCAAATTGCTTCATTACTGAACAACTCCCATATTTATCATATTCATTGTAACATAAACAGGAGATGAATGCATCATCTCCTGTCTATTGTTTACCTGTATTTTGTGGAATTGATTACTGTTCACTCCGTTCACAGCAACACGCTTCGCAAAGTATGTCTCGGGATTTTGGAATAGGCAACCTGTCAGTTCTGCTATTTATTTTTATTCTTTACTTCTTCCCACGCCTCATCATCAAATTTCTGTTTCTTAAAGTAATAGATTCTGTCTTCGTCTGTAATCTCGCGGATTACTTTACATGGATTTCCAGCTGCGATCGTATTATCCGGGATATCTTTGGATACTACACTTCCTGCACCGATCACTACATTACTTCCAACGGTAACACCCGGAAGAATCACTGTATTTCCGCCAATCCATACATTATCTCCCACTGTTACAGGAATTCCGTATTCATATCCTGAATTACGGCTGTCCGGATGAACCGGATGACCCGCTGTATAAATGGAGACATTTGGCGCGATCTGAACATTTTTTCCACATGTTACTTTTCCCACATCAAGGATTGTCAGATTATAATTGGAATAGAAATTCTCACCTACTTCAATGTTCCAGCCATAGTCACAGTGGAATGGTGCTTCCACCCAGACATTTTCGCCTGTTTTTCCAAAAATATTCTTGATCATCTGAGGCGCTTCCTTACTCTGTCTGGATGGCGGCAGCTGATTAAAATCATAGATTTTCTGCTTGCATGCCTGTCTGTCTTCCTCCAGACCATCTAGCCATGCCTTATATGGAAGTCCGCTTAACATTCTTTCTCTCTGATTCATTGTTGTATCTCCTGTATTTTATATTTTTTATAAAAATCATTTCAGCCCAAACGCCGCCATCTCCGCCTGTACATTGCGACTGCCTGTAAATGTCTATAAAACTGAACTCACTATTAATAAATAGTATAATCCCCAAAACAGTTTCTGTAAATATTATCAACCGAAAAAAGGAGACTGCCGCATATTCATGCAGACAGTCTCCCGGTATTTCTTATCTTATCTATTCTGTTATACTAATGCAGCACCTAAAGCTTTGCAAGCATCTGTAGCTTCATCATCTGGCTCTTCCTGGCAGATCACGCTGTCGCATACAAGATTTGCACCTGCTTCTTTACAGGACTCTTCCCAGTTACGCATCCATTCGCCGTCTCCCCATCCATAAGAACCAAACAGAGCGATGTTCTTGCCTTTCAGGGCATCTTTGCATCCGTCAAACATTGGCTCGAATTCTGTATCTTCGAGAACTTCATCTCCCATTGCAGGGCATCCGAAGGCGATTGCATCATATTCAGCAACTTTAGAACCGTCAAAATCCTCACAGGTATGAAGAACAGCTTCGCCGCCTTTTTCCCTGATTCCGTCTGCAACTGCATTTGCCATTGCCTCTGTGTTTCCTGTGCTGCTCCAATATACAACTGCTACTTTACTCATGATTAAAATCCTCCTTAAATTCGCTCTGCTTTTTCTTTGCCGCAAAGCCATGATTTATATTATAATAAAAAGTCATACGGCTTTTCTATTATACTGATTCTTAAATGGACTCTCCGTCCCTGCTATATTACTGTATATAGCTTCTTCCTTACGCAGCTACTGTCAGCTGGCGTACACTTCTTCCCTGATTCCAAAGACGTACATACACGTTGGTACATTTCTTAAATCTGGCAAAAGCCTTTATTGCCTCACATTCATTGCAGTAAACCTTCCAACAACCTACACATTTACAGTTCTGCCCTGCATTCTTGATAAATCCGATCACATCTCCCAGTGGATATCCCAGAAACAATCCGATTTCATGAGGAAAATCTTCTCTCTGGGCCAGGCGGCTTCTCAGTCTCTCAAGTGCATATGCAGGATCTGTACTCTCATACCCATACTTCTTTATGAAATTCGCAACACCAGGTTTCTTCAGATCTCTTTCAAGGCTTGAGAACCGGCAGACATAAATCAGCGCCTTTTTCTCACTCCTGCGAAGTACTGTGAGGGAAACGCCTTTTTCTCTTACACATTCATTAAAACCTTCTACGCTTTTCCATAATTCTTCCTCAGATTCATATTTATATGTAAAAAGATTTCCGGTTTTAATAGATGCTAATGTAGGTGAACAATGTTCGATCACAGATTTCTCCAGCATGTTATGATTCCTTTCTCAATAACAAAATATCGGTTAGAATGCACTAACCATTTATTAAAAAATAAAGCTTTACGAAACATTTTATTGCTTTTGTTTGCTGTAAGGCTTGAATTTACTGCTGCAAAAAGACCTTCAACAGATTGGTCAGTAGCTTAAGTTATTTGTATCTAACTCTATAGTTTAATATATACTATCTCTGATATTCTGTCAAGTTAATTTTATATAACTTTTTAGTAATTTTTTAAATCGCAAAAAACAGAGGAATATACATACTGTATCCCCTCTGTTTTTCTACTCTATTTCTTATTGAGAATTGTGGGAGCCGCTTTGCAGCAGAGCAATTCCATAAAATCTCATCCTTCTATACAGATCGTACTTCCAACTCCATCTTCTGTCCGTTTCTTTGTTACTATGATCTTCTTATCAATACGTTCTTTCAGCTCTGCTACATGGGAAACAATCCCCACCAGTCTGCTTCCCTGACTGAGATCCTTCAATGCGCGGATTGCCTGATCAAGGGCATCTTCATCCAGAGATCCGAAACCTTCATCCACAAACATGGTATCAAGCTGGATCCCACCGGAGCTTGACTGAATCTCATCGGAAAGTCCCAGTGCCAGAGACAGAGATGCCTGAAATGTTTCTCCGCCTGATAAGGTCTTGACACTTCGGACAGTTCCATTGTAATGGTCTACTACATCCAGTTCCAGACCGGTTTTCCCTACCCTGCTCTTGTTTTCTTTTCTGCGAACTAACTCGTACTGACCGCTGCTCATGGTCATCAGACGGATATTGGCACGCGCAAGAATGCGATCAAAATACTGCATTTGGATGTAAGTTTCCAGCATGATCCTTGCCTTACCTGTGATCGTACCATTGGCAGTGTCTGAGAGAGATTTCATCCACTTCCAGCGGGTTTCCGTTTTCAGAAGTTCTGTCTGCTGTCTGCGGATTTTTTCATACATGTCACTGTTGATTTCCAGGCGGGCATGGATTTCATCACGATTTTCTGAAAGTGATTTCTTTTGCTGTGCAAAGTTTTCTTTCTGAGCATTCAGTTCCTCAGCTGAAATACTTATGGATTCTTTTAACTGTTCTGTCAGAGATGCAATTACCGAATCCAGTTCTGTCATTCTCTTTTCTAATACTTCTCTCGCTTCTGTTACTGTTTTATAATGTATTTCAAGCTTCTTTTGTTCCTCAGTCTTAAGCTGGATCTGAGACAGGATTTCTTCCTTTGTCCTCTCACCCAGCTCTTTTTCCATATTCTCTCTCTGCTTCTGCAGCTGCTCATATCTGGATTTCTCTGCTGCTGTCTGCTGCTGATTCTGATTGATCTGGTCTGTGATCGTTGTAAGTTCTGTCTGAGTCTTACCAATCTGCATCTCCAGAAGTTTTCTCTGTTCCAGAAGTGCTGTCAGATCCTTTTGTTTCTGTTCCAGAATATCCTGCTGCTGTTTTAGCCATTCTGCCGCTTTCTTTCCCTGCAGCAAAACCTGTGATACATTACCAGTTTCCTTTTGATACACTGTTTCACTGCTATGATCCTGTAACAGTTCCGGATCAGTTTTCATTCTCTGTCTTGCATCTTCTTCATAGATCCATGAAAGTACAGGTTCCTTCAATTGGTTATTCAGCTGTTCCTGAATGCTCTCCAGCTGGCTCTTCCTCTTTTCAAGACTGATCTGTAATTTCTGAAATTCTTTTGCATGCTGCTCCGACTGTGTGGTGAACTCTTCCTTTTTCTTCAACAGATCCTGATAAACTTTTTTCTGTTTTTGGATTTCTTCTAATCCTGTCTGTACGCTGCTTTCCTGATTTTTTATAAATAAACATAATTCATGATCAGAAAGTTCATTTCGAAGTATTTCTTGTGTTTCCTCTTGTGGCAGAAACTGTGCTGCATAGCTTTTAAACCCTTCTGTCAATTCTTCCCTGCAACGCTGCAGCAGTCCTGCTGCCTCTCCTGCCTGCACACTTGCGTCAGATGCCGCTTTTTCCGCAGCTTCTGTTAACTTTTTCTGTTTTTTCAGTTGTTCTTCTGTGGGAACTTCCTTCGGAGTCTGCGTAAGCTTTGGATGATGAACAGAACCACATACCGGACACGGCATTCCATCCTGAAGTCCTGCTGCCAATATCCCCGCCTGCCCATCCAGATAAGCCTGTTCCATTTTGTTCAGGATTTCTTTTATTTCTGCCCGTTTCTGAGAAGCGGTCAGATAAGCCTTCTTTTTGCTTTCTGCTTTCTTTTCCAGATCCTGATACCGTTTCTGCTGATCTTCTATTTTCTGTATCTGCTGCAAACATACGACCAGGCTGTTCTCTTTGATTTCCAAATTCCCACCGGAAACAATTTTCTCTTCCAGATCAGTCAAATCCTTTTTTATCTGTTTCGCAAGTTGTTCTTCCTGTCCGGACTGTATTTTCAGTTCACTGATTTTTGTCTGAAGAAACTCAAGATTTCCGCAGTTCTTATAAACTCCTGCATAAAGAGTATCTATTTTCTCTTTCCGGAAATCTGTTTCTGCTTTTTCTTTCTCCGCACTGTCTGTTGTCTGATATTCTTTTTGTTTTTGTTCAAGAACAGTTTTCTTTTCTTTCTGACGATTCTGCAGTGCAATACTGTCTATTGCCAATTTTTCAATCTGTTTTGAAACATTTTCTATTTCTCTGCGCAGATTTTCCAGATTTGTATAACGCTTCAGATTCTCTTTTTCTTTCTGTATGGAAAGTATCAGGCGTTGGATCTCCTCTGGTTCCTTTGCCCCATTTTCTGCATCTTTTTGTGCCTGTTCCAACTGCGGAAGCAATACCTCTTTCTCTTGCAGAAGCTGTTCCTTCCTTGCCTTTGCATCTGCTTCTTTATGAGCCTTTCCCAAAAGCTGATTTACTTTTTCAAGTTCTGTATCATTCTCTTTGATCTGCTTATTTACAGCTTTCAAGTTATCCTTATCTGCCTTCAGAAACTGCTCCAGGATTTCCAGACCTTCTTCCAGATTTCCCTCAAAGCCATTCTTCTCCATCAATATCCACTGTTGTCCCAACTGGTCTTCTGTAGAATATCTGACCTGTTCCGTATACTGGCGAATACTTCTCAACAGCTCTTTATACGCCTTGTCCAGACCACCGGCCTCGAATTTTAATTTTTCCTGAATCACCTTATAAATATCCGTATGGAAAAGCTTTCTGAAAATGTTGCTGCGTTCCTCTGTGTCAGCCAGCAGCAATTTCCTGAAATCTCCCTGTGCGATCATAGCAATCTGCGTAAACTGCTTCATATCTAACCCGATCAGATCAGTAACTGTCTGATTCACTTCCTTCAGCTTTGTCACAGGAGCTCTTCCATCAGAAAAAGTAAGCAATGCTTCCCCTTTCTGGGTGGTCATTCCGGTACCTCTGGTCTTTGGGCGCTCATAATCCGGGCTTCGCTTCACTGTATACACTGCATCTTTATATTCAAAAATATATTCCGCATACGTAGGTGTTTCCGGTTTTGCATACTTGCTTCTGAGCATGGATGCCTCCCGGACTCCTCCGCTTGTCTCCCCATACAACGCAAATGTAATCCCATCAAAGATCGTCGTTTTTCCTGCTCCCGTATCTCCGGTCACCAAAAAAAGTCCCTGTCCTCCAAGCTGTGTAAAATCGATCACAGTCTCATCCGCATATGGACCAAATGCAGATAATGTCAGCTTCAATGGTTTCATACGCGCACCTCCTTCAGATCCTGGATCAGTTTCTCCACAAACTCTGTCTGTTCTTCTTTCATAGGTTCATTATTTAACAGTTCATAAAACTCCTCAAACAGCTGCAGCTCTGACTTCTGTTCCTGAGCCTCCACTGCCTGAACCTCACGGTTCTCACGTGTTCGTTTATTATCATATTCCAGACGCATCAGGTTGGGATAAACAGTACGCAGCTTCTGAAGTGCCCCCGGCACATCTTCCTCATCTGTCAGGGTAATCTGAAGATAATCCATCTTATTTTCAGCAGTATAATGATCCTTCGCCGTCACATCCATATAGGTTCCCCTCAGCTTACGCATATCCCGTCTGGGAATCAAGGGTACTGTACTGACCGTCACATTTCCCTTCTCCAGAAGCTCCACAATCGTTACCGACTTTTTATGATCTGCTTCCGAAAAAGAATACTTAAGCGGCGTCCCACTGTAACGCAAGGTCTCTCTCCCCATTTTCTGAGGTCTGTGGATGTGTCCCAGTGCCACATAGTCAAAATCCTTAAATACTTCCGCACTGACATTGTCAAGACCGCCAACCCATGTTTCTTCTGAGTCACTTCTGTCTGCTCCAGTCACAAACTGATGTGCCACCAGCACATTTCTCTGTGTCGTATCGATCTCACACTCCTGCAGAGCAGCCATAACACCCTCTTCATAAGTATTAATGTCATCCCTCTGCAAAGCATGGCGTACTGCCGCAGGTTTCAAAAAAGGCAGAAGATATACAGATATTGGTCCATACTGATCTTTTAACACAATCCTTTTCATCTCTCCATCATAAACCTGCGAAATATAAATATCACTGCTTTCAAACAGCTTTGCCCCAAAGGAAAGCCTTTCTGCTGAATCATGATTTCCACTGATCATGTACACAGGAATCTCAGCTTTAGCCAGTCCTGTAATAAACTCATCAAACAACTGCACTGCCTCTGCCGACGGCACTGTCTTATCATAAACATCCCCTGCGATTAAAACTCCATCCACTTTCTGTTCCGCAAAGATTTTCATCATCTGATCCAGAATATACCTCTGATCCTCCAGCATGGAAAAATCATGCACCCTTTTTCCAATATGCAAATCCCCAATATGCGCAAACTTCATCCCACATCTCTCCAATCTTAATATCATTCCTGCCTGCTCTGTCTGCCGGCGGCATACTGTCAATTATTTATTTCACTTTCAGAATATTTTTGCTATCCTGATACTCCTCCGGAATTTCTTCTGTAAGAATTTTAGCATCTGTAAACCCGCCGAATGTCACAGAACTTACTTCGCCAAACTTTGACTTATCTGTCAGGATATATACATCTTTGCACTGCTTCATTGCAGTACTCTTTACAATTGCTTCGCTGGTATCCGGTGTGGTGAAGCCTTCTCTTCTGGTGATTCCATTTGTTCCGAAAAATCCCTTTGTAAAATGATACATCTGGATCATCTGCATTGCCTGACTGCCTACGACTGCTTCTGTGGAACTCTTCAGTTCTCCTCCGATCAAATAAACCCGGATTCCCATCTTTGCCAGAGTCTGGGCGTGGGATACTGCATTGGTGACAAAGGCAGCTCTTACACCTGCCAGATATTCCAGCATCAGGCCAGTGGTGGTTCCTGCGTCCAGATAAACAAAATCATCCGGTGTGATCAGGCTGGCTGCATATTTTGCGATCTTTTGCTTTTCTTCTTTATTTAATTCTGATTTCTGCGCTACTGTCGGTTCATAGGCAGTTACTTTATGATTTAATGCTACTGCACCGCCGAAAACCTTGGTAAGTTTTCCTGCTTTGTCCAATGCAGTAATGTCTCTGCGCACTGTGGACTCTGATGCATCCAGAAGTTCTCTCAGTTCTGTTACTGTAACACTCTTTTTTTCTTCCAGAAGCTTCAGAATAATATCAAATCTCTGTTCTGTAAGCATGTACCCCTGCCTCCATTGTATATTTGCTTTGATTGTTTACTTCTGATTATTTTCTCCGATATCTACGAATTGCTCCGCTGCTTCGTAGCTCCCGCAATTCTACAAACATTCGGAATCCGCAGATTTACTTCGTAAATCGCTACTTCCTCATGTTTGGCGGGTCCCAAGTTCAAAAGTCTTATCGTGCAAGCACGAACGACTTTCTGACCTTTTGACCCTGATATCATATTATAAAAATAAAATATGCATCTTCCCGCGGCTGTCATTTACCACTTCCGAATCTACCTGGTAAATCCTTTTGATCAGCTCCGAAGTGAGTACTTCCTGTGGAGTTCCATATCCTTCCAGCACACCATCTTTCAATACATAAATCTTATCACAGTATGCCGCCGCGATATTCAGGTCATGGATAGCTGATATTACAGTTACGTTAAGTTTCTTTACCAGTTCCATCAGCATGATCTGATGTGTGATATCCAGATGGTTAGTCGGCTCATCAAGGATCAGTGCAGGTGTCTGCTGTGCAAGTGCTCTTGCCAGAATAACCCTCTGCTGCTCTCCACCTGACAGCGTAGAAAATGTGCGATCCGCAAATGCATCCATCTGTACCGTTTTCAGTGCTTCTTCAACAATCCGGTAATCTTTTGCATTATCCCGTTCCAATGCTTTCTTATGAGGTGCACGTCCCATCAACACGACTTCCCGTACGGTAAAATCAAAGTTGTAGTAATTGTGCTGTGCCACAACTGCCATTTTTCTGGCGGAGCTTTTTACGCTCATGGAATGGAGTTCTTCGCCGTCCAGATAAACGGCACCTGCATCTGGCTTCAGGATACGGTAGATGCATTTTAATAATGTAGATTTTCCGCTTCCGTTTGGTCCGATGATCCCTACCAGTTCCTTATCCTTTGACTCTATGGAAATTCCCTTCAGTATCTGTCTGGCGTGAAATCCAACCTGAATATCTTCTGTAGTGATCTTCATTACTTACTACCTCCAAATCCATAGGATTTCCGCACAAGCAGATAAATAAAGCATGGAGCACCGATAATGGATACCAGCACACCGATCGGCATCTCAGAATTCTTCAGGATCACACGACATGCCACATCACACCAGATCAGGAATGATGCACCAAGCAGTGCACTTAATGGCAGTAATCTTCTGTGGTCTGTTCCAAACAGGATTCTGATCACATGAGGGATCACAAGTCCTACAAAGCCGATCACACCCGCACAATATACTGCAAACCCAATCATTACAGAAGCAACGATCAAATAAAAAGTTCTCAGCCTGTGCAAATCAGTTCCCAGTGTGATCGATACATCATCTCCTAACAGCATCAGATTCAGATTACGATATTGCGTCCAGAAAATAATTACACAGATCAATGTAACAGGAAGCATTACACCTACTCTGCTCCAGCTTGCGCCTGCAAGGCTTCCCATCGTCCACTTCATTACTTCTGTTGCTGCATTTTTGTCATTGGTGATATAGATAACAAAATTGGAAAAAGCAGAACATACCGCACTGACAGCCATTCCGGCAAGGATCAGTTTGGCAGAAGTAGCTTTTCCGCCCATGTTTGCAATGGCAATTACTGCAAAAGAAGTGACCATTGCACCAATAAATGCAGGAACACCAACTGAGTTTCCACCGAGAAATCCACCAACTCCAAGCATGATCGCCAGTGTTGCACCAAGGGATGCACCGGATGAAATACCAAGTACATACGGATCTGCCAGTGGGTTCTGGACAATCGCCTGCATAACTACGCCACAGACGGAAAGAGCCATTCCAACTGCCAGAGCCAGCAGGACTCTGGGCAGCCGGATCAGCCACACAACATCGTGAACTGCGCCTTCTGCATAGGCGGACAGGCTTTTGATATGAAACAATTTATATGCAATGACACTGTAAACATCTTTCAGTGACAGATCTGCATTTCCAAAAGTGATTGCTGCAAGAATGGAAAAAATCAGAAATGCCGCAAGCCCGATAAGAACTGCCACATACATGGATGTCCTGAGCACACTGCCTTTTTTTGTCTGTGAAACCTGTTCTTTCACTGTTATGTCCTCAATCAGTCAAGATTCACATCCGGATATAATCCTTTTGCGAAAGTTTCAATACCATCCTGTGTACGTGTTGCACTTGCGTACATTTCACTGAGCATGATCGGATAAACACGACCGTTCTTTACAGCGTCAAGGCTCTGAAGTGCTTCGTCATCCTTGATAACGGCAAGCTGGCTTTCTTTTACAGTTTCCGGATCATCACCTGCATATGGCATGTATACAACAAAAATCACATCAGGGTTTGCTGCAATGATATCTTCTTTTCCTGCTGTAGAAGCATCCGGGTTTGCCAGAGTCGCACCCAGTTGTGTTACCATATCTCCACCAAGGCTCTTTGCACCATAGTTTGTGATATCTTCTCCAAGAGGTTCCAGAACCATTACGCTTGGTTTCTCTTCTACATCTGCTGTTGCTGTAAGAGTTTTATCGATCACTGCCTTTGCATCATCTACGATTGCCTGTGCTTTGTCCTGTACATCAAAAATCTTTCCAAGATTTAAGATGTCTGTAAATTCATTTTCCAGAGTTCTGTCTCCGTCAGGGCGTGTGTTTGTGTTGTAATAAGTGTTGCAGCCTTTGTCGATCCAGTCTGTTACATTTCCGAGATTTTTATCAGAAAACAGGGAGCTCCAGGATAAGATCATGTCTGGCTCCAACATCGTTACAGTCTCAAGGGATGGGGTAAATTCATCAAGATAATTTGTTTTTGAAAATGCATCTTTAAATTCATCCGGAACTTCATTGTCAAGACCTGCAGTAGCTACCAGACGGTCTTCCAGGCCAAGTGCAAGCATGGTTTCAATGCTTCCCTGATATACAGCAAGAACTTTCTCCGGTGCCTTTTCATAGGTTGTTTCGATTTCATTTCCATCATAATCATAGGTTGTGATGGTCAGAGGATATTCTGTCTTTGTACCTTCTGCGTCTGCTGTTTTATCTGCATCTGCTGAATCCTGTGCTTCTGCATCTTCCTGTGTATCAGAGTCTGCATCTGCTGCCGGCTGATTGTCCTCTTTGATTGTCTCAGAGTCTGCTCTCTCTGCTGCAAAAGCTGCCGGAGCTGCGGAAACTGCCATAGCTGCTGCCATCATAATTGCCATGATTCTTGTGGATAAATACCTGTTTTTCATTTGACTTCCTCTCTTTTCGTATATGTTATTTACCTGTTCGTGTAACCGAAAAGATGGGACTTCAGAAAAAGTAAAATAGAAGTGATAAGAATAACGGATACTTTTTACGGAAGCTCCTTCTTTACGCTGTCAGGCAGGTTTCCTGACTCACAGATCACAGAAAGTTCCCATAAAATAAAAACTGATACAACATCCATGCTTCAGCAGTTCATGAATGTTGTATCAGAAATATTTCCAGATACTCTCTGACAGCCGGATTCCGCCTTCTCACATATTTATGCAATGACATATTACAATCCCGCTTTTTTTCTGTATACAGTGGCCGCAACCGTTCAGGCATTTCACCTGATTCCCTCTCACATTACCATACACAAAATCTGCATATGATAATGTTCACTTAACAGCTTATTCAATTACGCTGATACAATTTTAGCACACTGCTTTTATAATTACAACCATATTCGATACACATCAGAATTCTTTCTTCTCCATAAGCCGGACACCAATCCAAAAAGATCCCATATATACAATTACTGTAAATAATACAACTCCGGCCAATACCATTCCCCGGTTCAGTCCATTCAGCCATGCATCGACTGCGTCTGCTGAAAGTCCCATTGTTTTTATCAGAATATAAACTACGGCAAATATAATAGCCCACATGACCATTGCAATATAACGTCCTTTTTCTGCTCCAAAATGTATTACAAGCGGGAGCGATACCGCCAGCATAAGAAGTGCCAGTGGAATGTATATCAGGCTGCCAATGATAGTCTCACTCAGACACCCCTGAAGCTCTGCCACACCTTTACAGATTACTCCCGTTATCGTTGCAATTCCCCACGCTACAGCCGTAAGCCCTGCTCCCAGCAGATATTTTTCCGCCACATACTGTTTTCTGGTAACCGGCAAGGTCATAAGAAATGCAAGACCATTATCAAACTCATCATAACTTATAGTCGTAATGGCAAAAATTGCTGTGACAATCGTAAAATATCCTGTAGCAAAACTGACACTCCCGCTTCCTGCCAGATTCAGGATGACTCCCATTACAATAACCAGGATAAAATACTGTTTCTGCTGTTTCATCAGTTCTATATCCTTTACAAATAATCCCTTCATACCTGTTCCTCCATCATCACTACCAGATCATCAATCTTTCCATTCTCAATTACAACATCCGGATAATTTTCCATATAAAATTGTTTCTGGTTTGTCAGACACCTGTATCCATAAGCCTCTTTCCGGATCTTAATAAGGTATTGCTGATCCAGTTTTTCATACTCTTCTTCTGAAACTTTAAGAACTGCATAATCTGACAGCAGTACATCTGTATCCTCATGAAGGATAATTTTTCCGGCATGGATCATATAAAAATCGTCACAAAGACTCTCCAGATCTGATGAAATATGTGAACTGATCAGAATAGAACTGCTTTCATTTTCTTCCATATATTCTCTCAGCATGTTCAGCACCTCATCCCTGGCAATCACATCCAGACCAACTGTGGGCTCATCCAGAATCAGCAGTTCTGCCTTATGGCTTAATGCTGCCAGTACTTTAAACTTTGCTTTCATACCAGTGGAAAATTCTTTGATTTTCTTGTCTGTGGGCAGATTGAATCTTCTGCACTGCTGCAGGAATTTCTCTCTGTCAAAATCCGGATATATGCTTTTCATGATATTTGCCACGCCCGCTGCTGTCAGATACATACTGAAGCCTGAATCTGCAAAAACAACTCCCAGTTTCTGCTTATCCTCCGGCTTAAGCTCTTCTGCCTTTTTCCCAAAGACCTCTATCTCTCCGCCATCCGGATGAATCAGGCCGAGCAGAGCTTTAAATGTGGTGGATTTCCCGGAACCATTTCTTCCAATAAGTCCTGTAATCATCCCAGGCTGTACTTCCATAGAACAGTCCAGCGAAAAACCTCTGTAATGTTTCTGCAAATGACTGATTTTCAACATGTCTTAGTCCTCCATGATCATTTCAAAAAGATTTCTGATTTCCTCATCGTTCAGTCCACATCTTCTGCCCTTCATGATTGCCTGCTCCAGATCATGTTCTACTTCTTTGAGCTGTTCTTCCCTCATCAGGTTTTTATTTGTGGCTGCAACGTAGGTTCCTTTTCCATGAACAGTAACGGTAAATCCCTCTTCTTCCAGATTGTCGTAGGCTTTCTTCACAGTCAGGGCACTGATCTTCAGTTCCTTTGACAAACTGCGTACTGAAGGTAATACAGTGTCCGGCTGTAACTCTCCTCTGATAATCTCAGACTTAATCTGGTCTATGATCTGTTCATAAATAGGTACCATGGATGAATTATTGATTATTATATGCATATGTTTCTCCTCCATCTGTAAACAGTATATAACAGTGCATAACTGTTGTCAACTGTTTTATACTGTTATACATGATATTTATTTGCTTATAATCAAAAATGGATATTCAACCTTATTTCCGGCAATCTTTCACAATCGCCTTCTCATAAAATTGAATATCCATATAACCTTAATCTAACTCTGTTTTTTCGAATTAACTTTTAGTGGAAGTCTTATGGTTACAACTGTGCCTTCTTCCAGCTGTGAGCTTATGGTAACCCCATATTTCTCTCCATAAATCATACGAATCCTTTTATTTGTATTTCTCGCTCTTTATTCAGAACCTCTTTCAAATCTTCCTCACAGATTCCACATCCATTATCCTCTACATAAAAAAGAATATCATTTTCTTCTTCCTCTGCTGAAATCCAGATCTTCCCGGAATCCTGATAATTTTTAAATCCATGCACAATGGCATTCTCTACAAACGGCTGCAGAAATAACTTTGGAACTTCCAGACTTCTTAAATACTCCGGTATATCCATACTCACTTCAAATTGATCCTGATATCTTTTCTGCATAATTCCAATATACCGTTTAAGCCAGTCCAGATCCTCCCACAGCGGAACCAGAACATCACCATTCTGGCTGGTATACTGAAGCATTCTCGACAGATCCAAAAGCATTTTGCTGGCATTTTCCTGTTCTCCTTTAAGGCATACCCAGTTAATGATATTCAGCGAATTATAGAGAAAATGGGGATTCATCTGTATATTTAACGACATGATCTCCGTGTCTCGTTTCTGGATCATCATCTCATATTTCTCATGAACCAACATCTGCAGGTTCTGATTCATTTCATTCAGTTTTTTATAAAAAAACGCAAACTCATCCCTGTTGTCATATACAATTCTTGCAGTAAAATTACCCTCTCCTGTTTTCTCTATCATGTGCAGCGGTTTATAAACTTTTTTCCCAATCTTTCTGGAAATAAGAACAGCCGTAGTAACAGATAAAATAATTTCTATAGTTACCAGAATCAATATTGCCCTGGTAAGATCTGTAGCAATATTCTTGCTGAAAACATTAACTGGAATCATGGCAAGTGTATACCATCCCGTCACCATACTTTTGGAATAGGTTACGATATATTCCTGATTATTTGCACCGTAGTATTTTACAGTTCCTTTATTCTCCGTAATTCCCATATCAGCTGCAGTTACATTTCGAAACAGCTTTGATTCATTCTCACCGTAAGGACCAACAACACTGCCATCTTCACTCATGATATAATAAAGAATC
>OKST01001088.1_pt1 | contig 14782 bp, 10 predicted proteins | sample 1606341 | NCBI WGS metagenome assembly OKST01 (sample SAMEA3879563, study PRJEB24766) | human gut metagenome | biome: human-associated habitat; feature: feces | place: USA | collected 1985/1987 | reverse complement strand
CGCAGCCGCCGGAGCGGTGCTTAAGCCGTCAGGCGGGAATTGTGCGGTGTTGCCCTTACATTTGGGCACATCTCATCTGTTTTGCGCACAAACATTCTCTGCCACCTGCAGTTCGGTACACATCAGCAGGAAAGCACCAACACCGTGCAGGTCATTTGTGACGCAGGGACGGTCACAGTAAAACTGATAGCTGCCAACACCAGTTCCGATGCAGACATGACCGATCTGGATATCCTCACCCTGCCATTCCAGGCTGTTCACAACGCCGTCAAAGGCACGTTTTGCAGCATCAATCGCCTCAGCGCCCATCAGTCCGGTGCGGGCAGCGCGAGCCAGCGCCGCGGCATATAGGCAAGAGCAGGAATTTTCCAACCAGTTACCGGGCTGATCGCCTTTGTTCACAACCTGATACCAGCGGCCATCCGCACTCTGATAGCGCAAGAGGCTGGTCAGCAGGTCGCGCACATACAGTTCCAAAGCGGCGCGGCATTCATCATCCGGGTCCATCTGTGCCAGCACATCCTGAATGGCCACCGGCACCCAGCCAATGCTGCGGCCCCAGAATTCCGGTGCAAGCCCGGTTTCGGGGTTGCACCAATCCGCTTTGCGGCTCTCGTCCCAGGCGTGATACCACAGCCCGGTCTTGGCATCGCGGGTATGCTCCCGCATCAAGCGAATCTCGTTGACAACCAAATCCGTCCATTCCGGACGGTCAAAGCGGCGGGCATACTCCGCAATGAACGGGCAGGCCATATACAAGCCGTCCAGCCACATCTGGTTCGACGAGCCGCAGGTGTGCCAGAAACCGCCGCACTGGCAGCGTGGAATATCCTGCACCTGGGCGGCAACGCTTTCGATACAGCGGCGGTAGAATTCATCCCCGGTTGCATCATACAGGGTGTACAGCAAAATGCCGGCCTGGATATCGTCAAGGTCAGCGCGCTTGTACTGTTTAACTTTTCCGCTTTCGTCAAAAACGGAGTAGACCCAGCTTGCGGCATAGTCCAGGTACTTCTGTTCCCCGGTCAGCTGCCAGGTTTTCAGCACCCCGGAAAGAAAAACTCCCTGGTGATAATAGAAATGGCCTTTCGGCGGCAGGTCGGCAGCAGCAAACTTGCGCATCATTGTATCGCAGGCGGCGCGGGCATAAAACAGTGTTGTTTCCATTTTTTATCCTTTTTGATGTACGTACAATTACTCCGTATACCTGATATATTCGAGATTGTTTGTCAATGTCATGACAGCAGATCCAGCGACACGGCGTCCAACTCCATACCGCTTTGACCGAAGTAGAAACGCAGGTAGAAAACTTCCCCCGCGTCAACGGCAGGCAGCGCCGCCGTAAACTCGCACCAGTCGGTCTGTACACCCGTGATGGTAATGGTTTTCACAAACACCCGTCCCGCAAAAATCGAAACCGGGATCTGGGCCAGTGGGCTGTTGCCCGGCATTGCGCGGCAACGCAGATGCAGCGTGTATGCGCCGCCCTGCTCAACCATCCCACAAAACGCAGTGGTGCGGCGGTAACCATTATCAATCGCGGCCGGGTCAATGCTTACGCCTCCATGTAATGTCAGGGGTTGGCCGTTCTGCGCCGCCTGCTGCATATCCTGCTCGGCCATCGCTTCCAACTGGGCATCCAACGCCGTGGTGCAGCCAATGCTGCGGCGGAACGCAGGTGTTTGCAACAAAAAGCGGCAGATATTCGCCGCGCTGCGCTGCAGCTCGCCCCGGATCAGCCGTCCCTCTGTCAAAGCAACGGCCAGATCATCGCTGCCGGAGTTATGCTCCGGGTCCGTCACAACCATGAACACATCATTCTGGGCGCGAACCATCGCAGCCACATGCTTGGTGCTGCCTGCGCCGTTGCGGTCATTGCCATCGGCCCACCAGTCACTCATCACAATGCCGGTGTAACACCATTGGCCGCGCAAAATTGTTGTAACAAGGTCATAATTGCTGGCCGTCCAGTAACCGTTCAGCGGGTTATAGGATGTCATAATGGAGCGGGCATGCCCCTCTTTGACGGCAATTTCAAAGCCGCGCAGATAGATTTCCCGCAAAGCACGTTCCGATACAACCGATTCAACGAAGTGACGCCAGTGCTCCTGATTGTTCGTTGCAAAATGTTTGATGGTTCCGGTTACACCCCAGCGGTGCATCCCGCGCAGCTGAGCACAGGCCATTTTGCCGGTCAGCAGCGGATCTTCCGAGAAATACTCGAAGTTGCGGCCGTTCAGCGGATGGCGGTGAATGTTGATGCCAGGGCCAAGCAGCGTATCCACATGGTTTTTGCGCAGCTCCAGCCCTTCCATCGAGTAGAGTTCCTCGCTTAATCCCTCGTTGAAAGTCGCGGCCAGGCAGGTGCCATTAGGCATGGCAAAAGCAACGGTGCCGCAGTCCATACGGATACCGCTCGGCCCGTCCGAACAGCAGGCGGCAGGCAGCCCATAGCGCTGCAAAGCATCGCTGACGCCTCCGATTGCCCCAGCTGTCCCCGGCGTAACGCGCGGAGAGTTCATCCCCTCGCCCCGGACAATGGTGCAAAGCTCCTCATCGCTGAACTGTGCCACAAAGTCTGCCATCGCAGTGGTACCATCGGCCACATCCCGCAGGCGGATGCCTTTGTCGCCAGTCTGGAGCCATTCCCGCGGCAGGCGGGCGGCGCGGCGGGGCTCGGGCCGTTCTTCCTCGGTGGGCACGGGTTCCCATGCTGGGGTTCCATCCGCACCAGGGCGCAGGCGTTCAAAGGCTACAGCCGGAGCAGCTGCAGATTCCAACTGTTCCACCACCATCAACGGTAGTGTGACCGTAAAAGCTTCTTCCGCACTTCGCACATCGGTGCCAAGGCTGAAGCGATACTCGCCTGCTTCCAGCACAAAGGCAGACTTGTGCCCGGTCACACCGCTGTCATCATAGCTGGCAAAGTTACGCCACGGGGCTTTCAGTGTCAGGGTCTGGCTCTCCCCATGGGCCAGCATTCTGGTTTTTGCAAAGGCGCACAGCACTTTGGACGGTTTCCCCAGCCGCCCCTGCGGCGCGGTGCAGTAGAGCTGCACAACTTCCTTGCCGGGGCAGCTGCCGGTATTTTGGACGGCAGCAAAGGCGGTAATGCCATCGGCTGTTTCATCTGCGCTCAACAGCCGAACTTCAAATTTTGTATAGGAAAGGCCAAAGCCAAAGGGATAAAGCACCTTTTCCGGTGCAAACGTTTCAAAATAGCGGTAGCCGACGTAAATATCTTCGGCATAGATGTTGCGGTCATCCGCCCCGTAATGGTCAGCCGCCGGATAATCTGCCGGTGTGCAGGCGATGGTATCGGGCAGTTTGCCGCAGGGGTTGACGGTACCGTTCAGCACATCCAGCACACCGCGGCAGCCTTCCTGCCCGCCCTGCCAGATGTACGCCACCGCGCCGGGGTTGTATCGCATGACCCACTGCATATCAATGATGTTGCCAACATTCAGCAGCACCACAGATTTTTTGAAATGACGGCAAACCAGCGCCAGCATATTTTCCTCGCCCTCGGTCAGCAGAAAGCTGCCGGGAGTATTGCTATTGTCCTGGTCTTCCCCTGCCGTGCGACCGATGACAATAAACGCCGTTTCGGCACGCTGGGCCGCAGCGCGGACAAAGTCTTCATCCAGCGGCATTTCCGGCTGAAACCACGGTTCCTGTGCCCAGCCGGTTCCCATCTCGTAAGGGTGTTCCGCCAGCCATGCTGCATAGCGGGCCTGCACCTCGGCATCCAGCTGGTAGCCGTCCGGGCCGCCCAGCACTTCGGGCAGGTTCGGCACATGGGCGGTGTTCACCAGCCCGCCGGACCCCGTGCCGCTTTTGTAGTAGTGAAATTGCGCGTACCCAAATAAAGCCGCTCTGCCGCCGGAAGCCAGTGGTAAGACAGCCTCATTTTTCAGCAGAACAACACCCTCCGCCACAGCCTGGCGGGCCAGCGCTGCATAACGGGACATTTCCAACATTGTATTTTTCATCATACTGAAACTCCGATCCTGATGGATTGTAAATTCCAGCGCCACTCTTAGTTATAATACACTATTTTCAGGATTTAGCAAGAGGTTCCTACGCGAGAAAGTTTTATTTGTCTTTGAAAAAAGTAAAAAGTTTTATGAAGCCAGAAAGTTTCTATTCGCCATTCTTTGAACTGTTTTCTTTTTGCGGCCGAGTTTGTATGCGGGGCAAAGCAAATCGGGATCAGAGTTTTTTCTTGGAACAGGGTTCAGAAAATTTCCAACATATCATTTATTAAAAAGACTAATTCGGTGGCTCCTTCTTTGTATAGTTCATTCTTTTTTCCTCTGCTTTTCCTTTTCTTATCTACAAACATCTTTTTATTTGCTTCCCAGTTTTACGGCAACATTTTTGTAGACTTCGGTACCTGTTGCTATACCTATAACTCCAGCATTGTCGCTGTTGCTAAAAGTTCTATTGCAGCTGTTCTGCTTTCACCTGTTTCAAAACGCTTCGTTTGTCTTTTTTTCTTGCTTCCTCATAAAGCAGCATCCCATACCGGAGATTTTTACCGCACATTTTTTCAGGAATTGCTTTCTCGCGCTGCCTGTCTGCCCGCTTCTCTGTAATTAAGCAGAGATTTTTACCGAGAAAATTTTGGTGTCGTAAAGTCCATCTACTCCACCCTATCATCCTTTTTCTTCACATTCTGCTTTATAATAGGTTGGTTTTTAGCCACCTTTTCTTTGCCGCTTCCTTTCCCTCCATCATCCCGTTCTGTCCAACACTTTTTCGGCCATTTCTTCCGTGATTTTTAATTTTTTTCGCGTTAATAATCTCTTTTAAGTATCGTTGATCTCACTATTCGCTCTGCATTTTGTCTCGTATCATCGCCGATTTATTTGCAACTATTATCTTATTTTTTTCTCCGTAAATTTCTCCGTTTATATATTTTTCTTTTTTCTCCTCTTGCATATTTTGGTCTTTCTCAATGTATATTCGGCATGTTTCTTTCGCGTATTTTCTCTTCTTTGTCTCCCTATCAAGATCAAAAACTGTGCTTTTTGACTTTTCTGAACATAAAAAGTGATTTTTCCCCGCCCCTATTTTATAAAGCCTGATTGTTGCCCCCAAAGCCGAGGTTTTTACGGCGGTTTTTTTGCAGCCTCCAAAGGAAGTACCGTGCTGCTTTGTGCATTACCAAATGTTCTTATCCAAGACTTCTTTTATCCTGAGGTTCTTACGCCGTAAAAAATAGTACCCTCATCTTTCTTCTCTCGTACTCCCTCGCCACCCACCTTCTCCTAATACAGAGGTTTCTAACGTACTTTTCTACGCTCCCATACAAAACGGTAACCTCTGCTCTTTTTCTTTTCTGCTTTCTCATGCTTCGCCAAGCAGAGGTTCTTACCGAGAAAATTTTATCTATTTTTTCTATTTTTCTGCTTGCAGAGGGCATTTCCTTCCATCCAGAGATTTCTACCGTACCAATTTCCAGTCAAATTCTTTTGCAAACGGAGATTCTTACCGAAAAAAACGGCCTTTGCTCCTCTCCCCTGCTGCTTAAGTTAAAGGAATTACCTGCTATAAAAGCTAACCAGAGGTTTTTACCGCAAAAAAAGTCCTTCTGTCTGTCTCTTCATATTTCGCCCACAGCCATTTTCCCGCCGTTTTCAGGTGCCATCGGGATGATCTTGTCGTTTCGATTGCTTCTTACAGGTTGCCAGCCTGTTCCTTATGCCCGTTCACGCAACACGGTAGCAGAGATTTTTTCATTGTATAACAGAGATTCTTTCCATGCAAAATAGAGGAAACAACCTCTGCCGCCAAAAGAAAAAATCTCAGCCATTCTATGAAAGAACCTCCGTTATTACCAGAAGAAACCTCTGTTGTGGAGGGAAAGAACCTCTGTTTCTTCTATATATAATAAAGTATAAGATATAAATTTATAAATATATAATTCTAAAGAAAAAGAGAACAAAAGGGTGATTGCCCATAAAACAACGGAATCGATGCCCGCATAGCGGAGCGAACACGAATGCGGGCCATAAGAAGAAAAGCCATACGAAAAATGCGCCGTTCTGTCTGTGCATACCATCGGTGCACTGCCAGGATAAAAACAGCGGCCCGGTACCCATGCCGATGGGGGCCGTAAGATGATTGGTTTGAAGTTTGGTTGCTTACATTGCAGTGGTGCTCCTTTTCCGATAGTATCTTGTTTATTATTATATCGGAAAGGACACAAAAGCGAGATGCAAAAAACAAGAATCAAGGGCAAAAAATTCGTGCAATATCTTGTAAAAGTGAATTGTGAAACAGATTTCCCGGTGATGCTATTTCTTGCGGTGGCGAATGGAAATGTGGTGCGTGCTGTTTTTTGTTTTAGACTGTTTGAAAGTGCTTTAACGCAGGTTTGCTTCAAGGCATATTTTGTGCAGCCAGCCCTCTCCCCTCCCCTGCTTTACGCGCGAGGATTCATCACTGTAATACATGCAGCGCAGCCATAGGATTGACTTTTGCAGGAAGATACTGTAGTATGATATTATCATGAGTAAGTGTACCTTCTTCTAAATATTCTAGCAGTTCTGTGATGTATGGTTTTATTACAGGCGGGCTATTAGTTCCTAAAGAAAGGCGTGGACAAAACGGAGCACGGCATCCAATGTCCAATCATAGCGTATGAAAAATAAAAATGAAAAGAATACAATGACAGAATCACCGGATGCTATCATTGGTGAAGTTCTGCCGGATGAAAAGGCGGACGGCAAGAAAAAGCAGCTTGTGCCCAGGAAAAGTGACAATGTGGCGTTTGGCTCTTTCATCACGAAAAGCAACGATTTAATTCAAAGGACAAAGTATTCCCTGCCCCGCAACGAACAGAAAATCCTTTTTATGATGCTGTCCAAGATCGATCAGCGCCATGATATGGATGCATCGAAGTACTATACCATTTCGTTTGACGATTTTGCAAAGCTTACCGGGGTCAATGCGTTGGACAGCGGTTATGCAAATTATCTGCGCAAAACCATTGAAAACCTGGAAAACCGGATGTTCTGGGTTCCCCTTGGGAATGATCAATACAAAACGATGTCGTGGGTGAACCGTGGTTCTATCGTCGATATGAAGAAAAAGACGATCAGCATGCGCTTTAACCCAGATATCTGGAAAGACATTGCACAGCTGACAAGCAATTATACATCCTATAGCATTGAATACCTGCTGATGATGCAGAGCACCTATTCTATGCGTGTGTATGAGATCATTTTGTCATATGACAACGGAAACAGAGATTATTCCTATAACAATGGGTTGATTTTTGAACCTGTAACAGAAGAAGTTCTGCAAAAGTTCCCCAATAAGCGGGAAGAACTGAAAGGGTTCAAATATAAGCGGTTTGATATGGAAGAATTCAAGGGTATGCTTTCCATGCCTACCCGTGATGAAATCAATAGAAGCAAGGGCAAAAGCAGAGACAGTTCCGCGCAAAAGTTCAGCCGCGATAAACCGCTGACGGAAAAATACAAAGTATTTTCCGACTTTGAAAAGAACGTTCTAGCAATGGTCAAAAGCGAGATCAATGAGATGACAGACCTGTGGTTTGACTATGAGCCGGTGCGCCGCCGCGGGGTTCGGAAATACGAGTTCCTTTATATCTTCATCAAGTACAAAAACCGGGAAGAAATGAAGAGCGTCAGAGCGTTCCATCAGGAGCATAAAGGCGCTGATACAGAAGTAAGCAGAAAACCAAGAAAGCGCCGCAGCTCGGTCAGCAAAGAAGCACTGGAACAGTACAATCAGCCGCTGAAGGAAGCCATTTTGACGACAACCTATCGCCTGGCACGCAATGAACTGGCGGTAAAGGCGCAATATCAGACCTATGAAAAAAAGCTGACACCGGAAGAGCGAAACATCTTCATCGATATTTTTACATATACGTCAAAAATATTGACCAACACAAAAAAGCGGGACCAGGCAGAGGAAACGCTGGAAGCGTTGAACCGGATTATCAAAGATAATAACGGGCTAAAAACTTGGGCATTGGGGATAAGCGTTAAATATAAAGCGATGCTTGAACGCGCAAAGGAAAGGAAATCTGCGCAGTATTACCGCACGGTGGTTTATAATGACATTATAGAAAATTCTGCCGCGATCATCGCTGACGGCACAAAACGCGCAGCATTACTGGATGGCGACAGAACGGATCTTTTCAAGTTCGATTGGTCGCAGTTTGATGAGTAATAGAACGTAAGGAAGTATAAGAATAAAAAAGAGGTTTGCAAAAAGCAGACCTCTTTTTTGTTTCAGAAAAAGCGCGAAAACAAACGAATTAAAAAATTGACAACAGGTACTTGAGTCGTGACAGGTAAATCAAGAGGAAAAGAAGGCATTATCCCCAGGATTCGTGTTGACATGACGGGCGGGTATGCTATAATTAGCTTATTAAGATGAACACTTTACAGGAAAGAACAGAAGGAAAAGAAGAAAAGATTGCCAGCAATATCAAATAGCAACAGGTACGCAAGCCGCCGCATAATAGTTACAACAAAAGAGAAAACTTTACTTTATGACAACATGTACCTAAGTCTTTCCACTTTATAATCAACCAACGAAATGAGGGAACGCCAATGGCAGCACAGATCATTACGATCGCCATCGAGAAAGGCGGAGCAGGAAAAACGGTCACTGCTTCTAACCTCGCCTATCTGATGGGCGATGAGGGTAAAAAAGTCCTTTGCATCGATACAGACCCGCAGGGAAACCTGACGAGCGCTTTGAGCGGCGGCAATGGAATTACCAGCGGCGTTTATAATGGAAGAGCTCTTTTTGATATGTTTGATGGCTTCCGTTATACCAAGACGAAGGACTATATCACCGAAACGGAATACGAAAATGTAGATATGATCCCCTGCAGCGCGCAGACGCCGCGGATCAACCAGCGTATTCCGGGAATTTTTGAGGATGCACAAACCTACTTCAAGCCGGGCGACCCGAAGTGCCTGACGAATATGGGAGAATTCCTCTATTACTTTTTAAATCAGGTCCGGGAGGACTATGATTACATCATTATTGATACCCAGCCGACCCGTGATTCACTCTTGCTGACGAATGCAATCAATGCGGCGGATTATGTGCTGATTCCCTCTCTTTGTGAGGCAAATTCGCAGGAATCGGCGTTCCGTACTTATGCGCTCTGCAATGAGCTGCGGAATACCCCCGGCAGCCATCTGAAAGGCGTTGGCGTAATTCTTACGATGGTAGTGAAAAAGGCAGCTACTACAAAAATTATCCGCGACCAGTGCAAACAGGTTTTAGGGGCTTCTCTTTATAAAACGGAGATTCCCAGCGGCCTTAGTGTGAATATGTCGGTTACGAAGCATCTTCCCGTATGCTATATGGCAAAAACACAGCCGGTTGCGGTGGCCTATGGCAAGGCTTACGAAGAACTAAAGGCTCAGCTTGCAAAGATGGGGGTGAACTGAAATGGCAATGAAAAAGAAGATGAAGGGGAACATAACGTCCCCTGCTCTCCCCGGCAAAAGTATTCTTGCAGAGGTAAACAATAACGAGGCGGGCAACATCTATAATAGTTTGTTCGCTAAAAACAGAAAAGTTGAATACGATAATAAATATATTGCGTTGGTTAATATCCGAACCAACCCGGATAACCAGATTTTCCGTGTAATGGATGACGATGAAGACATCCGCATTTTGGCGGAAGATATTAAGCGCAATGGGTTGATGCATAACCTTGTTGTATTCCCTGAACAGCGCGAAGAAGGAATGGTATATGTTTTGCTTTCCGGCGAACGGCGGTTTCGTGCATTGAATTACCTGCAAGAAAAAGGCGATGCAACATGGAATATTGTGAATTGCAATGTTGTGATAACACCTTTGTCTAAAAATGAAAGAAAAGTGCTACTGTACAGCGCAAACCTGCAGGTCCGCGGCGGATTCAGTGATGAAGCAATTCGCCGCCAGGCGATTGCGGAATTTATCACCTGCCTGCAAAAAGAACCTTATAATATGAGCAGAGAAGAAGCCCTTGGCGCGACAAAAAGCGTCAGTACCGTAAATCCACGCACGATTGAGCGGGATGCGCGGATCGAAGAGAAGCTGGAGGGCAAACTAAAAGAACTTCTAAATGATAAATTTTTAACGAGAAGCGAATGTGAGACTTATCTGCGGTTTGAAGAGGACATACAGGATGAAATCGCGGAGCGGTTTGCCAAATTGCAGGAAGTAGATTGCCATAGCAGCGATACAGAAGATGCGGGAAAGAACTATGTAGAGGTTCTTCGGGATAATCTGCATGACGCATTCAGAGAGCTGCTATACGATGCACAGCGGCAGGGAACGACCAAAGAATACGAAGCTGCTTATAAAAAGGCGATTCTTTATTTTGATGATGGTCTCGCTGAACTGAAAGGGAAAGCGGATGAATACGGCAAAGCGAAGGTAAGCAGCCAACCGAAAGAAATTTCCGCCATCGATTACGAGGGCAAAAAAGAAGCCGCCAGGGACCGTGCGCGAAAGGAACACGAGGTTACAGAAACCAAGAGCAGCATGATCCAGAAAAGTGTTCCCCAAATGGTCAAAAAATTGAATAAGGCATACAGCAGTAAGGCATTTGCAAAAGCGCTGAAAGGTGTATCCAAAGAATCCCGTGATGCAGATATTGCGGCGCTGAATGAAATCATCGAGATTTCGATGAAGCTTAAAAACATCATAGAATCGATCGATTGATGCCGGTGGACACAATGAAAAAAGAAAGAATTCTGATTCGTTTCCGGCCGGAAATATATGAATGCTTTGAATTGGAAGCCGCTTATCAGGGGCTTCGCGTGGGAACGATTGCCAATCAATTATTGATCAGTGAGCTCAACAAAGCAGCAAGCGTGAAACCAGAGCACTGCGTTGTATTTGGATCGGAAGACTACGCTGCGATTCCGGAGGGCAAGCGAAGCAGCTATTATGTGTTGCCAGAAAGCAAAGATATTATAGAATATCTGCCGGAGCAAACCGGAAAGCGGGGCGCAAAGCCGATCAATAAGCAGGTTACATTTTATCTGATGGAAGATCAGCTTGAAACGTTGAAAAAAATTGTCCGGATTCAGGATATTCGCAAATCAATGGACCATGGGCAAATTGTAACCTATCGCTTTGCCGTGTTGGGGCTGCTGCTGAACAATGAAGCGCTGGATAGAAAACCTCCGGTTATACATTAAGAGGTAGAAAGGAGCACGAAAGAAGCCGCAGGTATTGTGCCTGCGGCTTCTTTATTTTATATATCATACAGCAATATTAGAATTGACAACAGGTACTTGAGTCGGAGAATGGTGAAAAAGCTTTTATATCGGTATCGGCACTTAGAATTATGCGGTATTGCCTTAATTCTGAAAAAAATTAAAAAAAGACCGACATTGCGCGGTGTATCTGCCTGCACAATGTCGGTTTTGCTTATTTTCTCTCGGCCAGCACGACCGTAAAGGTCGAGCCTTTGCCGGGGGTGCTTTCTATCTGCATCTCTGCGCCGGTCAATTCCAGAATCCGCTTGACCAGCGCCATGCCAAGGCCATTGCCCTCGGTGGAGTGGCTCGTGTCGCCTTGGTAGAATTTATCGTAGATGTGTTTTATCGTCTTTTCATCCATGCCGCAGCCGGTATCGGTCACGGAAACATAAATTTTGCCGTTCGCCCGCGTTTGGCGCAGGGTAATGCTGCCGCCCTGCGGTGTGAACTTCACCGCGTTGGAAAGCAAGTTCGTCCACACCAGTTCCAGCAAGCCGGGGTCGGCCTGTGTGTAGGCGGCATCCTCTAGGTCAGCGTCAAATTCAATGTCCTTGCGCTCCCACGCATCCTCAAACTGCACGGCCACGCTGCACAGCTGGGCGCAGACGTCATAGACTCTGCTGCTGGGCGGATGGTTTGCTTTTCCAGCTTGTTCAGCTTGAGCATGATAAAATGATCAGGAGCCGTTTCCAAGCTGATGTAAGCAAAGAAATGGCTCTGGGTTTTCTCCTGTCTGCGCTACAAAAGATATACATCGCATATTAAGGTGCTAATTTGTGAATAATTATCCTTGTTCTGCAATTTTTGTGTTCGCATCTTCGCACGGTTCCTTTATAATATAGGTAATACAATATAAAGGAGTCCCTTGACGATGAGAGCAATAAACCTTAAAACCAACCATCTGACAGCGCCTGTCGGTATTGACGCCGGGCCGCTATTTTTGTCTTGGCAGTGCGCTGACGGCGTGCGCCAGACCGCCTATGAAATTCAACTGACCGCGAACGGTGAAATGCTTTGGCACAGCGGCAAGACGGAAGGCGCCGCCATGCACGCTGACGTTCCGGCGGTGGGCGGCTCCCGCGTGAGCGGGTGCTGGCGCGTGCGTCTGTGGGATGAAAACGATGTCCCCGGCGCGTGGAGTGAGGCACGCTTTGAGACCGGCCTTGCACAGTGCGACTGGGTAGGGGAGTGGGTGGACCCCGAGACCGAGCCAATCGACATCCCCGGTGACGATGCCATCAACGCCTTTGCCCACCCCAATTGGGAGCGCAAGCAGGCAGAAAAAGAAGCCGCGGGCAAGGGTGCAGCCGAGTCGTACAAGCCCCATCGTCCGGCATCGTACCTGCGCAAAAGCTTCACGGCGTCCAAGGGCGAGGCACGGCTGTATATCACGGCCAAGGGATTGTACGCGGCATGGCTGGACGGAAAGCACATTGGTGATATGGTTTTGGCCCCCGGCAGCTTTACCGGGAACAAGCATCTTGGTGCGCAGACCTACGATGTGACCGCGCTGCTGCACGAGGGCGAGAATGAGCTTTTAATCGCTCTCGGTGATGGCTGGCACCGCAGCACGGGCGGTGTGGATGGCGACCGTGATTTGTTCGGTGATACCCTGGGCGTGCTGTTTCAGCTGGAGGTGGACGGCAAACCGGTCTGCGTTTCCGATGACACGATGCAGGCAACGCAATGCGGGCCTATTCGTCAGAACGATATGCAGCAGGGCGAGGTCTACAATGCACAACTTGAGGGCGAACTGACCGGCTGGCACGGTGTGCGCACCTACCGTGATGATCTGCCCATTACCGGTATGAATACCGTGCCGATTCTGGAACACGAAGCATTCCCCGGCAAGCTGCTGCAAACGCCCAACGGCGAGACGGTGCTGGACTTTGGGCAGAATATCGCCGGTTATGTGGAGATAACGCTGATCGCCCACACCGGACAGAAGGTCAAGCTGACTTGCGGCGAAGCGTTGGACGAAAACGGAAACTTTACCCAAGAAAACTTTCAGGACCGCAACCGCCACAAGGAGGGCGGCACCGCCCAGATGCTGGAGCTTGTCTGTAAAGAGGGGAAAAACCACTTTAAGCCCAGCTTTACCATTATGGGCTTCCGCTACGCCAAGGTCGAAACCGATGCCGATTTGACCGATGCCGTGTTTACTGCCTACGCCGTCTACTCCGATATGGCGGTGACGGGCGCGTTTACCTGCGGAAATGACGCGGTGAACCGGCTTGTCAAGAACAGCGTCTGGAGCCAGAAGGGCAACTTCTGCGATGTCCCCACCGACTGCCCGACCCGCGAACGCGCCGGCTGGACAGGGGATATGGGCGTGTTTATTGAAACCGGCTTGACCCTGATGGACTGCTACCCCGTGGCGGAAAAATGGCTGGCGGAGTGCCGCCTGAACCAGTACCCGGACGGTCGCATGGCAAACATTGCCCCGCCGAACGCCCGTCCCGGCTATATGACCCCGATGCTCTGCATGTCGGCAGGGTGGGGCGATGCGGCGATTTTGGTGCCGTATGCGATGTACAAGCGCACGGGTGACCGCAAAATTCTGGCGGACAACTATGAGATGATGCAGCGCTGGTACGCTTTTTTGCTGGGGCGCGCACAGCAGACGACCGATGAGCAGCAGGGCGGTGACTACGCCAAGTTCACCGTTTTAAACGGCATGGACTACGGCGAATGGTGCGAGCCGGGCATCACCCCCATGCAGGCAATGATGAATCCGCGCAAGAGCGTGGGAACGGCATATCTGGCCTACTCTGGGCGCTTGCTGGCAGAAGTAGCTGATGAACTGGGCAAGGCGGATGATGCTGCCAACTACCGCGATACTGCCGCCAACGCAGTGAAAGCCTACCGTGCAGCGTTTACCGAGAACGGCGTGATCCACTCTGACCGCCAGTGTGAGTATGTCCGCGCCATTGCCTTTGCCCTGCTGGGTGAGGAAGAAAGCAAAGCCGCCGCCGAAACGCTGAACCGGATGGTTGCCGAGAACGACTACCACCTGAACACAGGCTTTTTGTCCACGCCATTTTTGTGCGATGTGCTGGCAAAATACGGCTATGCGGATACTGCCTACAAGCTGCTTTTGCAGCCCGACGCCCCCGGCTGGCTGTATGAGGTTGGCAAGGGCGCCACGACCGTTTGGGAAACCTGGACGGGCATTGACGAAAACGGCAAGCCGCACGAATCCCTGAACCATTACAGCTACGGAGCCATCTGCGGCTGGCTGTTCGGCGGTGTGTGCGGCATCCGGTACACGGACGGCGCACTGACGATTGCACCTACGCCCGACAAATCGCTGGACTGGGCAAAAGCCACCTACGATTCCCCAGCCGGGCGCATTGTAAGCGGCTGGCGGTATGACGGCGATGTGGTAACCTATGAGTTTGAGATCCCTGCCAATCTGACCGCCGATGTCACCCTGCCCGATGGGCGTAAGTTTACCCTTGTCCCCGGAAAGCACACAGTATAAGAAGAAAGCGCCTGCCCTGCCGTAAAACTTACGGCAGGGC
>OKST01001082.1_pt1 | contig 14928 bp, 14 predicted proteins | sample 1606341 | NCBI WGS metagenome assembly OKST01 (sample SAMEA3879563, study PRJEB24766) | human gut metagenome | biome: human-associated habitat; feature: feces | place: USA | collected 1985/1987 | reverse complement strand
AGAAAAAACGAATCCTCGCAATGATCCTCGCCGTCGCGTCTTGTTTATCGCTGGCTGTCAGCGCGTCGGCGGCAAACACCGCGGCGCGGAAAGCTACGGATTTTAAGGACTACAATGCAAAATCGTGGTATGCCGAAGCAGTCAGCGCTGCCGTGGACAACGGACTGTTGTACGGCAAGTCCGACACGACACTTGATCCCAACGGCGATATGACCCGCGCGGAGATGGCCGCGATTATCAACAGATCTTTCGGCTGCTACGTCAAAGCCGACATTTCCAAGTACACGGACGTAGCGAAGTCCAAATGGTATTATGACGATGTAGCAATGGCTGTCCAGATGGGCACTTACAACGGGCGCAGCAACTCGACAATGGCCCCGGATGCACCCATTAGTAGACAGGAGGCTATGACCGTTGTGGCCCGCGCGCTGGAGCTGGACTACGATTCGTATTCCAAAACAGATCTGTCCGCGTTCTCCGACCGCAGCGAGATTTCTAACTGGGCGCTGCCTTATGTAAGGGCAATGGTTGGTGCTGACTATATCCACGGCCGCGGCAAAGTCCTTGCTCCGCTGGACAACATCACCCGCGCCGAGTTCGCACAGATTTTTGCAAATATCATCGGCAGCTATATCACGGTAAAGGGCAGCTACGACAAGGACATCAAAGGCAGCGTCCTGATCCGCACCGACGAAGTGACGCTCCAGAACATGACCGTAGACGGCGATCTCATCATCGGCTGCGGCGCGGCGGATGGAAAAATCGTGTTGGACAACGTGAACGTCACTGGGCGGCTGCTCGTGTGGGGCGGCGGCACAAAAGCGGTCTACTGCAATAACGGCACAAATATGCCTGCTGTTGTCGTAGACCGTGTAGACGATGCGGTCAAAGTCATTTATGACAGAGACTCCACCCTCGCCGTGATTGACACAATCAAGGTTCGTATCACAGAGCGCGCGAAGCAGCACAAGGAAACGGAAGTCATTTTTTACGATGTCAGCGGTCTCCGCGAAGCCCAGAAGCAGCTCAATGCCATCGTCGCGGACAATCAGATTGATATTACTGCTCCTGCTCATTTATATGCTTTGGTCGGAGAATCCAGCGTAAAAGCCGAGTTTGCCAACAACAGCAGGAATGACACCTACAAGGTAGAAATTCGCAGAAATAAGGATAACACCTTGATTGCCGATGCATTTGAATTGGCCGCTGGCAAGAGCATTTCGACGCTCACGCTGCTGGAAACGCCGGAGTTCGGGAACACAGACTGCATCGTGACGGTCACGGCCTACCGAGGCGGCAAGGAGATTGGCAGTATGCAGACTGAGCTCGTTCTGCACACAGCATATTTGTGGCCGAAGGAGGTGCAGTAACGTGACGAAAACCTATCAGAAAGCAGCGGCGCTGCTTCTGGCGCTGGTGCTTATCTTCGCGTTCCCGATCTCGGCTTCGGCGGCAGAAATGACCGAAGCAAAGGTTCCTGTCACGCTGACCGTCGTGAATACGGTTTCCCCGATTTCGTGTACGGTTCCCGCCGCACTGCCGGTTTCTCTTGTTGACGGCTATGTGGTTTGCGCCAATAACGCCGCAATCACCAATACGGCTAAAACTGGCAGTATCAAAGTAACCAAGGTCGATGTGCAGGCAGGAACGTTTGAAATCGGGAATTACGACGATTTCTCTGCGAGTAAAAACAGTATCGCTTTGGCCATCAATGGTTGCAGCACAAAAAGTGTGGGCGCTTTGACGCTGACAGATAACGCCTTTCCTGCAATTCCTGCGGAAAAGTCGCTTGCCATCCGCTACCGCGCGAAGGTATCTGCCAACGAAGCCGTAACCAACGTCAATGCGGCAACTGTGATTTTCACGATTGCCGCTGTAACAGATAAGGAGGCTGCATGATGAAGAATTTTAAGAAATTCACCGCATTTGTGCTGACTCTGTGTATGCTGTTGTCCCTGTCTGTGGCCGCATTTGCCGCTGAACCGGAAACACACACGGTCTACGACAGCGCCCCTGACGAAGAAGTCGCAACACAGGCCGAAGCAGCCACCTCTGGTACGATCCCCGGCAGTAAGATCAAGTGGGAGCTGAATGAGCACAACTGGCTGATGATCTCCGGCTCCGGCGACTGTGAGCCGTTCACCAGCAAGGAAGATCAGCCGTGGGCGGCTGTGCGGGATCAGATCACGCAGGTCTGGTTTGACGATATGGAAAATCTCCAAATTTCCGACCTTGCGTACTGGTTTGAGGACTGCGTCAATCTGACCACGGCAGAGATCCCCGGCACCACACCGATCATCGGCAGACACGCCTTTTACAACTGCCCGAAGCTGTCCACGCTCACGATCTATTACGGAGAGGACATTCTGGAATCCATCGGCGAAGAAGCCTTCTGGCGGGAAAACGACAGCGGCGATACACTCTATATCGGCTATATCATCGGGTATCCCAAATCGTCGGTGCCGTTCTACGATTATGATTGGGCCGGCTCCAATCGGAACAACAAATACTTCTACGATTTGTACGGCATATATTCCGATACCCCCGCAGCCGTTGGCATCATGAGTGCGCCGGGCATTTCCGTCACCTCAACTGGCTCGATTATCGGCAACTGCCCGTCGTGTGGGAAGTATTCATTCCAAGGAACATACGTCGAAGTCGCACATTCCTCGCGTGGTCATGCCAACTATAATGAATGCAATAGCTGCCATTACGTTCAATATTTAGGAACATACACTACCAAGAGCCACGGATCCGGTGCTTATGGGTCGGGCACCTGCCCGGAATGCGGTAGCCATACATGGGTATTACAGAGTCAGCAGGCCGCAACTTGCACCAGTAATGGATACCGTAATTATAGCTGTGCTTGTGGCCAAACCAAGAGCGAAACCATCTATTCCAGCGGTCACAGCTATAGCTATGGCTCGTGGGAGCAGTATTCCTCCAGCCAGCACCGGCGCACCGGTTCTTGCCGGAACTGCGGTGCAACGGATTATGATTATGCCAGCCACAGCATGAGCTATAGTTCCTGGAGCAATTCTTCTTCCAGTCAGCACAGCCGTTCTGCCACCTGCCGCACCTGCGGGTACTCCACAACAGAGTATAGCAGTCACAGCTATTCGACAGGCTCTTGGAGCAAGTACAGTGATACCCAGCACCGGCGTACAAAGACCTGCTCCGGCTGCGGTGCGTCTACCTATGACTATGCTGACCATTCGTATAGCTACGGCTCGTGGGTGTCGGACAGCGAAACGCAGCATAAGCGCACCAAGACGTGCTCGGCCTGCGGAGACTCTGGTTACGAGTATGCTGACCATGTGGATACCGACGGCGACGGCAAATGTGATGATTGTGGGGCGACCGTTTCGTTGACTGTTACATGGGACGCGGGCAGCAACGGCGGTACGATTGACGGCAGAGCAACGTATAGCGAAACCGTCCAGCCGAACAGCAAGCCGACGATTCCCGCATCACTCCCTGTCAAAACGGGACACAGCTTCAAAGGCTGGTACACATCCAAGGAAGGCGGCAAGCTCTACAACACTGTCACCTCGATCACGGCCAGCACGACGTTTTACGCACAGTTTGAAGCAAACCAATACGTCGTGACATGGGATCTTGGCACCGGCAAGACGGAAACCACAAATCAGACCTACGGTGAAAAGCTGGTGCTGCCGACTGAGCCGACGCGCAAAAATGCAGATTTTTTAGGTTGGTTCACCGAAGCGAATGGCGGTACGCAGGTAACGGCAAATGACGTTTTCACGGAAACCGCAGATAAAACGTATTACGCCCACTGGGAGATCACGGAGGTTTTCTCGGTCACGGTTCCCGTCACACTGCCGCTTGTTGTTGACGAGAGTGGAGAAGTTCACGTTGGCACGGCAGAGATCATCAACGGCTCTACTGGCGAGGTTGTCGTGTCCGCTGTCAGCATCTCGACCAAGAACGGCTGGCAGCTCGTTCCCTACACGACTGACATGGCGCATGAAAAGGTTGACGCGAAGCTCCTCGGTTTCAAGATCAATGATGCGCAGACCAACAAAACTGGTGATACAGAGATATTCTCCCTGACCTCCCCGTGGGAAATTGCGGAGAACAGCCGGTTGCCACTCTCCTATGATGCCGTTGTCAGCGCCGTTTCCAAAGCAGTCACTGAGCAGGAAGTTCTCTCCATTGTCTTTGTTCTGGAATGGGGCGGTGAATGATCAAAAAACCTGAGAACGGGTTTCCGTTCTCAGGTTTATGCTTCGATTCTGCTGTGCGCAGCCTGCCAGGATAGGGCTTGCTCCAATTCATAGGCGATCTGTTCTTCCTCGGTTGCTTTGCGCACCGTCATACACCCGCATTCCGGGCATTGCTGCGGCATGAAGCGGTCAAAGCCCCAAAAGGTTTGCTCACAGGTATTACATGCGTAGAGCATGGCGTTCACTCCTTTACATTTTTAGTTTACCGTTCAAATGTGAACATTTCAACGCCGGGGGCTGCTCAGTCTTCGGTACATCCATTTTTGGAGGAATCAATGAAAAAGCTATATCGTTTTTATACACTCTGCCTGCTGCTTTTGCTGTGCGTCAGCCTGTTTTGCGTGCAGGCGTTTGCCGTCGAGGATATGTGGACGGCGGCGAACCGCATCATTGTGGACGTTTACAGCAAAATTGCAGGCGTCAGCACGGTGCTGGCCGGTCTGATGTCCGCCGTCGCAGTTGTCGGCGCGAAGCTCTCCAACAACCAGCACAAGGTCGATCAGGCGTGGGACTGGCTGCGCCGCATCTGGATCGCGTGGGCGGTCATCAACGGCATCGGCGCGTTTATCGCCTATGTTGCACCGCTGTTTCAGGGTCTTGCAACGATCCAAGGCTAAACAGAATCATCCGGTGGAAAAGGAGGTGCGGGCCGCTTGCTGGAACTGCTCTTTCAGGGCTTTATCGAATGGATCTATGGCCTGATCCTGGAATGCTGGGAGTATTTTGCGTCCGTGCTGTTTGACCTGATGAGTCTGGATTTTGCGTATCTGCGTGAGCACATGCCCGTCATTGATACCATCCGCCAGATCATGCTGGGCGTCGGCTGGGCGCTGCTTATCGGAAACCTCGTCTTTCAGGCAACGCGCGGCATGGCAGCGGGGCTCGGCTTCGACGCTGAGGACCCGAAGCTGCTTTTTACACGGACGTTTGCCTTTTCGTTTCTTCTGGTGGCAAGTCCGCAGATCTGCGAGCTGGGGCTGAACATGACCTCGACTGTCATTGAGCTTCTGCAAATGCCGGACGCCGTGGATATTACATTTGCGGATGAAGCCTCCTTCGGCGGTCTGACCGGTTCTTGGCTGCTCGTCGTGATCTGCGGCATCGTCGTCATGTTCCAGACGTTCAAGCTCATTATGGAAATGGCGGAGCGATATTTCATCCTCGCCGTGCTGACGATCACCTCGCCGCTGGCCTTTGGTATGGGCGGAAGCCGGAATACGTCGGACATTTTTAATGGCTGGTGCCGGATGTTCGGCTCGATGTGCCTGCTCATGGCGACGAACGTGATGTTCGTCAAAATGCTTTTATCTGTGCTGTCGTACTATCCAAGCGGCATTGACGTGCTGCCATGGATGGTGCTGGTCGTTACCATCGTCAAGGTAGCGAAAAAAGCGGACAGCATCCTTGCACGCATCGGCCTGAATCCTGCCATGACGGGCGATCCATTAGGCCGCGGCTTCCCCGGCGCAATGACGATGATGGTCGTTCGCTCAATGGTGTCCAATGCGGCGCATACCATCGGCAGGAACGGCAATCAGCCGCGCAGCGGCAGCGGAAATTCCAAGCCGAATGCACCGACCGGACCGCGCTCTGGCGGTGCTGGCAGCACTTCCAATGTCAATGCGCCCTCGCACGCAAACGGCTATCATCATAGCACGTCTGCGCAGCAAAACAGCGCGAATCCTGCATCCAGTCAGGAATCTGTTTCCGCGCAGACTTCTGCTGCACAGACAGATACCGTACAATCCGCCGCCGAAAAGATGGCGGGCGCATTCCCACAAGCCGCGCCTGCTGGCACCGGCAAGCAGCCCAACTCTACGCGCAAAACTGCTGTGCCGCCCGGCACCAGACGTGCACCGGGCCATGTGGCAGCGCCGAAGAACCATACAGCGCCAACGGCAGGAAAAACCGCGCCCGGCGCGCCGTATCGTCCCGCAGGAGCTTCTCAGCCCGTCATGGGAAGCGCGGCCGCGCAGAATACGCAGCAGGAACAGACCGTACATTCCCAGTCGGAATCCCATCCGCGCAGCAGCGCATCGGTACAGAATCATGCTGGCGCGGTTTCGTTCGGTGCGGCAGGAAAAACGGCAGGCCAAAATCCGCCGCGCAGCGCCAATCAGCCAACCGGCAGCGCAGGAAAATCGTATCACAGTACCAACGCACAGGGGCAGACGGTACAGGCCGAGTCTGCACAACAGCGCAGCACCTTTGTGCAGCCGCCTGATACACAACGCGGAGCACCCGGAATGGCATTTGCTCCAAATGCAATGCCAAACAATCCTGCATCTACGTCTGCCACACCCCGAAGCCCGGCACAGCCTGTCGGCAGCGCAGGAAAAGGTCAGATGCAGTCTGCGCATACAGAAACGACGCAGCAGCGCAGTACCTTTGTGCAGACTCCAAACACGGCAGGCGCACGGCAGCCGACAGCAGATCATCCAGCTTCTCCTGCTTCTCCACGGTTCGGCATGGCAGTAAATCCGTCTGTGCCACACAGCAGCACACCGCCAATTCCCGCGCAAAACGGTGTGGCAGGAAAACAGCCAGATTCTCATTCCGCACCCGCCCGCGATACCGCAGGAACTGGTACGCGGCCACAGCAACCGGGCAGTCCGCAGAATACGCCAGCGCCCGGTACGGCAGGAACGCAGCGCACGTCCATCGGCGGACGTTATACCCAGCCCGTGCAGCAGACGACACGCGTTTCCACGAATGGAAACACCCAGATCACGCAGCAGAACCATGTTTCTGCCCAGCAGTCCGGCGGCACGGTGCAGCCGTCCAGCGGAGTCCGTATGGATGGCCGCTCCACAAATCGGGAGCATTCTGCGCCTGCAGCGCCGGTATCTCCGGCAGCGCCGTCTTCCAACCGCGAAGCTGGTACGCCCCCACGTTCGACCGCGCGGCCTGATGCAGCGCGTCCGGCAGAACAGCACGCTTCGCAGCGCCCAATTCCCGCGCAAGGCGGCAGCGCAGAAAAGCCGATACCGCAGACTGGCACACAAGCTTCTCCTGTTTCCACCGCTTCTTCCGAACGGCAGAGCAGGAAACCGGCTGCCCCTGCTCCCACAGGCAGCATGACTGCACCGGCTCCGGCAGCGCAGGAATCGCGCAGGCCGCAGAGAAGCCCTGCAGCAGAATCCTCCGCCAAGCGTCCGGTACCGCAGGAACGCAGGGTCGGTACACAGCCGGAGTCACAGAAGAAGGAGCAGACGCTCTATCATCGCCCCGGTACCGCAGGAATCGTGCCCACGGCAGTTGGGATCAACACGGAAGCAGCATCGGCGGCGCAGAAACCTGCTGCGGAAAAGGCGGCAAAGAAACCGTTCGTTCCGCTGACTGGCAGAACACCGGAATCCATTCCGTCGCATCTCGATCTGCATGAAGCCTCGCAGAAGACGACGAAGCGCCCGCAAGAGAACACGCAGGAGGTGGCATCGGATGAATGATCGGAACCGCCGCTCTGCTGCGGAGGTCATGGCGAATGCGGCGCGCGTGGTCAAGGCAGCTGTCAACATCGTGCGGGCGGCGATCGCAGGAGGGCTTCACGGCGCGGCTGCCGCCGCTGCGAAGGAGCTTTTGCCAACGATCATCAAGCTTGCCGTCGGCGTTCTCATTGCCATCATCGTGATCCCAATGTTCGTGATCTCTGCCATGCCGAATATGTTTTTCGGCTACGAAACGTCCGAAAAGGACGCGCAGATCACCATGCGGGAGCAGGCGCTTTCCATCGGCGGCGCGTATCTGTCTATGGAGGACTTTGAAAAAACGCAGCAGGACGCCATTATTACCGGCGAAGCTGCCGCGTATGAGAATCAGGGCGTCACGATTGATGAGATCCGGGCGTCCAGCAAATTCGATGACGAAGATCTCTGCTGGTATATCGCTATCAACTCCGTCGCCCACAAGCAGGACTTGTCAGAAATGAAGCCGGAGGAGATACAGTCGCTTTTAATTTCAAACCTCAGACACACGACGCGGCTGGAATCCTCCGGCGACCAGACTGTCCTCCGTATTATCTTCCAGCCACTCGATAAAGACAAGCTCATGGATGATCTGGGGTTCGATGAGGATGCCAAAACGTGGGCGGGTGCGCTGTTCGAGACGATCTATGAGAGCGACGCGCTGGGTAAATACAAAGATAAATTTGAAGCATACAAGCCAAATTACGCGGGCGATACCAGCTATACCGGTCCGGCGGAATCCGCCCCTGGCGGCAGTGGTGGCGGAGGTGGTGCGGAGAGCGACGGCAGCGCCGACAATACCATCGACATCTCCGGCTTTACAAATCCGCGCACAAAAAACAACCATGATCTCGCCGCCTATGCGATACAGGCGTGGGAACACGGCTGGGGGTATGTGTGGGGCACGTTCGGGAATGTTCTGACGGAATCCATGCTCCAATACAAGCTGGAGCAGTATCCGGACATCGGCGCGTCGGAAGCATTTATCCGCGAACACTGGCTCGGCAGGCGTACAACAGACTGTGTTGGCTTGCTGAAGGGTTATGGATGGCTGAACCCTGATACGCTGACCATTGACTACAACACAAACGGGATGCCGGACTACAATGCCGACCGGATGTATGCGTCTGCCAAGGAAAACGGCACCGAGTACGGCGGCATGGACACGATGCCCGATATTGTCGGTCTTGGTCTTTGGAAGCAGGGACACTGGGGCGTCTATGTCGGGAACGGCTATGCCATTGAGGCGATGGGCACGCAGTACGGCGTGGTGCGCACAAAGGTTGAAGGCCGCGGCTGGCAGGGCTGGTGCAAGATCCCATACATACAATATGACGACTAAAGGAGGGCCTATGAAGGTCAGAAAATTCCGCATTCTCCGCCTGCGGCACCATGTCAGTATGGTGGAGCTTGGCCGGGCCTGCGGCGTATCCGCGCAGCGCATCAGCGAACTGGAGCTGAGCGAAAACAAACCGTCGGCGGAGACTGTACAGAAAATCCGGAGCGGCTTTGAATCTATCATAGCCCAACGCGGAGAGAAATTGGGCTTGCTGCGGCAGGACTATGATTCCTGCAAAAATTCGCTGATGGAGCGTGTGGGAGAATACGAATATGAGCTATGAAACCTATCATATCCCCGTTAATTTTACGGACGCGGGCAAGCTGTTCGGTGTGTTTGAGATCCGCAACGCGGTCGAAACCGTGCTGCTGTGCATTCCCATCCTCTTTCTCTGTCTGGCGCTGCTGCCGCTGACGCCTATGCCGAAGATCATCGTCACGATGACGATCCTCGTTCCCGTGGGCGGTTTTGCGCTCATTGGCATCGGCGGCGACAGCCTCACCAGATGGCTCAAGGCGTGGATGCACTGGCGCAAGCACCGGCGCATGATCTTTTACCGCGGGGAGGTGCGTCTATGAGCATGAAGGACGCCATTTTCGGCACGGCCGCGCCGACCAGTCACGGTGGCGCGAGCTATCGTGATAGCATTCAGGCATGGCTGCCGGTCAAGAATATTATCGGCGGTGTGGTCATCACGAAGGACAACCGGTTCATTAAAATCCTTGAGGTGCTGCCCGTCAACTTCTATCTGAAATCCCCGTCCGATCAGCAGAATATCATCACGTCCTACGCGGCATATCTGAAGATCGCGCCGGACAGCATGAGCTGCGAGGTGCGCACGCTCCCGCCGGACACGAGCGAGTATGTCGAGCAGATGCGGCAGTTCCAGAAAACCGAGGAGAGCGAAAACTGCCGCGCGGAGATCGAGGACAATATTGAAAAGATCGGCCTCGGCATTGCCAGCGAATCTATCCGCCACCGGTTCTTCCTCGTGTTTCAGTATGAAGCAAAAATGCGCGCCAAGCGCAATACCGTCAAGGGCATCATCCAGCGCCTGAACGAAGAAGCGGATACCGCGCGTCGGTATCTGGATATTTGTGAGCTGGAGGTCTTAGAGCCGCGCTACACGGATGATTTCGTGCTGAAGCTCCTGTATGAGCTGATCAACAAAGGCACGAGTCTGCGCGTCAAGCTCCCGGAGGGCGTGTTCGATATGACGACGGAGGTGCATGGGGTGTATGGAGAATAAAAGAAAAGAGGAACGGATTCGTCCGTTCCTCAAAATATCACCATGCAGGCTGCCCCGTTGCGATCAGACTGTCCAAGTCCATATACGCATTTTCAATCGCTTCGACATGATACAGGTCGTACATTTTATAAACGAAATCTGTAAGCCCTTTTTCGTCCAACGTTTTCAGCACGTTGCCTGCTGTCGTGTTCTTATGCTGGGCGTAGCTTTCCAGCAGATATGTGAAAAATCGAAACTCCTTACTCAATTTCATCACCCCGTAAATACAGAGAATTTCGCGGATCACCGGTAGCCTGCTCCGATTCCCACATGTCAAAAATCGCAAGCGGGCTGAAATGCCAGAGCCGCAGAGCGTTGTCTGATAGCATTTCATGTGTTTTAGAAGCCAGAAACAGCCGAAGCGCATCCATATCGGATATATTGCGGCTTTTTGAAATCAGTTCCGCCACTTCTGAATCAATGTTCTGAAGGATTGGCGGCAAAGTCCTGTTATTCATAGGTGTTTCCTCTTACATAATGAAGCATGGATAAGCCTTTCCAAGTCAGAAACGCATACTGGTCAGCCAGCTTCTGCGGCTTCAAAAGAATCAAGGCGGTTTCCTCGTTTATGATTCCGGCCATGTAATCGCTGATGACCGGCATCGTGTTATCATTTGCCACCGGGCCGATCACAATATCATATTTTTCACCGCTGTAAACACTTTTGCGATTATCTGTCACATACCGGAGCCATTCTCCATCTGCAGACGGAAAACGCAAAACGGAGAGCACTGATGCCTTTGCGTCATCAAATTCATAGGCCGATACAGTTGGGATGCCTTTGCCGCGGCGAAGCGCCTGCAGCTTTGCCCAGCGGATAGCCTGCTCCTCACTGGAGGTCGTATAGAATCCTGCGCCAAAATCCAACGCACGGTTGGAAACGATGATTTGTGGCTTTGTAACCTCTATATTGCTGCCGTGATAAAGAATCATAACGCTCACCTCTTTTGCTTCTGATTCTATTATATCCAAAACTCAAATAATTTCAAGGAGGTCGCATCACTTGAAAAAGAACCGCAAGAACAAAACCGCCCCGCCGCCCGGCTTGCCGCCAGAGACAGAGCCGCCCATTGAGGAACAGCCGAAGAAGCAGCCGTTTCTCAAGCGTCTGCTGTTCGGCGAGGAAACGCCGGACCTGAGCGAGCTGGAAGCGGGTTCTACAACAATTCTGGACATTCTCTCGCCCACGAGCGTGGACACCAAAAGCCGGGACTACATTGTAGTGGACGGCATTTTTCATGCCTATCTTTACATCACGGGCTACGGCTATTCCACGACCGTCGGCGCAAGCTGGCTGGCTCCGCTGGTCGAGGCCGGCGAGGGCGTCAGCATTTCGTTCCATTTTGACAAGCAATCCAAGGAGAAAATTCTGGCGAAGATCTCGCAGCAGACCATGATGAACCGCAGCCGGATGCGCGACGTTGCGGACACCCGGCAGGACTTCGAGGAGCTGGACAGCGCCATCGCGTCCGGTATGTACCTCAAGGACGTGATGAACCGGCAGGGCGAGGATTTTTACTATATGCACACGCTCATCGAGGTCACGGCCGGTGACCCTGAAGCGCTGGAGCATCGCGTTACAGCGGTGGAAAAGCTCTGTGTCTCCGTGGACATGATCGCCCGACGCTGCGAGTACAAGCAGGAGCAGGCTTTCTTGTCCATGCTCCCAATTCTCTATCTTGATCCGGACATTGAGCGCAAATCCCGCCGAAATGCGCTCACCAGCGGCGTAGCGGCGGCGTTTCCATTCGCGTCCTATGAGCTGTCCGACCGCAACGGTATCTTCCTCGGTCTCAATATGTACAATCGTTCGCCGGTCTTTCTGAACCCCTATGACGACTATAAATATACGAACGGCAACATCTGGATCGGCGGCTCGTCTGGTGCGGGCAAGACGTTCACGCTCCAATGTGTTGGCGGGCGTTTACGACAGCAAGGTAAGCGCGTCATTTATATCATCCCGAAGAAGGGTCATGAGTTTCGCCCGCGCTGCGAGCAGCTTGGCGGACTGTACCTGCGAATGTCACCATCCTCGCCGGACTGCCCCAATATTATGGCCATCCGCAGAAAATCGCTCGATACCTACGCGGGCCTCAAAGGGCTTGCCTCCCGCGATGATTCTGTGCTGGCGGATAAAATATCGCGGCTTATCATCTGGTACAGCCTGCAAAAGCGCGACCTCAGCGATGAAGACCGGAATTACCTGGATACGTCGCTGGTCGAATGCTACCGGCGGTACGGCATCACATTTGACAACGCTTCTGTGTTGAATGAAGACGGGAATTTCTGCGAAATGCCCGTTCTGGCGGACTGGTACGACGTGCTGCAAAGCAGCGCGGATACGCGGCATCTTGCCGTTGTGCTGGCGCGCTATGTGACCGGCTCGGCCTCCGCGATGGGCAGCCGGAATGAAATTGACCTTGATAACAAATACATCGTCATTGACACATCCGGTATGCCCGACGATCTGCTCCTGCCCGGCATCTTCTGGGCGACGGACATCGCGAACGACCTCATTTCTGGCGCAGGTGGACAGCTCTCCGCGCTCATTTCAGACGAGCTATGGTCGCTGGTCGGCGCGAACTCCAACCCACTGGCGGCGGGCTACATTCAGGAAATGGTCAAGACCATCCGCGGCCTCGGCGGTATCGCGATCACATCCACACAGGGTATGCAAGACCTGTTCTCTCTCGACAACGGCAAATACGGCAAAGGCATCCTGGATTCCAGCCGCATCAAGATCGTTATGCAGATGGAGGAACAGGAGGCGCGGCTGATTCAAAATGTTCTGAATCTCTCCGAGGAAGAAGTCCGTCAGATCACAAGATTCCGCCGCGGCGAGGGGCTTCTGTGCATTGGCTATAACCATGTACCCATCGCGTTCTATGCGACACAGAAGGAATATGACGCGATCACAACATCGCCGACAGATTTGTTAAAGAGAAAGGAACAAGAAGTATGAACGAAGAACGCTTTGCAAAGGGAATGAAGAAGATCCAGTCGGTCATCAGCCGGGCTTTGCAGAAAGCCAATACGCTGACGGCGGTTGCGGACGGCGGCAAAATGAACCCGGAAAAATTACAGCTCACGCTGGAGGAAACCGCGTATTTCTTTGAGGCCGCAACGCTCCGCCTGCGCACTCTCTGCGAAACGCAGATGCCGGGCGCTGGCGGATACGGGCGGCGTGACGGGCTGGAGTTCCAGCTCCCGTCCGGGCACATTGAAATCGCGGGCGCGGGCTGGGTACACATGCAGCTCGATACGCTCCTGCCGCACTGCCGGTATATGCCCGCGACTTGGCTGACAGACACGGTGCGGCAGCTTCTGACGGCTTATATGCAGCACACGAATTTCCGCCTGCATTTCAAACAGATGCTTTTGGTGATCGACGAACACAGCGATGTGGACGGACGGCATGTATTCGACCAGGACAACAAGGGCTGGAAAGCTGTGAGCAATGCGCTGAAAGGCTTGGTCATTGATGATGACGACCAGTACCACCTATCCGTCCACATGATGTCCAGCCGCAGCGCGGAGAATGTCTGCCACATCAGTCTGGTGCTGCCAGAATCCGCGGATGAGTTCTTTCAATATCATCAAAAAGGCATCGCTTACAATCCCTTGGAGCCATCCGTAATGGTCAATTTTTCGCTGGTTTCGGAGGCATCATCTGTACCGGCAACCTGCTGATGGCTTGGAACGGCAAAAAGTCCTTATCAATCAATGGATTTTTATGTGCCGACCCATCACGGGCCGTGAGAAAAGCTGTCATCTACGCAAACCCATCACGCGCGGCAGGAAAAACAGGCGTATTTGCCGAAATTGTGATTGCGCCGGAACCGGCGCAAGAACGGTTTCGGCAAACCGCAGGAAAGGAAGGGTGGGAAAGCTGCATGATGCTGAGTCAACGTGATTTTGATATTCTGCGGCTGCTCCGCTGGTGCCGAATGATACGGTCAAAGGAGCTTTGTGAAGCGTTCTCCGAAGATGAAGTTATGAATCTCAGCGCCGCGCAGATGATCCGGTTTTCTGATGCGGCAAAAGCCTGGTGTCTGACACCGTGCGGTAATCGCGTTCTGGGCTCCTCTGGATTCGCTCTGCCGCCTGCCAAGGCACCAACGTACCGGGAACCGGATATTACGCGCAGACTGCGGCTGGCGCAGATCGTCACAACGGCGTATGCCGCTGGCGTCAACATGTTTCTGACAAAGGAATCTGAATTGCAATCTCAGCCATCTTTGTTTTTGCCGTTTTTGCATCGCAACCGCGGCTCCAATCCGTGGGGCAGTACCCGCGTGGCGGCGCTGCTCCATACCGGCAACCTCATGTGCGCGATCCACTGGGTCAGTCCCAATATCGGCTGCGTCGCGCTGACGGATGAGCTGACAGCCTTTCAAAATCACACGGCATCAATTCCCGCAAAGCAGCGCGCCATGATCTTTGCCGCGTCCAGCTACGAGGAGATCCTTTCTGAGCTGGATACCGTGCAAGAGAAGCAAAATACGCGCCTGCAAACCTACCGCGAGGTCTACGATTGCCTGAAGCTGCCGCTGTTTCTGCTGCCGTGCAATGGCACAGGCTGCTTGCAGC
>OKST01001072.1_pt1 | contig 15105 bp, 17 predicted proteins | sample 1606341 | NCBI WGS metagenome assembly OKST01 (sample SAMEA3879563, study PRJEB24766) | human gut metagenome | biome: human-associated habitat; feature: feces | place: USA | collected 1985/1987 | reverse complement strand
CAGCAATTGCTTCATTATCCTTTTTTCTTGCTCTTACAATTAAACCCTTTTCCATACTTTAACCCCTATGCTACATAGAACCTATTTAAAACAAATAAGATACATTTTAAACATTTTGTCATTACTTCATCGTTATAAATTGGGTATGAACTACGTAATTGTTCTTTTGGTAATACGGCAGTCTTATAAAGCATCATTAAGAATGTAAAACAATTTGTCTTAATATATTCATCACAAGCTGCACATTTATAACTTACATTATCTGCTGGTACAGTAATAATCTGATTTGAAATAATATAATTGATTTTCGCAGTTAATTTATCAACTGTAGTCATTTTATTTTGTACTACTGCAGAGATATTTACATTATTTTTTGCCAAAATCTTATTTGTAAATAAATCCAAGAAATTTCCTAACTTAGTAAAAGTTTCATTAAAAGAATATTCTGCACTTCTTTCTAATCCATCAACAAAATAATATAGTTCTTCATCATATTTTTTCAAACCACTAAATGTATTACTATAACGAACACCAGTATTGTCATTAGACTTTGCAACTTTAACAGCCTCTTCAAAAATAGATTCTGGTTGTTTTGGAATTTCAGGCATTTTTGTTTTAGTTGGTGCTTTCTCTTCAACAACCTCTTCTGGAATATTTTCTACTACTGGTTCAATCATTGGTTCGGGAGTGGTTTTCTTTTCAGATACAACCTCTTCTTTATTACTTGCATATCCTATATCAGATACACCTGCAATTTTATCATCCAAAGAATCTAATTCTTTTAGGATGCTGTTATAGTGCTCATCTTCTTTTAAAATCTTTTCTTCAAGAATTCTTTTCTCATTCTTTAAACTGTTTAATGTTGCTTTGGATTTATCCTTTTCTGACAACAATTCTTTTCTTTTATCCATCAATCCTTGTAATTCAGAATTCAACAAATTCTTTTTAATTTCTTCCATCTCTGCAAGCTGCTTTTTCATTTCCTCTTGCAATTTCAAATTCTCCTCAATCTTACGATTTAACTCATCCATATTTAAACTCATTTTTTCTCCTCCTATAACATTATGTTCTAAATGATTTTCAATATATTTTTAAATCAAATAATCATCATCGAATAGATTACTATTTTTTTTGATTTCCTTTTCTTGTTTATGAACAGATGCATGTACTTTTACTTGTTCTTCAACAGCTTGTTCATAATCTCTTTGATCATAGTTGTTATAATCATATTTAGAAGAACTATTACTCCATTCACTCATATCATCCGAAATATGACTTGTAGAAAACGCATTATAGATAGAACAAATCACAGTTCCTCCAACCATTATCACCATAAGCACTGGAATAACTTGAAACATGGTATCAACCGTTTTTTTTGTCCTTTGCATGTCTTCTGAAGTTTCTATTCTTTCCTGAAGATGTTTTTCTTGAGCCGCCCAAAGTTCTTCTTGTGTCATTTCCGAAGTGTCAACACCATCATATTCATATGCAAGCACAGGTGAAATCGATCCTAACATCAACATAAACGCTGTAGCCATTCCTAATACTAATTTTTTCATTCTCATATCCTCCTAATTTACCTTTTCACTATATAAGACGAAACAATCTTTCAAATGGTTATACTAAATTTAAATTTTTTAAATTTTTTTGAAAATGATTAGTATGTCCTATATTGTTCCACTCCTGTTTTGTAATATGTATTAGAAATTAAATCATCTACAACAAATCTTTTAGGCGGTTGTAAACTCAATTGATAACTCAATACCCAACGAAAGAATGGTATTGGCATATTTAATTTCTTACGAGAATCTGCCAAAATTGATTTTACTTTTAATTCTTTCAAATTGTATAAATCAGCAATTTCAGATAAATCTGTATCAAAAACATAAAACAAGATCAACGCAAACCTTTGTTTTGGTGATAATAAATCGAGTTTTTCATCTAAAAGACGTATTTGAGCATTATAACTCACATTTTCATCATAAATAAAATCTGTTTTATCATTTTTTAAATTTGCTTCAAAATCTATTACATCCTCACTAATTTCACAAAAATCAAAGGAAAATCTTTCAGGATCTAACGTATCATAAATACTTTCCATGCACTTTTTGTGAAAATAATCTATCCAATATTCAAAACTATAATCATCCCACAAATGAGCTGTTCTTTCATCAGCTTCCATATATGTTTTTTCAATTACTGATTCCACAAAATCAGCTTCATTTTTAACTCTACTTCCGATATAAATCGCATACTTTGAAGTATATTCATATACATGACCAATCTGTTCAGCTCTGGTCATATTTTTATTGATTTCCATAATAATTATTATTTCCTACATCTTCAGTTCTTTTTATTAATAAATTTTTCTTTCTAATAATTGAATGACACAGGCCAAGGTTTGACCATTCCCACCAGGATACATAGATTTTTTTTGAATACGACCAACCATCCTACAATCATCAGGAATCGGTGTAAGATCATTCAGGCATGATTTCAATGGATCACTAAAGAACAACTGCACATGTTGTGATTTATAAATTTTATATTCATATCCCTCTACATCTGGATAATACTTAATTGTTAAAGTACTATATTTAAATTTTGCCATTGCTGCAATCAACATGGTGTATTGTAAAGAACCATAAAAACCTATAATTTTAATTTTTCCATTGTGCTCATCAATCCATCGATTCACTTCATCCAACGATACATTAGACAGTTGTAAAATCTTATAGTTTCTATTGTTTCGATTATTATTTCTAGATCTAACCTTTTCTTTTGGCTTATGAATTGGTGTTTCGACTACCTTTTTAATCCCATTAAAACTAAATCCACAATTTTTACAAATATTAACTTCATCTGCGATTAATTCTTCGCAAATTGGACAAATTTTCATAAATATACCCTGCACTCCCTTATTTCACAAACATATCAAAGTTAAATTCTTTGACCACTTTGTTATCTGTAATTCTTATGATCTTTTTATTCACAATATATCCATCTTTATTAATCGTTATAATGGATTTTTTATCATTCGTATCATTCACAGATGAATCATCACTTTCATCTACAACCTGCTCTATTGTTGTATATGAATAAACCATATTTCCTTTTTTATCTTTTGTCACCTCTGCTTTATTAATATTGTTTTTCAACGAATCTTTCCACTGTTTTAACTCAATATCTGCAGCCTCTTTATTATCAACAACATTAGCTAAAGCCTTCTGTGGCTTTAAATTTTCTCCTGTTAAAAGATACGTATAATATGCTTTTGTACCCATAGTTAAATACATATATTCTTCTCTATTCTTTTTTGTTGGAGTAATTTGATTATCAAATGTACGTTTATTAATATTATCCATATCAAAATCATCAACCATTGAATAAGATATTTGATCATTTTCTATTTTATATTCAATGGATAAACCATTACCACCATAGGCACCATAATATTCATCTTTATTACTTGTGTTTTTAAAGTAATATTGACTAACTGCATATCCATCACCAACTGATTCCTTAAATTCTAAATGATAGATACTTAAATCATTTAATTTATCCACAGCTCTAACTACCTTATTATAGTAACTATTATAATCAACTGCTGCATATCCAACTGCACCAGTTACTGCTACTGTTCCAGCACATACTCCTGCTTTTACACTCGCTGTTTTACTAGCCCACCATTTTGCAAGTCCTGATTTGGATGCTCCTGTCTTTGTGACAACTGCTCCAGCCGTTGAGGCTGCTGCACTTGTTCCAACCGTTTTGATAATGATATCCTTTGATACATGTGATACAGCTGTCTTTGCCATTTGATCATGTAACATCCATGTTAAGAATGGCATTGGTGCAACACCATAGAAAGATACACCCTTTTCTCTCATTGATTCGATGATAGTCTTGATTTTCTTTCTTCCATATGCTAGATATCCCTTTACTGTGTTTCCACTCACACCATAAACATCTGCTATTTCAGAAACACTCATATCTTCAAAATAATACATCATCAATGCAAGTCTTTGATTTTCAGGAAGTTCATTTAATACTCCCTGTAAACCTTCCTGAAGCTCTTTATAATTCATACTTGCTTCTGGTTCAAAAGAAGCCTTATCATTCTTGATATTCGCCTCAAACTCAAGTCTATCCTCCTCATCATCTAGAGAACTAAACTCAACTGGCTTATTCTTACCTTGTTTAGATTTTGTATAATCCAATGCCTTATGCGAAACAATCTGATTGAACCAACTCTCAAACTTTGAATCATCACTCAATTGATCCAACTTCTGGAATGCTTGAATATAAGCTTCCTGTACAATATCTTTAGCCGTAGCCTCATTATTCACTACTTTATACGCAATAAAATATGCTTTCCTTTCTGATAATTGAATAATCTCAGCAATTGCTTCATTATCCTTTTTTCTTGCTCTTACAATTAAACCCTTTTCCATTTATTTTTACCCTTTTATAATTTAAAATATTATAACCCATATTTTTATATTCCTATTTACTTACACATAAATATTATAGACGATATTCAATATAAACACTATCATTTTATAACCACTAAATTAATCCCCAATAAACTCTTCATACCAATATGTATAGTAAATAGTTCCACACTCTGTTTGATGTGTATCTACCCCATAATGACCATTCATCCAACCTTCCGCAAAGAACGCTTCATTTAAAGCTGCTTTAGCTGCACTATTAGCCTCATCATAAGATGTATAAGCACCATAAGGAATTGTATCATCACAAGCTGGTATTTCTTCACGTACTAGAACGATCTCTCTTTCACCATTATCTTCAGGTTGTGGTGTTTCCTTTACTTCTGGAACATATGTATCATTTGAATTTTCTTCAATTGGTGCACTATATTCCTGTACCTGATTATTTGAATACTCTTGTACAACAGGTACACTTTCATTGGATTCTACATTTTTTTCCTCTTGTACCTGTACTTCTACCTCTTCTACTTTCTCTTTATTTTCCTTTACTTCATTTTCTTTTACACTAGAACATCCGACTAACAAAATACTTAACACTAAACTCGTACTGAATAATTTTTTATTTAACATTTTCGTTACCTCAATTTTAAAATTAACATTCCAATAAATAAGAGCGTAAATAGTAAGCTCCATACATTTCTTTCTACAATCAACAACAATTCTTTATATGTAAAATCAGACAAACAACTACAATAAATTCCATTAAAACATTTTCTTTGAAAAGGACTTAGCCTTAAATACTTAACACTCTCTTTCACACTCAACTGATAGAGCACAATCAAATCAATTCCTTTTTTATCTAAATATCTACCCAACCAATCTATTTCGTGTTGCATGTCAACATCTCCTTTTTAAAAACCCATACTCATCTGGACTTGTTGATCAAACATTTGTTGTTGCTGATCAAACATTTGTTGCTGCTGTTGATTAGCCAATTCATTTTGTTGTTGTACAATCAAATCTTGTTGCTGCAAATACATTTCAACCTCTTCATTAAAACGACGAAATTCTTCTCTGAACAATGCTTCATCTTGCATAGCAACCTCTCTAAAATAGGCTAGTTGCTCATCTGTGAAACCTCCGTAGTATTGTGCTAAATCCAATTCTGCATCTACCCATTCTTCATAAGATGCAAAATTTTGTTCTTGAAATGTAGATGGATCTTCATAATCAACACCACCATTACTTGCACACCCTGTAAAACACACTAACATTACTAATAAACCAATAACCTTTTTCATTTTCATTTCCTCCTTATTTACCTCTTCACTATATAAGACGAAGTTATTCTTCAATTGGTTGTATAAAATTTAAATTTTTTTTATTTTTAATACATCTGATACAAATTATTCATAAAATTATAAATATCCATATTGGCTTCCATTAGTTTTTCTGGATAATTGATATACATTTCACCTGCATCCGCAAAGAATTCTGCGGTATCATCTCTGCCATACTCCCCTAAACAACCTGGAGCCATTTCATGTAATCTTTGCCATTCATAACCATCGGAAATACCAAGATATGTATAATAATTTCCATGTACAAAATCAAAGATATGTGTTAATTCATGACTTACCGTTCCTTTTTGATTGTTAATTTCATTTACATCCATCTGTAGTGTAATTGACAAATCATCTGAAGATGCATATGCATAAGCACCAAAACCTCTATTATCAATATCAACATCATCTGCAATTGCAATCGCATCAAAGTTTTGTGGTTCACAAAATTTAATTAATCGACAATTATCCAATAAGAACTGAGGCTGCGTTCTAATAAATTCATCTACATATTTTTGAACATCTCCAGCCTTTAAATTATTACCAGGAAGAATCTCAATTGTAGGTAAACCCTCATAATATAAATATTGTTCTGTAACAATCTGATTGTATGCCTCTTCTTGTTGTCTAAGAATCTCATTATATTGTTCTTTAGCCGATACATAATCTGAATGAACCGGACTCAAAACTAAAATCAATGCACAACAAATGACTCCCAACAATCCAAATTTCACAAACTTATTTGTCTTAGGCTGTTTCTTTTCAATATAACTCAAACAATCCGCTACATCATCCAAATCAAAATGATCTTGATAATAATCATAGACACCCTGTTTTGTTTCTTCATCCAATGTTTCAAACTTCTCTAAATCAGACACTGAAAACTTTGTACGAATATATTCCTCCGTTAAAATATTAGGATCTATCTTTTCCTTACGATAAGTCAAAACCAATACCAACAATCCACTTAACAATCCAACTAAGAATGAAACTTCAAAATCAAAACCATTAATAAGCGCCTGATCAACCATATTAATTTCTTCAGTCACAATTAAATCCTGGTATCCATATAACATGAAAAACACACCTACAAATACTAAAATCGATAAGCTCCTCTTTTGCAAATGGGTGGTAATCATTCGCTTATTTACTATGTTTAGAGCTCATTGCATCCCGATATCGCACTTTTTTTGGCGATAAAACTGCCATTTCAATAAATTTTAACACCTTATCATACTTGTCCTTTGGCTCATTCATAATGAACCAAAATAGATTCAACCAGTCTTGGAGGTGTTCTCTATCATAAGCTCCATGATTTCTTATAAATTGTTTTAATAATAAATGAAGATTATTGACCGGATATAAAGGATTGTCTTTATCTGATAATTCTTTTGTTTCTGCTGTTGGGTATACTATGCTTTCTAGTTCTAATTCTTCAACCAATATGCTATGAGAATGCTCGTCATCATGAACTAATACAGAACCTCTTGCAATATGCTGACTGTATGTTTCTTTCGTTGATTTTCTTGAAGTTTTAGATGTTCCTGTAACTATAAAAATTGATTTTGTCTCGTTACAAGCAACACCAACACCTATTTTATTTCGAGATATTCCTCTTAGTTTCTTTCCATCTTTTGTTACTAGTTTACTTCTTACTTTTGTAAAATATGTTTCATCCAAATATACTGTACCGTCTAGTACAACATCGTTTTGTATTCCTTTTAAAACTTCGAATGTTTTGATCAGCCAATATTTCCCTGTCGTTGGTAAATTTCTATTATCGTAGGCTGTTGAATTTATAGAATGAAATTCAAACAAATGCAGTAAATACTCAATCCATTCTGAAATAGGAATTTTTTTTGAATCAAAGATTGTATTTGTCAAAGCTGTAAAGCGTTTACCACATTCTTTACAAATATATCTTTGTGTTCCATCTTTTTTATGGCCATATTTTGTAAAATCATTAGATTCACAGAATGGACATTGTTTTATGTCTAAAGAATTTATAAATTCAATTTCAAAAATAGATGATGTTGCATGTTTAGCGTCGTACCATTCTTGAACAGTATTTTCTACAAGCAATTGTCCTTCAGATTTTTCAGGATCTTCAGACCAAGTAAATGAACGTAAAGATGGATATTTTCTACGTTCTTTTTTATTCATTTGTGTTTGGCGGTTCGGAGTTTCACGAGATGAATAACCAGAACCGCCAAGTTCCTCTTGATGATTATTCACCTCATGAAGCTCTTCAAGAGCTTGCCTTTCTACAAGCGTTCTAATTATAGCACTGCCTGTAATAATTTGTCACTTACCACCCATTTGCAAAAGAGGAGCTAATCGATAAAAACACTTTATTTTTAGTCATACTAAATCTCTCCTTCTTACTTTGTTTTTTTATCCTTACACTATTAAGACGAAGTAAATTTAGAATCGGTTATATAAAAAATAAAAAAATTAAATTATTTTCTAATTAATACTTTAAAACTATAAATTATCGTTAGAACACAAAAAAAGAGAACCTCAGTTCCCTTATACCTTATATAAGAAGTGCTACCATCTTAAACACAAATACTGCAACCAACAAAATCCCAATCCACTTAATGAACTTAAATGCGACTTTGATTACAAAATAAATTAAGGCTATTGAAACCACAAAACCAAGAATGTCTGACATCTTTCAACCTCCAATTTATCAAATATTTTAATTGATTTTTACCTTCCTTTCAATACTAGCCTTTGATATAATTTAAGTTACCAATAAAATAAGGAGTGATACAATGCGAACACCAGACTTAAACTGGATCAAAGACCCACGCGTCTTTCAAGTAAATAGACAACACGCTTATAGCGACCACATATATACAATTGGAAAGGACAAAAAGCCAAGCTCATTCTCACTAAATGGAACATGGAAATTCAACCTTTCAAAAAATTATGATTCATGCTTTAAATTCTTCTATAACACAGAATTTAATGACTCCAACTGGAACGACATCCAAGTGCCCGGACACATCCAACTCCAAGGATTCGATAACCCCCACTATACAGACGTTACCTACCCTTGGGATGGGCATGATGTGGCAAAACATGGACAAATTGATATGGACAAAAATAAAGTCTATCAATACCGTAAAACATTTGATTGTCCACAAGACTTTATCGGAAATAAACTCATCCTATCCTTTGAAGGCGTAGAATCCAATATCTACGTATGGCTAAATGGTAAATTTATCGGATACTCTGAAGATTCCTTTACTCCAAGCCGCTTTGACATTACGAAATACACACAAGAAAAAGATAATGTACTCTGCGTACGCATCTTTCAAAAATGCACAGGCACATGGCTAGAAGACCAAGACATGTGGCGCTTTACAGGCATATTTAGAGATGTCATGATCTATAAACAACCTAGCCAACACATACAAGACTTAAAAATCGATACAGAAATCGATCTAGACACAAATAAAAGTGTTCTTAGTTGTGTTTGTAAAATGAGTAGTAATGAATCCCATACACTACAAGCCAAACTATACGATCCACAAGGAAACATCGTATGGAATGGCAATATGCAAGATACATTTGAAATCCCTGTAGAAAACACATGTCTATGGAGTAGTGAATTTCCTAATCTTTATCAATTAGAATTAGTATTATACGATACAAACAACGAAATCATAGAATCCATTCAAGAACAAGTTGGATTTAGAAAATTCACGCTTGAATATGGCATTATGAAACTCAACGGAAAACGAATTGTATTCCACGGCATCAATCGCCATGAATGGGATCCAAAAACCGGAAGATGTTTATCTCAAGATCAAATGGAAGAAGACATCCACATGTTAAAATCACTAAACATCAACGCCATAAGAACATCCCACTATCCAAACAACAGCTATTGGTATAAACTATGCGACCAATACGGAATCTACGTCATTGACGAAATGAATCTAGAAACCCATGGAGCTAATGACATCCTTCCACAAAATAAAACCGAATGGACTGATTGCCTATTAGACCGTGCTAGAAGCATGTATGAAAGAGATAAAAACCATGCCAGCATCTTAATGTGGTCACTTGGAAATGAATCAGGAAGCGGATCCAACTTTATGATCCTACACGACTACTTCAAAGAACAAGACCCATCAAGACTTGTCCACTATGAAGGAATCGTACAAGATCGAACATTCGAAAACGCATCCGACATTGAATCTAGAATGTATACATCTACAGAAAATGTGAAAGCCTATCTAGAAAGCCATCCAATGAAACCATTTATGCTATGTGAATATATGCACGCCATGGGAAATAGTCTTGGAGGCATGGAAGAATATACCAATCTAGAAGACGAATACGAACAATACCAAGGCGGCTTTGTATGGGACTATGTAGACCAAGCCATTTTAAAAGACGGACAATACTATTATGGACAAGACTTCGACGACTATCCTAACGACTCTAACTTTTGTGGAGACGGCATCCTTTTAGCCAATCGAGAAGAAACCGGCAAAAGCCAAGAACTAAAACAACTCTATCGCTATGTCGACATGGAAATCCATTTCGATTCGATAACCATTAAAAATAAAAACCTATTCTATGATCTAAGTAAAGACACCTTTATTTTTGAATTGAAACAAAACGGACTCGTTATACAATCCGGCATCTTTAAAACAAGCGTAGAACCAGGCACCACAAAAACAATGCCCGTACAATTTAAACAAATCAATACCCCAGGCTATTACACAAAAACCATCTACTACAAAACACCATTAGGCATTCAATCCTTTGACCAACAAGTCTTTGAAGTCAAACAAGACCAACCCAAAGAAAAAGCCATGCTCGTAGTAGAAGGAAAAGAAACCATTGGCATTCAATTTATCGATACCGAATACTTATTTGACAAACGAAAAGGTTTAGTATCCATTCAAGTAAATGATGAAGAAATACTCAAACAAGCACCAAAACCCATCTTCTACAGAGCCTTAACCGACAATGATCGCGGTGCAAAACAAACCTATGCCAACTGGCTAAATGCCAGCCTATTTCAAAATGTAGTCAGCTTTAAAATGATACGAAACTCCAAATGCGCACAAATGATCTATACAATACAACTTGAATCCATTGAAGAAGAATGTAAACTCGTCTATACAGTCTACAACAATCAAAGTATTCAAATCCAATTGCACCTAGACAAAAACTCACAAAGACAAACACTACCACTCTTTGGAATCGAATTTGCTCTAAAAGAAGAGTTCAAAAACTTCGCCTACTTTGGGAAAGGCGAAAAAGACACATATATAGATCGAGACCATGCTCTAACCGATTTCTACTTTGAAAACGTAGACACAAACTACATTCCATACTTAAAACCACAAGAACACGGTAACCACACAGACTGCAAATGGTGCAGCCTATCCAACGACACCATTCAAGTAAACATCAAGTCTGAAAAAATGGAATGCATGGCAAGCAAGTATTCCTTTATGCACCTATATAATGCCAACCACACATTTGAACTTCCACAAACCAACACAACCCATCTAAGAATCACAAAACAACAAATGGGCGTAGGCGGAATCAACAGCTGGGGTGCAAAAGTACAACCCCAATATTTGATCGATCAATCGAAAAACCTAGACTTTACATGTACACTTTACATTTCAAAGAAGGATTAATTTCCTTCTTTTCATTTATACGTTCAACACTAATACGTATTGTATATACACGTGTATTTTGATATACTATATGCGCAACGAGGACACATATGCCAATGACGTCAAAGGATATGGAACGACTTATCCTTGCGGATGGATGGGTATTAAAAAGCCAAGTGGGTTTCCAACATCCGACAAAAAAAGGTAAAGTGACTATACCATTTCACACAAAAGATTTATCAAAGTCAACTGAACAATCCATTCTAAAACAAGCATGGCTTAAATGACTCTGCTTGAATATTTTAAAAAGGAGGCAAACAATATGTTGTCAATTTATCCAGCTTGTTTCTTTGAAGAAGAAAAACATTACTCAGTTATTTTTCCAGACTTCAATTATCTTTCTACATGTGGAGATTCACTACAAGACGCAATGGAAATGGCCGTAGATTGTCTAGCCGGTGCATTGTTCAGCGCAAAACTAGACAATGAAGATATTCCAATTCCTTCAAAGTTAGAAGAAATTGATCCAACACAAATCGCATCTGAACTTGAATTCGAATTTAAACAATCTTTTGTCACCCTTGTATCTGTTGATGTTGAAGAATATGCAAAAACACATTTCAATAAAGCTATCAAAAAAACATTAACCATACCCGAATGGTTAAACAAAGAAGCTATGAGCAAAAAAATCAATTTTTCGCAAGTCCTTCAAGAAGCATTGATTGCCAAATTACACTCCATGTGAATTATAAATAAAAAACACATTATATAATCAAAATCCCATATTTTTTATTAAGATATGGGATTTTAAAATTATTCCTTTTTTACATTTGGCTTACAATTCAAACAAACAACTAATCAAAACTGTTCCTAATAATTATCATGTTTGAATATGATCATCATTACTATTCTGTCCCCTATACTTATTATAAACAGGAAGTTACATTAAAAGCTTCATATTTCGATATTATTATCTGCGATTCTATGAACCATCTGATCTGTACGCATAAGCGTGCTTATAAACCATTTCCAAAATATATAACAAAGGAAGAGCATATGCCTGATAGCCATCTTTATTACTACCTGGAAAATAAAATGAATGCAGAAGCATACAAAAGTTGGGCAAGGAGCTATTATCCAAATGTTTATGAATTTATTTGTAAGGTTATTGGTACACTTCGTTATGAAGCACAATCTTATAAGAGCTGTAATGGAATTCTTCATATGTGTAAAAAAAATCCAAAAGCATTTTCAGATACAGCTGCCAAAATCTGTCTGGAATCGCATATTTATACCTATACAGATTTTAAAAAGATGCTTACTAAATTAATCAATGAAAAGAAAACAAATCGTTCGGAAACTCTTCCAGAACATAAGAATATTAGGGGTAAATCACATTTTGAATAAAACTGAAATCAAAGAAGAACAAGCGATTTATATGGATCTATATGAAAAATTAAAATCCATGAAATTTTCAGGCATGGCAGAAGAACTTCGTCTTCAACTGGAAAATCCAAACAGCGATTTAGAATCTTTTCAGGATCGTTTTGAAAAGTTGGTCACAGCTGAATGGAATCTAAGATACAACAAGAAATTTGAGCGTTATTTGAAAAAAGCTAAACTGAAAATACCTGGAGCAACATTTGATGAAAAACTTTATGATACGGATAGACAACTGGATATACCAACAATCGAAAAGCTGAATACTTGTATATGGATAGATGAAGGAAGAAATCTAGTGGTTACAGGAATGACAGGGACAGGAAAAACATATTACGTGAATGCCTTGGCAGTTGCAGCTTTGAAACAATTCAAAGAAGTAAGATATTATTCTGCTTCCAAACTCTTACTGGAACTCAGTGCTCATGAACAAGTGGATGATTCAATTAAATTTTTAGGTATTATGGAAAATATAGCACAAGTAGATTTATTGATTATAGATGATTTTGGACTTATGAATCTTGATGTTGAGAAATGTAGACATCTATTTGAAATTCTTGATTCAAGAGAAAGTAGAAAATCGACAGTGATAGTTTCTCAAATCCCGGTAAAAGAATGGTACGATTTATTTAAGGATTGTACATACGCTGACGCGTGTTTAGATCGAGTTCTATGTAAAGCATATCGCTTGGAATTCAAAGGTGAATCACTAAGAAATCAAAAAATTTGACACACCGATTGACCGCTACAGATACACCGATGGTGCTCTACACGCGCACCATTTTTCCGTCATATGCAGTAACGCCATATAAATCATAATCTTTTCTATTGTTGATGCATTCAATTAAAAGATCTAGTTTATCTTCGGGTAAACTAAAAACAAAATCCTTAAAAGGATTTTCAAAATTAGACATAAAAAAACATCCTCAACATGTCTAAGCAGCCATTCGGTGAGGATGTCGCCAAACAAAGTTCCAAATGACTGCTTAGACATTAACTTTCTTTGGCTTTTTAATTATAACAGATTAATAAAACGGGTACACTACTTTCATTTTGTCAACCACACGATTGTAGATTAATAGAAAAAGTTTACTTAAACATAAAATTCTTCCATAGTATCTAAGCACAAACATGCTAACGTACCATTTTCAAAACAAGCACCACAATCAATTGCTATGAAATTATTTTTATTAAATATTTCAGGTTTTCCATTAATACCTAATGTTGGAGTGTGACCTACAACTACAAATTTATTAGGGTCTGTGAAGTATGGAATATCCCAATCAGGACGTTTCCAAACAAAATCATTTACATCATATTCATCTAGTGATTTTTCCTCACTAAAATCACCTAATCCTGCATGAACTAAAAGATAATATCTTCCTTTCACTTCAACTTCTTCATAAGCTGTAAACTCCATTAAATATTCAATAATGTCTTTTTGTTCTTCTTTACTTAATTTTTTAAATTCTTGGATTGTTTGGAATGCTCCATTATTCATCCAATCAGATAATTTCATTAGTTTTTCTTCATCAAAACTGTCTAAGAACTCATTTGTAATTTCTTGCGTAATAATATTAAAACAATCTGCCATCATTAATTCATGATTACCAAAAATACCAAACACATTAGACGGATACTTCAATCTAGGAGACGGATTCATCCTATTATTCGCAAGCTTTTTAAATCCATTTGAAAGCTTCTTGATTGGAGGCTTAGGAAGCGCACTAGCCGATGTAGCCGGAGGATACGGACACTACTTCTTCTTTACCATAATCATCAAAGGACTAGAAGGAATCGTAGTATCCCTACCTATGAAAAACTACTCTAAACCGAAACAAATCTCAAGCTACGTATTAGGATCTGTCATTATGGTATTTGGATACTTTATTGCCAAATACATATTAAAAGGAAGCTGGATCGTAGCCGCAAGTGAAATTCCAGCCAACGTAGTCCAAGGAGCTGCAGGTATTGTGATTGCACTTATTGTATATCCAATGGTAAAGAAAATCGTACAAGATAAATTAAATAGGGTAGAGGGATAAAATAAAATTGTCGTCCCTCCCGTTGAACCATACGTACGGGTCTCGTATACGGCTCTACATTTATATCGTAATCACAAACTCTTAAGATAGTAATCTAGGGGATGGACTAATCCAGGTCTATCTCCTATTTTATTGCCTAGAACAGTTGGTGATAATATGAAGTTCACTA
>OKST01001069.1_pt1 | contig 15143 bp, 11 predicted proteins | sample 1606341 | NCBI WGS metagenome assembly OKST01 (sample SAMEA3879563, study PRJEB24766) | human gut metagenome | biome: human-associated habitat; feature: feces | place: USA | collected 1985/1987 | reverse complement strand
CAACGGCTTTTGCGGTGTCAATCGAGCTTCCGCCGCCGACGGCAAGAATAAAGTCTGCCTGCATTTCCACTGCTTTTTTCACACCATCCTCGGCAAGGGCAAGTCTCGGGTTTGGTTTTACGCCGCCAAGCTCTTCAAAGGCAAGGCCCTCTTTTGCAAGAGATGCTTCCACTCGGTCCAGAAGACCGCTCCGTTTTGCACTTCCGCCTCCGTAAACGACGAGCACCTTTGTGCCGCCCCATTTCTTTACCTCAGCGCCTGCCTGGTTTTCGGTCTCTTTTCCGAACACGACTTCCGTCGGGGTATACTGTATAAACTGATCCATCTTCTTATTTCCTCCCTGCATTTTTATTCTTCATAAATCCGTACGTTTCCCGAGCTTACACGATAAAGATCGTCTCTCCTGTTTTCCAGAGACGGGATTTCATTTCTTGTCCGCTCCAGCACTTCCGGATCCAGCTCTGCGATGAGTACCTGCGGGGTATCATCTGCCTCCGCAAGAATTTCGCCGTCCGGCGCAAGGATCATGGAATGGCCGTACGCCTCAAACCGCGCTTTCTGGCCGCACTGGTTGGCGGCGAGCACGTAGCATCCGTTTTCAATGGCGCGCGTGCGCAGCAGTGCTTCCCAGTGGCGCTCTCCCGTTGCTTTCGTAAAATCCGCCGCTATCAGAAATGCATCTGCTCCGGAGGATGCCATCAGCCGGTACTGTTCCGGAAAGCGGATATCGTAGCAGATGCTCATGCCGAACAGGCCAAGCGCCGTGTCCGCAAGAACAATTTCATTTCCCGGGCAGATCTCGCGTGATTCTTCGTAGGAGACACTGCCCGGAATATTTACGTCAAACATATGTATTTTGCTGTATTCTGCAATCGTTTCTCCATCTGGTCCGAACAGAAACGACGTGTTGGACGGACGCCCCGGATGGCGCCGTACCGTCATGCTGCCGCAGTGCAGATAGACACCGTACCGTTTGGCAAGGCTGGAAAACCGGCGGCTGACGTAGCCCGGCACTGCACTTGCGTGGCCCGGCATGTCTGCTCCCGTGTATTCTGCGGTCTCCGGGAAAAGAATCAGCTTCGCTCCCTGTTCCGCCGCCTCCCGCACATACTGCTCAGCCATACGCATATTTTCATTCATATCCGGCCCGGAATCCATCTGCACCAGGCCTGCAATTATTTTTTCCATCTTTTTGTCCCCTCGTTTCACATGTTAGCTTGTGATTTTTCCGCTTATACTCTCGTTTATTATATCGTTACAGTTCACAGATACTTGCGAACTGTAACATTCGCAGCCCTCATTGAAAGTTTTGCTACGCAAAAGGAGGGCTGCTCACACCTGAATCACTTTCTTACGCAGCGAAACAGCAAGTGTTTCACTGCTGATTGAACAGTAATATTATATCTCATATTCCCCAAAACAGCTACCCAAATTCGCAATTTTCATACCTTTTGCAGCTTTTATTTTTTAATTTTTGAAAATAACAATTGACAAATCCGGAAAACAGGAGTAGCTTAGAACCATAAGCTGTCGTGTTCGATCAGATGCGGCAGAAAAAATCATGAAAGGAGAACACCACTTATGATCAATCTTATTTATGCATCCAGCGTAAAACAGAATAAACTTCGTATGGCGATCAAACCAGGTGGCTGCCCTTCTTTCGAAATTCTTTGTAAGCATTAACTCTGCATAACAAATCTCTATGCATTCTTTATGCCTGCTATTTCGCACAGAAGGCGCGGTACGTTGATACTGCGGCTTTTTTTATTGCTATAAACAGTACGAAACCGTTCTTTCCGGCTTCGCTCCGTTTCCGGCAGGCAGATTCCGCGGTCTTCTTACCGCATCGATTCCCTTCTTTTATATACAAACGCAGCCTTCGCTTTCGTTTCCCGTTGTTCCGTTCCCACACTTACGGAGCTTTTGAAAGCCTATGTTCTGCCAGACACCCAAACGACATCAATGAGGAGGTTTTAACATTCATGAAGAAAAATCCAATCGGTAAGTACCTGCTCCAGAACTGGTACTACTACGTTTTCGCTTTTGGTTCCATGGCCTTAAGTGTCTTTCTCGATATGCTCGCGCCGCTTGTCACGCTGCACATCGTGGATGACGTGCTGGTCGGTCACAAAATGGAACTGCTCTGGAAATACCTTGCCGCCTTTCTTCTGATCGGCGCCGCAAAAGCCCTGTTTCAGTACATCAAAGAATTTTTATTCGATGTCAGCAGCGTCCGCGTCGCCAGCCAGATGAGGGGCAACCTGTTCCGCCACGTCCAGCGGCTTTCGGTGGAATACTTTGACAAAAACAATACCGGCGAACTCCTCGCCCGCGTGCGCGATGACGTCGACCGGATCTGGGATATCCTCGGCTTTGCCGGCATGCTGATCTTAGAAGGCCTGATCTGTATCATGATGGCAATGGTCAGTATGATCAAACTGGACCTGCCGCTGACACTCGTCTCCGTGGCGATCCTTCCTTTCGTCGCAGGCATCGCAATCCGCCTCGAAAAAGAACTCGACCGTGTCTACGATGCGATCAGCGAGGAAAACGCCGTCATGAATACCGTTGCACAGGAAAATCTCGCCGGTGTCCGCACCGTCAAATCTTTTGCACGGGAACCGTATGAGATCAAAAAATTCCGGAAGCACAATCAGAAATACTGCGATCTCAACATGGATCAGGCGCGCGTCCTGATGAAATACGATCCCGCCATCTCGTTTCTTACGAAGCTGATGCGCGTGCTCGTCCTTCTCGCGGGCGGCTACGGTGTCATCCACGGACGCATTACGCTCGGTGTTTTAACGGCCTTTATGGAGTACACCTCCAAGATCACCTGGCCGATCGAAAACGTCGGCTGGCTCGGCAACTGCTTCGCTTCTGCGATTGCTTCCAACAAGAAGCTGAACAAAATTCTCGCAGAGGAGCCGCAGATCGCAGAACCGGAAAATCCGGTGGAGCTTTCAAAACTTCCGGGTGACCTGGAATTCCATCACGTCGATTTCTCCCTGCATGACACACCGATTCTGCAGGATATCGACTTTACCTTAAAGCAGGGCCACACACTCGGCATCATGGGTATGACGGGTTCCGGAAAAACAACCATCGTCAATCTGCTCGAGCGTTTTTACGATGTCACCGACGGTTCCATCTGTCTCGACGGCCACGACATCCGCACCCTGCCGCTGCGCACCGTGCGCGATACTTCTTCCGTCGTCATGCAGGACGTCTTCCTGTTCTCAGACACGATTTCTGAGAATGTCCGCCTTGGCAGCCGCAGCACAATGAAATCCGAAGAGGTACATAACGCCGTCTCCGCTGCATGTGCTTCCGAGTTCGTCGACCATCTTTCGGATCAGTACGAAACCGTCATCGGCGAACGCGGCATGGGACTTTCCGGCGGTCAGAAGCAGCGTCTTTCCATCGCACGCGCCCTGGCAAAACAGGCTCCGATCCTTGTACTGGATGATTCCACCTCGGCGCTCGATATGGAGACCGAATACGAAATCCAGAGCCATCTCGCCGAGAAAAAAGATGTTTCCAAGATCATCATTGCCCACCGCATTTCTTCAGTGCAGAGTGCCGATGAGATCCTGTATCTCGATCACGGACGCATCGCCGAGCGCGGCACGCATGAGAGTCTGATGGCACAGAAAGGCCTGTACTACTCCACCTGGGAGGCTCAGTACGGTGATTACCATAAAGCAAAGGCAGCCCTCGAGCAGGCACTTCCTGCCAATGCTTAATTCAATTTAATCTGTTACCCGACAACTTCTGTATTTACTTACCCGTTAAGAGAGGAACAATACGATTATGGCTATCAATTCCAGTAAAGTAGATGAAGAGCAGAAAGAGGTCTTAAAGAGCGCGACCATCCGCCGCCTCTTCTCCTACTTAAAAAATTATAAACGCCAGGTTGCCGTCGTTCTCGTGGTTCTCGCCGTTACCATCGCGATTTCCACTGTGAACCCGCTGCTCCTGGAGTACGCCATCGACGTCAATATTGCGCAGAAAGACTGGCGCGGGCTTGTTGCCCTCTGCGTATTCATGGTTGTGATCAACCTGGTTTACGCGGCCGGTGTCCGCCTGCGGATGCTTCTGATGGCGCGCATTACCAACAACATTCTTCTGGAAATCCGTGACGGGCTCTACACGCATATCCAGACCTTAAGCTTCAGCTTTTTCGATACCCGCCCGGCCGGAAAGATTCTGGCACGCATCATCGGCGATGTCAACTCGTTAAAGGATGTGCTGAACGACGGTGTCACAAAGCTGATTCCGAACATTCTCACGATCATCGCCATTCTGGTGATCATGATGATCAAAAACATCTGGCTCTCCTTAAGTGCGATTCTCGTGCTGCCGCTGATCGCTATCGGCATGTATTTTATTCAGATCGTCGCACACAAGAGATGGCAGACGTTCCGGAAAAAATCTTCCAATGTTACGGCGTATATCCACGAGGACTTCTCCGGTATCCGCATCATCAAGAGCTTTACCGCAGAGCAGGAATCGCAGGGCGAGTTTGACCGGCTTCTTCTTGAGCATCAGAACTCCTTCATCCATGCGGTCCGCCTGGCGGATGGTTTTTCCGCTGTGATCGAGGTGACCTGGGGCATCGGAACGTTTCTTCTGTATTTTATCGGTATTTCCGTGCTCGGCGTGGATGCCGTTCCGATCGGTACGTTCACGGCGTTTGCGATGTATCTGACGATGTTCTGGGATCCGATCCAGAACCTGGCCGGTTTTTACAACAAGCTGATCACGAACCTTTCCGCTGCGGAGCGAATCTTTGAGATCCTCGACACACCGGCGGAGGTTGCCGACAAGCCTGGCGTCACAGAACTGCCGCCGATCAAAGGAGAAGTAACATTCGACCACGTCAGCTTTGCCTACTCCGATGATCCGGACACGCTGGTTTTAAAAGATGTCAGCTTTACAGCGGCTCCCGGTGAGACGATCGCACTCGTCGGCCCGACCGGCGCTGGAAAGACGACCATTGTCAATCTGATCAGCCGTTTCTACAATATTACTTCGGGAACGGTCCGCGTCGACGGCCACAGCCTGACGGATGTCTCCATCAACAGCCTGCGTGCCCAGATGGGCGTGATGACACAGGACAACTTTCTCTTCTCCGGCACGATCCGCGACAACATTGCGTATGGAAAGCTCGATGCCACGGAGGAAGAAATCATTGCCGCCGCAAAGGCCGTGCATGCCCATGACTTTATCATAGAGCTGCCGGACGGCTATGACACCGAGATCAGCGAGCGCGGTGCCCGTCTTTCCAACGGCCAGCGCCAGCTTCTCGCCTTTGCCAGAACGATGGTGTCCGATCCGCGGATTCTGATTCTCGACGAGGCGACGTCCAGCATCGACACACAGACAGAAATTCAGGTGCAGCAGGGAATCGAAAGCCTGTTGAAGGGCCGTACCTCGTTCATCATTGCGCACCGTCTTTCTACTATTAAAAATGCGGACCGGATTTTCGTGATTGACCACGGAAAGATTTTCGAGCAGGGAACCCACGACGAACTGATGGCAAAGCAGGGCGCGTACTACCAGCTCTACCAGGCACAGTTCCGCCGGGTATCCTAAAATCAAGAAATTTTCTCAAAACTGCCTTTCTTTTTTACAGGGAAAGGCAGTTTTTTTCCCTCTTTTCTATAACTAGTTTTCCTTTCCTTGACAAATGAATCCTCCCTGCTATATGATGATAACTGATCTTTTTTCGGGGACATTTGTTCCCGTCTGCCGCTTCCCACTCCTGCGGCATTTGTCACGAAACAGTCTGATACGGAGCTTTTTCGAATGCCTCCGTGTTTTCTTTCAGAAAGGAGTATCATGACATTTTTTTCCAAAAAAACGTTACGCCTTCTCCTCCTTCCTGCCCTCCTTCTTCTGACGGGCTGTGCGGGATCCTCAAAAGAGACGGCGGATTCCCAGGAGAACACGAAACTCTCCGCCGTGGCTACGATTTTTCCGCAGTATGATTTTCTGCGCGCCATCGGCGGCGATCATCTCGATCTCCACATGCTGCTTTCCCCGGGTGCGGAAAGTCACTCGTTTGAACCGACACCGGGCGATATGATTACGGTTTCCGAATGTGATCTCTTCGTCTACGTCGGCGGCGATTCCGATGCCTGGGTCGAGACAATCCTTGATTCTGTCGATACCTCGAACAAAGAGGTAGTGACGCTGATGGACTGCGTTGACACCGTTGCCGAGGAAACCGTCGAGGGAATGGAGACCCACGGCCACGCACACGATCATGAGGACGAGGATGCGCACGACCATGAGGACGAAGATGCAGATCACGAGGATGTACACGACCATGAGGACGAGGATACACACGACGAATCTTCCCATGATCATGCGCACGAATCCCACGGCGAACAGGACGAGCACGTCTGGACCTCGCCGAAAAATGCAATGCGGATTGTCCAGAAGCTCTGTGATTCCCTCTTCCGCCTCGACCCGGAGCATGCGGATGAATACCAGGCAAACACCGCCTCGTATCTTGCTTCGCTTGCCTCCCTCGATGAGGAATTTTCCGATGTCACCGCAATTGCAAGCCGCCATACCATTGTTTTCGGCGACCGTTTCCCGTTCCGCTACTTTGCGGACACCTACGGCCTCGACTACTACGCGGCGTTTCCCGGCTGCTCCTCGGAATCCGAGGCAAGTGCCAAAACCCTTTCTTTTTTAATTGATAAAATCAAGGAAGAACAGATTCCCGTCGTTTTCCACACCGAGCTGTCCAATGAACAAATGACGGACTCCATCTGTGAGGCGACCGGCGCGAAAAAGCTGCTGCTTCATTCCTGTCACAATGTATCCAAAGATGATTTCGAAAGCGGCGCTACGTATCTCTCCCTCATGGAACAGAACGTTTCCGCATTAAAGGAGGCTTTAAACTAAATGGCTCTACTTACCTGCAGTGATGTCACCTTCTCCTACGAGGGCATCCCGGTCCTGACCGATGTCAACTTTGCCCTGGAAGCCGGCTCCTACCTCTGTATTGTGGGCGAGAACGGTTCCGGAAAAAGTACTCTGATCAAGGGACTGCTTCACTTAAAAAATCCGTCCACCGGCTCGATCACAACCGGCGACGGGCTTCATCCAAGCGAGATCGGCTATCTGCCGCAGCAGACCGCCGCACAAAAGGATTTCCCGGCGAGCGTCTGGGAAGTCGTGCTGTCCGGCCGGCAGAACCACCCGCATTTCCCGCCGTTTTACACAAAGGCAGACAAAGAGGACGCGCTCCGCAATATGGAGCTTCTCGACCTCCTTTCATTAAAGAAACGGTGCTACCGTGATCTCTCCGGCGGCCAGCAGCAGCGTGTGCTTCTCGCTCGTGCGCTTTGCGCCACAAAGAAACTGCTGCTCCTCGACGAGCCGGTCACTGGCCTTGACCCGGTCATGACAAACGAAATGTACCAGCTCATCCGCCGCATCAACCGCGAGCAGAACGTTACGATCATCATGGTTTCCCACGATATTCGCAATATTCTGCCGGACGCAACGCACATTCTCCAGCTCGACCAGAAGCAGGTCTTCTTCGGTCCGACGAACGAGTATCTGAAAACCGAGGCTGGAAAACAGTTTTTAGGAGGTGCCGACTTATGATTTCGAATCTGCTGAAAATGCTTTCTTATCCGTTTATGCAGCGTGCCCTTGTGGTCGGTATTCTCGTCTCGTTGTGCGCCGCACTGCTTGGCGTCAGCCTCGTGTTAAAGCGCTACTCCATGATCGGCGACGGCCTCTCCCATGTCGGATTCGGCTCTCTTGCGATTGCAACGGCACTCGGTTTTGCTCCGCTTGCCTTCACAATCCCTGTCGTCGTGCTTGCCGCCTTTCTGCTGCTCCGCATGAACGAATCCAGCAAGATCAAAGGCGACGCCGCCATCGGTCTGATTTCAAGCTCTGCGCTTGCGATCGGTGTCATCACGGTTTCGTGGTCGAGCGGCATGAACACCGATGTCAACAACTACATGTTCGGAAGCATCCTTGCGATGAGTGATGAGGACGTCGTTCTCTCCGTGGTGCTCTCCATCGTCGTGCTGCTCCTGTTCGTCCTGTATTACAACCGTATTTTTGCCGTCACTTTCGACGAGACATTTGCCAAAGCAACCGGTGTCCGCGCAGAGGTTTACAACATGCTGCTGGCATTCTTAACCGCTATCACAACCGTGCTCGGCATGCGCATGATGGGCGCACTTCTGATCTCCAGCCTGCTGATTTTCCCGGCACTGACCTCGATGCGTCTCTGCCATACCTTCCAGAGCGTGGTGATCTGCTCCGCGGTTCTCTCCGTGGTGTGCTTCCTTCTTGGCATGTCCCTCTCGTTTTTCCTGTCCTCCCCTGCCGGAGCGACGGTCGTAATCGTGAACCTGCTGGCATTCCTGATCTTTTCTGCGATTGCCAGAATCCGCGAGCATACCGCATAAAAAGTTTCCGATCTGACCTGCTTTGTTTTACTGGAGGTATTTTATGAATCGAATTGTAATTGCACTGTTAAAACCGTTTTCCTTCATCCCGGCGATTCTGATGATGTCGATGATTTTCTCCTTCTCTTCCCAGAACGGAACGGAATCCTCACATCTCAGTGAAAAGGTGGCACGCGGCATTTTCATCACGATCGACCACGTCATGGACCGCGGATGGGATGATGAGAAGATCCAGGAACTGGCTGACGAGTATCAGTACCCGGTGCGGAAGCTGGCTCATATGACAGAGTACTGTCTGCTTGCAATCTGTGTTTCGCTTCCGCTCTACGTCTACGGCCTGCGCGGCTTCGCGCTCACATTTCTTGCCGGCATCCTCTGTGTCGCCTTTGCCGCGAGCGATGAGTTCCACCAGACCATGGTGGCAAACCGCGGCCCGTCCGTAAAGGACGTCGGCATCGACAGCATCGGCGTTCTCTTCGGCATCACGTTTGTACGGCTGTTCTGCTGGATTGCACTCGGCGGAAATACGAAAAAAAGAAAGCGGCGCAGACGGCGTTACTATTACTAAAAATATTGGATAACAGAAAAATCCCCGTTGGAAAAATCATTTCTCCTGAAACTGATTTTCCCAACGGGGATTTTTTCATTTTTCTTAAAAACAGCTCTTAGGAAAGTGAATCCGCATACGCCTGAATATCTGCCTTCATCTGAATCCAGGCATCCTCATGCTCCACGTAGTACAGAGGGCAGAGCTTTTCGGTTACATCATAGTGACGGATCACATCGTCCGAAGTCAGATTGAACCGCTTGCATAAGAAACCGGCGAGCTGGACCACAGAATTGTATGTCTCATCGGTAAATTCACCGCTGTCATCCGGGTGGCAGCATTCAATCGAGATCGTATCGAAATTACGCTGGTTCGATGCATACGACCATTCACTCGTCGGGATACACTGAACGACTTCTCCCTCGATGCCGACGACGAAATGGCTGCTGGCCTGCGCCTCCTGCGTCTCAGGCAGGTTTTCAAAGTAATCACGGTTCTGCATCGCCGTGCTTCCCGGGTTTGCCGTGTAGTGAATAACGATGCCGTCCACCTTTTTCAGCCTCGTCTGCGGTCTGGACCAGCTGTTCGGCGTCAGAAGCTCCACATCAATCGGCGGAGCGCCGGTCCAGTCGGTGATATCGTTGTCCTCATAATCAGAACCGGAATAGTCAACGGCCGTGATATCACTTGCCGTTTTTGCCACACGGCGGATGCCGCTGTAAATGCCGACGCAGATCAGCACCACCAGAACTCCCGTCAGAAACATTCTGCGGTGAAGCTGGCGCTGCCTCTGTTTTCTTGTCATTTTTCCCCGTCTCTTCTGTGCCATATGTTCTCTCCCCGCTGCAAATAAGCGCTCCCTCATTTGAAAAGGCAGAAGCTGAAAAGTTTCTGCCCTTTCCCCCTTCTGCCTTTTGCGACTTTTTATTCTTATTTATCGTCCACGCTGTAGTTCGGAGCCTCTTTGGTGATGTGGATATCATGCGGATGGGACTCTTTTAAGGATGCTGCGGAAATCTTCACAAATTTTCCGGTCTCCTTTAAGGTCTCAACATCTTTCGCTCCGCAGTAGCCCATACCGGAACGAAGTCCGCCGATCAGCTGGAATACAGTGTCCTCTACGAGGCCTTTGTATGCTACACGGCCTTCCACACCTTCCGGAACCAGTTTCTTGGCGCCGGTCTGGAAGTAACGGTCTTTGCTTCCGTTCTCCATGGCTGCGATGGATCCCATTCCACGGTATACTTTGTATTTTCTTCCCTGGAACAGTTCGAAATCTCCCGGGCTCTCATCGCATCCTGCGAAGATGCTTCCCATCATGCAGACATTGGCACCGGCTGCGATAGCCTTTGTCATGTCTCCGGAGTACTTGATACCGCCGTCGGCGATGATCGGAGTTCCGGTCTTCTTTGCTTCCGCATAGCAGTCCATAACGGCTGTGATCTGCGGTACACCGATACCTGCAACGACACGGGTCGTACAGATAGAACCAGGTCCGATACCGACTTTAACAGCGTCTGCTCCGGCTGCGATCAGGTCTCTTGTTGCCTCTGCGGTTGCCACGTTTCCGGCGATTACCTGCAGATCCGGATAATGCTCTTTGATGAGACGAAGTGTTTTGAAGATATTTGCGGAATGTCCGTGAGCGGAGTCGATGACGATCACGTCTACGTGTGCTTTTACCAGCGCATCGACACGATCGAGCACGTTTGCCGTGATGCCGACTGCGGCACCGCAGAGCAGACGTCCCTGCTCATCCTTGGCGGACAATGGGTACTTGATGGTTTTCTCGATATCTTTGATGGTGATCAGACCTTTGAGGTTGAAATCGTCATCGACAATCGGAAGTTTTTCTTTTCTGGATTTTGCAAGGATTGCTTTTGCCTCGTCCAGCGTAACGCCTACTTTTGCAGTGATCAGGTTTTCGCTGGTCATGGACTCTTTGATTTTCTTGGTGAAATCAGTTTCAAACTTCAAATCACGGTTTGTAATAATACCAACCAGTTTTCCGTTCTCGGTAATCGGGACACCGGAAATACGGAATTTTGCCATCAGATTATTGGCATCTTCCAGGGTGTGCTCCGGAGACAGATAGAACGGATCGGTGATAACACCGTTCTCAGAACGTTTTACTTTGTCTACTTCTTCTGCCTGCTGCTCAATCGACATATTCTTGTGAATAATACCGATTCCTCCCTGACGTGCCATGGCAATTGCCATACGGTGTTCTGTAACCGTATCCATGCCGGCGCTCATCATCGGGATGTTCAGCTTGATCTTCTTGGTCAGATGCGTAGTCAGATCTACCATGTTTGGGGTTACTTCAGAATACTGCGGAACCAGAAGCACATCATCGAAGGTAATACCATCACCAATAATTGTACCCATTTTCTTATCTTCCTTTCTTCTTAAGTCTTTTTGATTTATCACCTAATTTAACACAAAACAAAAAAGCTGTCAATCCATAAATACTTTTCTTGGTGCGCGGTTGCGGATATCTTTTAACATCACTTCATCCGGTTCGAAGATCACCATCTGCATTGTGTTGTCCTTGGAGATCACAAATGCATACGGTTTGTGGCCCTGTCCTTCGATTCCGGAGGAATAGTTGTAACGTTTGATACTCTGGTTTTTTTTGTAGGAATCAAGCTGATGGGACTGGTACGGAGCCAGGATTTCCATGTTGGAAAGCTCATAGCTTGCGGCTCTTTTTCTTCTTGACTGCGAATAGATACGGTCGATGTCGAGCTCGCCGTTGACGTACAGATACTCAAACTCTACCGAAAGTTTCGGGATAAAAATATAGTCTACGATTCCAAGTACCAGCGCAAGAAGCAGAATCAGCGGATTCATCATAATTCCTGCGGCTGCAAAAAGAACGGTAAAGAAGATCAGAACTCCTTTGATCGCCTTGTCTTTTCCTGTCTGCTGTTTTTTCACCAGCACTTCTGTGTAAAGATCACTCATTTACTCCATCCTCCTCAAGATATTCGATCAGTTTTGCTACATTGTCCGCGTTCTTTGTATTGACCAACACGGTCAGATAACACGGCTCATAGTACGTAAGGCCCATATCCTGGTACTTTTTCAATTTGGAAATGTCGAGGCAGGTATCTCCCGCCTTTATCCCGTACTTCGCACACGTCGCTTCGTCAAACAGTGTGGACAGATCCAGAAAATAATCGTCTTTGCTGTAGTTGTCGTACACGGCCTGTGAACAGATCAGAGCATCCATGCTCTGTGCGGCAATCACGGCTGTGAATTTCATCAGCGTGTTGTAATCCGCGTTTTCCAGGTTTTCACCGAAGCTGTAGCTCGTATCGATGCTTACCTTTTCGTACTTATCTCCGGTTCCGAGCGCTTCTTTTAGGTCCTCCTCGATCGGACTTACATCCTGCAGTCCTGCGTAATCCACTACGGCAATGCTCACGAGGTCATAATACTTCGCATTTTCATGGATATTCACAATCGTGCCGATGATGAAGATAACAGCGATGATGCCGAAAATGACAGCCTTGTAGTATTCCCAGATATAGGCCAGTTTCTCTTTAAAATTCATTTTCGACAGCTTCTCTTTTTCGAGCTGCATCTTCTCCTTCCTTGTCATGTCGGATTCATAACGACTTGCCATGTGTGTTTCTTCTCCTTTGTTGTATTTCCCCCAACATCCTACAAATCAGTATAGCATAAAACGCCGGAAGCGTCCATATACGCCGCCCGGCGAAAGCATGAAAACTTTCTGAAATTTTTTGTAACGATTCAGAGCCATGCGAAATGGAAGAAAAACTTTCCACTAAAAAACCGGCCGGCAAAGACAGGACTTCGGAACCCATGTTCCGCTACGGTCTTTGCCAGCCGGTTTTCTTATTTTGTTTTACCAGACATTTTTATCCCGGAAATTACATCATTCCCATTCCGCCGTCTGCGCCTGCCGGCATAGCCGGAGCCGGCTCTTTGATGGTTGAAACAACGGACTCGGTGGTCAGAAGGGTTGCGGAAACGCTGGTAGCGTTCTGCAGTGCGCTTCTGGTAACCTTAACCGGATCAAGGATACCAGCCTGGATCATATCTACATACTCTTCGTTGTATGCATCAAATCCAACGCCTACTTTGGACTCTTTTACTTTATTGATCACAACAGCTCCTTCGAGACCTGCGTTTGTTACGATGTGGAACAGAGGAGCCTCGAGTGCTTTCTGTACGATTCTTGCACCGATCTTCTCGTCGCCGTCCAGGCTGTCAATCAGCTCTGCAAGCTGTGTTGTTACATGGATGTATGCAGAACCGCCGCCTGCGATGATACCCTCTTCTACGGCTGCTCTCGTTGCATTTAACGCATCCTCCATACGGAGTTTTTCTTCTTTCATCTCGGTCTCGGTTGCTGCACCTACACGGATAACAGCTACGCCGCCTGCCATTTTTGCCAGTCTCTCCTGCAGTTTCTCTTTATCGAACTCAGAAGTGGTCTCCTCGATCTGAGATCTGATCTGGCCGATTCTTGCTGCGATGGCATCTTTTGCGCCGGCACCGTCAACGATAACGGTGTTCTCTTTCTGAACTTTAACAGATTTTGCACGTCCGAGCATTTCCAGCGTAGCGTCTTTTAATTCCAGACCAACTTCCTCGGAGATCACCTGGCCGCCGGTCAGGATTGCGATATCCTCGAGCATTGCTTTTCTTCTGTCGCCGTATCCCGGTGCTTTGACAGCTACTACGTTGAAGGTTCCGCGCAGTTTGTTGATCACGAGTGTCTGGAGAGCCTCGCCCTCTACGTCCTCAGCGATGATCAGCAGTCTTGCGCCGCTCTGTACGATCTGCTCCAGCAGCGGAAGAACTTCCTGAATGTTGGACAGTTTCTTATCGGTAATCAGGATATATGGATTGTCGAGAACGGCTTCCATTTTCTCCATATCGGTGCACATATAAGCGGAGATATATCCACGGTCGAACTGCATACCTTCTACCAGCTCCAGCTCGTTCTGCATGGTCTTGGACTCCTCGATGGTGATAACGCCATCGTTAGATACCTTCTCCATCGCATCTGCTACCATGTTGCCGACTTCCTCGTCACCTGCAGAGATAGCTGCAACTTTTGCGATCTGATCTTTTCCTTTTACTTTGGAAGACATTGCAAGGATGGACTCCACTGCCTTGTCTGTTGCCTTCTTCATACCGCGGCGAAGCACGATCGGGTTGGCGCCTGCCTCCAGATTCTTCATACCTTCCTGGATCATTGCCTGTGCAAGTACGGTTGCGGTTGTGGTACCGTCACCGGCAACATCGTTGGTCTTGGTTGCAACTTCCTTGACGAGCTGTGCTCCCATGTTCTCGAATGCATCCTCAAGCTCGATCTCCTTTGCGATCGTCACACCATCGTTGGTGATAAGTGGTGCTCCGTAGGACTTGTCGAGTACGACGTTTCTTCCTTTCGGTCCGAGTGTTACTCTGACGGTATTTGCCAGCTTATCTACGCCGGCTCCTAATGCTGTTCTTGCCTCTGTTCCGTATTTGATTTCCTTTGCCATGACTGATCTACCTCTCTATCTCTTATTCTGATTCAAATTACAGGGATGCTTCCCAGCTGCTTATTCTACGACAGCCAGAATATCGCTCTGTCTTACAATGATGTATTCCTCTCCATCCAGCTTTACTTCTGTTCCTGCATATTTGGAATAGATGACCTTCTGTCCGGTCTTTACCTGCATGGTAACTTCCTTGCCGTCTACCATTCCGCCAGGACCTACGGCGATTACCTCTGCCTCCTGCGGCTTCTCCTGTGCGCTGCTGGTAAGAATAATACCAGACTTTGTGGTCTCCTCTGCCTCACACTGTTTTAATACAACTCTGTCACTCAATGGTACTAATTTCATTTTGTAGACCTCCTGTTTTATGATCTGAAATAATATCTTTCGTTTTGTTATTAGCACTCATTTCGTTTGAGTGCTAACCGATAGTCATATAATAGTTTTTTTGTACCTGAATCGCAACTAAATGATTTCTCATTTATTATTATATTTTTTCTTTATATCTTTAGTATACTCATTTTTTCTCACTTTTTCTATCAAATTGATTTTATCTATCATAGTTTTCATTCTTCACATCTCAGCCGATCAGAATAGATCGTTGCCTGCTGCTCGCCTCGTAGC
>OKST01001062.1_pt1 | contig 15238 bp, 19 predicted proteins | sample 1606341 | NCBI WGS metagenome assembly OKST01 (sample SAMEA3879563, study PRJEB24766) | human gut metagenome | biome: human-associated habitat; feature: feces | place: USA | collected 1985/1987 | reverse complement strand
TTTTCTTCGGCGACATGTGCGGCGAAGAAAATACTTCTCGGCCTGCAAACGTGCGCGCCGTCCGCCTCCGGCGGACAGCGCGTGCGCTGCAGTCAGGCCGCAAATCCCTTTGTCAAAAAAGTAGTACTTTTTTGACAGTCTCGAAGTCACCCCGCCGTCGGCGGGGTGGTTTTGCGTTTTTCGCCCTTTACGTCCGGTGACAGAATGCGGTAACATGGAGCAAAAACGGCGGAGGTGAGCGCATGGCATCAAGGCAAGATCCCACCGCGGCGGATATCGCGTATGCACAATATTCGGCGGCGGAAAAGATGAGGACGGTCGGCGGCCGCGTGTACCATAGAATTATTTGCAAAACGCCGCTGCCGTCGCCGGCCGGCGGGGTGGAGCTGATCGTGCCGCGGGCGATGTTTCACGGCGCGTGGGCCGGACGCGTTGAGGACGAGCACGGCCGGATGTTCCGGCTTTCAGACCCGGTAATGCTGCGCGTTCCGGGCACTGAGCCGCCGTGGTCTGCGCAGTCGCTTGTGTTCGTGGTGCACGGCTGCACAGCGGACGACATCGGCGCGTTTTTGCGCGCACTGTAAGCGCACCGAGGCACACACTGCGGCCAAACTGTGCAAGGCGGTGGGGTTTACAAGCGGCGGCAAATGGCGTATCCTGTTGCTGAGCCGCGCAGCCCGATGCCGGGCATCGGCCGGGGCGCGGCGCAAAAGGAGGCTTTCCCATGCACAACGAACGTTATTCCATCCTCTACAGCAGCGCCACCGGCAACACCCGCCTGCTTGCGGACACGATCCGCGCGGCGCTTCCGCCGGAGCTGTGCGACGCATTCGGCGCGGTGGGGGAGACGGCGGCGGAGTCGGAGCTGCTCTACGTCGGCTTCTGGACGGACAAGGGCAACGCGGACGCGGACACGCTGGCGTTGCTGCGGACACTGAAAAATAAGCGCCTTTTCCTCTTCGGTACGGCGGGCTTCGGCATCGACACCGCGTACTTTGACGCGATCCTCGCGCGCGTTCAGGCTGTGTCGGACGGCAGCAACACCGTCATCGGCACGTATATGTGTCAGGGCAAGATGCCGCCGTCGGTGCGTGCGCGCTATGAGGCGATGCGCGCCCTGCCGGCGCCGCCGGAAAATCTGGACGCGCTGATTGAAAACTTCGACCGCGCGCGCTCGCACCCCGATGCGGACGATCTCGACCGCCTGCGGGCGGAGGTGCTGCGCGCGTGACCCGCGCGGGAAACGGAGGAAACGGTATGTGGTTCGTATTTGCTCTGCTCTCGGCCGTGTTTGCGGCGCTGACGTCCATTCTTGCTAAGGTGGGCATCGAGGGCGTGAACTCCAACCTCGCGACCGCCATCCGCACGGTGGTCGTGCTGGTGATGGCGTGGGGTATGGTGTTCGTGACCAACACGCAGGACGGACTCACGGACATCAGCAGGAAGAGCTGGCTGTTTCTGATCCTCTCGGGTCTGGCGACAGGGGCGTCGTGGCTGTGCTATTACCGCGCGCTGCAGATCGGGGAGGCGTCGAAGGTCGTGCCGATCGATAAGCTCAGCGTGGTCATCACGCTCGTGCTGGCGTTCGTGTTTTTGCATGAGCACTTCACGCCCAAGTCCCTGATCGGCTGTCTGCTCATCGGCGCGGGGACGCTGCTGATGGTTTTGTGATAAGTGGTAAAAAGACCGCCGGTCCGCAGGCCGGCGGTTTTCTGTTTTGGGCGCTCATGTGGTCTCGGCGTTTTTGTGTGTGAACTCGTTTGCGATGGCAAAGCCGAGAAACAGCACCATCCCGGCGATCTGGATCGGGGCGAGCGGCTCGCCGAGCAGCAGCACCGATATGAGCACCGACACGATGGGATCCAGATAGCTCAGCAGCGACGACTCCTGCCCCGGCAGCGTGCGGATGGCGGAGAAGTACATGCAGTACGTCAGGCCTGTGTGCACGAAGCCGACGATGAGCAGGTTGACCCAGCCGGTCGCAGACAGCACCTCCGGGTGAAAGCCCGACGTGAGCGCGACATACGGCGCGAGCACCAGAATGGCCGCGAGAAACTGCACGAACGTGCGCTCGAGCGCCGGAACGCCGGTGATATACTTGTTGAGCAGGATGACGGCGGCATAAAACACCGCGGCGCTCACGCCGAAGCAGATGCCGCGCACGTCCGACGCGCCGCCATGCACGCTGCCGGAGCCGATGATGAGTGCGACGCCGAGCGTGGACATGAGAAAGCAGAGCATCTGCGTGCGCGTCATTTTCTCGTGAAACAGCAGCGGGCACAGTGCCGTGACGATCACGGGTGCGAGATAGTAGCTGAGCGTGGCCAAGGATATGGTCGTGTATTGATACGCCTCGAACAGCAGCATCCAGTTGATGCCCATGGCCGCGCCCGAGGCCAGCAGCAGCCAGAGCGACTTTTTGATTTCGCTCAGGCACAGCCGTCTGCGCGTGACGAGAAAAGACAGCAGCAGAAACACGGCTGCGAGCCCCGCGCGGCAGAGCGCGAGCTCGGCCGACGTGATCTCGATCCGGCGCACGAACAGGCCGATCGTGCCGAACACGGTCATGGACACGATCAGGCCCAGCCGCGCGCGGGCGGTCGCAGAAGGAGTGGCGGATGTTTTCATAAGTGCCTCCGTGGGAAAAACTGAGCACAAGTTTAGCGGAAAAACCCGCCCGCGTCAATGCCTTGCGCGCGCAAATGCTTGACGCACGGCGCAAATACGGTAAAATAAAGGTGTACGAAGCAAACACCGGGGTGCTGCGCCCCTTGCACCCCATGTTCAGGAAAGGAGCGATACCTGTGGAGATGAAATTGGCCTATGATACACCGGAGACCATCCGGGAACTGTTCACGGAATACACGCGGATGCTGGTGGAAAACGAGCCGGCGTTCCAGACCTATCTCGACCTGCAGGATTATGCGGCGGAGCTGGCCGACCTCACGAAAAAGTACGGCCTGCCGCACGGGCGGCTCTATATTGCCTGGTGCGATGACCGGCCGGTCGGGTGCATCGGCCTGCGGCGGCTGGATGACGAGACCTGCGAGCTCAAGCGGCTGTATGTGCGCCCGGCTTACCGCGGGCAGGGCATCGCGGGGCAGATGATGCAGCGTATTCTGTCCGACGCGCGCGCCATCGGCTACACCGCCATGCAGCTTGACACGGAGCCCTTTTTGCGCAGCGCACTCAAGATGTACCGCGGACTCGGCTTTTACGACATCCCGCGCTACACCGACAGTCCGCTCGACACGACGATCTTCCTGCGGCTGGAGCTGTAAATTTACAAAAAATTGACGTGCTGCCCGCTTGTCCCGCGGCGCGCCGCGTGGTAAACTACGCGCAGAAGCATGAAAAAGGAGAGCGGAGCGTATGATCGATTTTAACGCCAAAAAGGGCTTCCTGTGCGACATGGACGGTGTCATCTACCACGGCAATCACATCCTGCCCGGCGCGGCGGAGTTTATCCACTGGCTGCAGGACGAGCACAAGGAATACCTGTTTTTGACCAACAACAGCGGCATGACCCCGCGCGAGCTGTGCCAGAAGCTCCGGCGCATGGGACTCGATGTGCCGGAGGAGCATTTTTACACCAGCGCACTGGCCACGGCGGCCTTTCTGGCCGATCAGGCGCCCGGCTGCTCGGTGTACGCCCTTGGCGAGGCCGGTCTGCTCAACGCGCTCTATGACCGCGGCATCACCATGAACGACGTTAACCCCGACTATGTCGTCATCGGCGAGGCGCGGGCGTATTCGCTCGACACGCTCACGAAGGCGACGAATCTCGTGCTCGCGGGCGCGAAGCTCATCGGCGCAAATTCCGACACCTGCGGTCCGACGGACGAGGGCATCGCCCCCGCGTGCCGCGCGCTTACTGCGCCGGTGGAGATCGCCACCGGAAAGCAGGCATATTTCTGCGGCAAGCCGAACCCGCTCATGATGCGCACCGGCTTGCGCATCCTCGGCTGCCATTCCGGCGAGGCCGTCATGATCGGCGACCGCATGGACACCGACGTCATCTCTGGTATGGAGAGCGGCATGTCTACCGTGCTCGTGCTCAGCGGCGTGTCTACGCGCGCGACGCGTTTGCCTACCGGCCGAGCATGGTGCTCGACGGTGTGGGCGATATCCCGCGGCTGGCGCAGCAGGCATAAAGAAAGCAATCTCCCGGAGCTAAGATTGTCAAAAAAGCGATGCTTTTTTGACAAAGAGTTTGCAGTCTGCTGCGCGCATAATTTGTGCACCGGCGGCGCACAAATTCCACACTTGCAGCCTGAGAAGTATTTTTTCCGACGCACATGTCGCCGGAAAAAATGATTGGATTTTCGTTCGCCGCGCCATCGGCGAAAGGCGATAAGGTCTTGGCAAACAGATCTCCCGGAGCCAAAGGCTCCGGGAGATCTGCATCCGGTAAAAAATCGGGACGGTTTTCGGCTCGCTGCGCGTGCTCACGCCTCCAGCTCACCGGCGGTGCGCGTCACGTCGTGGATCCACTTGCCGGAGCGCAGGCGCGGCATGACCAGAAACAGCTGCACGAACATATCGATCGACATGAACGGGTACACATAGCGGATGTCCAGCTTCCAGACGAGCGCCGTGAGCGCCGCCAGCGGCAGACACACTGCATACAGCGGCCCGACGTCGCACAGCATCGCATAGCGCACGTCGCCGCCGCCGCGCAGCACGCCGACGATGTTCGTCAGGCTCACGCTCGAGAGCGGCTGCACGAAGATCATGATCAGCATCATGTACATGGCAATGTCGCACGCCGCGCCCTCCATGTGCATCAGCGGCAGGATGTACGGCCGCAGCAGCACGTTGCGCACGAGCGCGATGATGCCCATGCACACGAGGCCGACGACGAGCGCCAGAGCGTCGAGCACCCAGGCCTTGCGCTGCACCTGATCGCGATTGCCGCGGCCGATCTCCCGCCCGATGAGCACCGCTGCCGCGCCGCCCGCGGCGAACGACGCCGGGGTGAGCATGCGCTGCAGGTTGCCGGCGATCGTGTAGGCCGAGAGGATGGGGGCGTTGTCGGCCATGTGCCCCATGATGACCGTGTAGAGTGAAAACGCCAGCGACCACAGGCACTCATTGCACACGACAGGCAGCGCGTACTTGGCAAAGTCCTTTGCGATCACGCGGCCGGGGTGCAGCAGCGCGCGCGGCATGAGCGGCAGCCGGCGGCTGAACCGGGCATACACGCACAGCACCGCGACCTCGAACGCGCGGCTGATGAGCGTTGCAATGGCTGCGCCCGCGCAGCCGAGCATGGGCGCGCCGAGCTTGCCGTAGATAAGCACCCAGTTGAGGAAAATGTTCAGCGCGCCGGATACGGTGAGCAGCACCGCGCCGAGGCGGGGATTTTCCGTGCTGCGCTGCGCGGCGATGTACACGCCGCTGATGGCGGCGAAGAAGTACGAAAAGCCGACGTAGCGCGTATACGCCGCGCCGGGCGCGACGAGGTCAGCGTTGTTGGTGAGCACGCGCATGATCTGCTCCGGGATGCAAAACGCCGTCACGGCAAGCAAGCCCGAAATCGTCGTGGAAACAAACAGCGCGATGCCCATGACGCGGTTGATGGCCTCCTGATCGCCGCGGCCGTGGTATTGCGCCACGAGCACGCTCATGCCGCTCTGCACGCCGAAGATCATCAGCTGCATGACGTAAAACGGACTGTTTGCCATCGTCACGGCGGCGAGCGCCGTCTCGCCGAGCACGCCGACCATGAACGTGTCGGCCATGGACATGGAAAACGTCACGAAGTTTTGCAGGATCATCGGGAGCATGAGCAAAATCGCGTCCCGGATGAAGTCTTTTTCCTCTCGAATGAGCCGCATACGGCAGCCTCCTTTGCGCACAGTTCGACTATGATACCATAATCTGCACAGGTGTGCAACCATACGCTGCAAACCGTTGACACACGCCGCCGTTTGCGCTAAAATAACGCTGCTGTACCCTTGCGGTGCAGCCCGGCGGCGCGCGTCAGCGTCGGCCGAAAACGGATATGCGCCAGTAGCTCAGTTGGATAGAGCGTCCGCCTCCTAAGGTTATGCTCTACCGGCCGCCTTACGATGAAAAGTGATCGTTACCAATTTTAATTGAATAGATGTCTCTGTAGCTCAGCAGGATAGAGCGTTCGCCTCCTAAGCGAAAGGCCGTGGGTTCGAATCCCGCCAGGGACGCCAGCAAACACGCCGAAAACCTTTGATTTATCAGGGTTTTCGGCTTTTCTTATTTCTGCGGCTTTTGTGGCTTTTTTGCAAAAAACCTTGGTTTGCTAACATTTGCTAACGAGATTTGGCCTTTTGCTAAGAAAGGCGGTAAGTCAGAGGTTCGATTTTTACCAAAGGAACTTGCAAACATTTGTTAGCAGAAATTAGAGGAAGTTGCAAACAAAATCGCGAATTTGCTAACATCGCTCAAAAATGCTTTCAGAACCTTGCTAACAAAAAAAGTGTTTGGTCACTGTGCAAAGTGGTTCAAACGAAGAAAACCTCTCACAAAGTGAGAGGCGTTCTTCTGAGGGAGGGACTTTATAAAGCTTTTGCCAGCTGCTTGAGCAGTGCGGCAGTTTCGGGATTTTTAAGCAGTTCCAGTATCTTTGCTGCATCACTTTCATCACTTTCAGTGACGGCAGTATCCGCAGTTTTAGGCTCTGTATCTTCAACAGGGTCAGGAGTCTTGGATGAGTAAAATGCTTCCTCCAATCGCTGAGCGTTTATGCAGCGATCCTCGTCGATGATGTGAGAGTAGACATCTGCAACCATTTTTACCTGAGCATGACCAGAGTCGCCCTGGACGGATTTCATATCGCCACCATTGAGTTTCAGCTTGTAGGTGATACTGGAGTGACGGAGAGAATGGAATACAACATGAGGCAGTCCATTTTCTTTGATAAGTTTATTGAAAGCACGGTTAATTACCTGGCTTTCCATCGGACGGCCATTGCTGGAGCAAAAGACCAGGTTATTGTCGATGTATTCATCTCCAAACAGATCCATCAGCTCATCAATTTCTTTTTTTCTTTCTACCAGCATATAGGCAACTGTTTTCGGCAGGTACACACGGCGAATACTGGTTTTGGTTTTAGGCTCTTTCAGGACCAGAGCAGTATGGGTACTGGCTATGCAAGGTGGAAACTTCTTAATAACACCTTTGTCGCTCAAATCGTCCAATGCACCTCGTGTAACCCGTTGCAGCTCTTTGTTGACGAATATATAAGCTGAACCATTTTCTATGCTCTGTGGTGCAATATCAATGCAGTCCCAGGTAAGGCCCAGCATTTCGCCAATGCGTAAAGAGCAGGAGAACGCCAGATTTAAGGCAAGGGAGAGGATAGGATCATCACAGACTTCCATAGCCTTGCTCAGAGTTTCGGCAGTCCATATATCCCGTTCTTTATGTTCTTCTTTGGGAAGTGTCGCATTCAGGACAGGGTTACGGCTGATTAGTTCCCAACGCACCGCCTGATTAAAGGCACTGCGAAGTAGCTTGTGAATTTCTCTTACTGTATGCGGGGTCAGATATTCGCTTGTGGGTTTGCGGTTGTTGACGCTTACCGTTTTCACAGAGAGCAGATCGCGGTAATACTTATCCATCATCCTTGGAGTGATGTCGGATAGTAACATATCTCCGATAATAGGAGTTATGTAGTTTCTCGCCAGACCACGGCGGCTTTCATATGTTGACATTGCCCAGGTATTTACACCATAGATGGACATATATTCATCGAGCAGATCGTTCAGGGTCTTTGCCGTAGGAATAAAGAAGGTTCCAGAGTCCTGCTCATACTCAATTTGCTTTTTTCGTTTTTTTGCTTCTGCATTTGTGCTGAAGGTTTCCCAACGCTGTCTGCGTTTTCCGTTTTCATCTGTGTAATCATACACCACAGAATATTTGCTTTTACGCTTCACGATAGATGCCATTTTCATTGCTCCTTTCTGAGATTTTCACATAATGAGTTTGCTTTTGATACCAGGCTTCAAAACTGCTGGTAATGATACGAATTCTTCGATCAATCAAGGTCGTCTCAAAATAGCCCCTTTTAACAAGGTCATAAGCTGTGCCAGATTTCAGCCCCAAAAGATCCGCCATTTCCGGTACTGACATCGTAGTATGCCTCCATTTCTCTCCGGGCGGTGTACCATCCACTTTTTTATAGTGGAACTGGCCGGCATACCAATCTTCAAAGCTATCCAGCATAACTCTCATTCGTCCGGCCACTTGAATTGTTTTGAAATAGTTCTTTTTAACCAACCAGTAGGATTCTACTTTACCAAGCCCAAGCATTTTGCCCATCTCTGGTACAGACATACTGGTCTTTACTCTTTGTTTTTGCATGGCTTTTGCCTCCTCTATAAAGTTTTTCTTGCTATGGCCTCATTGTAAGAGAAAGCAGAAAAAAAGTTAAGGATGTCGATTTGGAGATCGGCATCCTTGACAAATCATTCATCTGCGTGATCCAGCCAGTCATCAAAGCTCTTTTTGGAAATGCGGATATGACCGCCGACTCTGACGCTGTGGAATACACCTTGTTTTACCAGATTATATGCTGTGGGACGACTGATACCCAGAATGTCCTGAATCTCATCGACCGTATAGGTTCTTTTTTCATAGCTGACAGGATTTTGTTCATTAAAGCGGTTCAATTCCGCAATTCTTGCTTCAAACATAAAAACGCCTCCTTTATCCGGTAAGTGGCCTTACGGAGCCTCCATTTCCTCCGGAATATGAATATCTAAACTAACTTGCAGAGCATCATCAATCGCTCTCATTTCTTCGCGAGATACGCGCCCAATGTACGATAAAACACGCCTTTTATCAATCGTTTTAATTTGCTCCAGCAGAACAACAGATTTCAGTCCAAGCTCTGGAACGCTCTCCAGTGCATAGTGTGTGGGCAGCTCCTTTTTCTTAATCCATTTACTGGTGAGCGGGGCTACGATCAAGGTGGGGCAGAAAAAATTTCCCACATTGTTTTGAAGAACCAGGACAGGACGGGTGCCGCCTTGCTCTGATCCAAAATAAGGGGTCAAATTGGCATAATATAAATCCCCACGCTTATAAATCCAATCTTCTTTCATGTTCATCCTCCTATGTTTTGAGATTTGATTATGTAAGAAGGAGGCTCTGCAAATTACAGAGTCTCCTTCAATTTAGCGCCTGTTTTATCCCTTACTTGTCCACGACACCCCAGGGATTTGGGTAATCATTAAGCCGCAGGTGGCTGGCCTGCTTCTCAGGAATTTCACCTCCACTTCGTTTGGTCTTACCCATGGCCTGCGACGGTTGTTATCACGCTCGGACTATGGCTGTAAGAGAGCTTTCCTCCTTGTTATGCCATGACCGGATGCCATCCGATGTATTCCAGCCTGATATATTTCTGATAAACCGCAAACTCATCTATACAGCAAAAATGGGTTGGCCTGTTATGTGAGTGGCAGCTCTCAGAAAATATACCGCTGATGTAGCGGCTATTACGCCCAAAGAGGATCAAACTTAATGATTCGTATATGAGGTTGTCAAGGTGCAAGTGAAAGGATTTCCCTCTCACTTGCTACTGCCACTTTTTTTAGAAATCTATAACCAACTTTTTTATTTTTTCTTCAATTTTTTTCAGACGCTTATGAGCTGCGGGCTGACTAATGCCATATCTTTTGGCTAATTGCAGTGTACTTGGCTTTTCCATGCCGTAATAATCCAAGATAAAAGAGCGTTCTTTCTGACTCAGCTGCTGCAAAGCACGGTGCAGATCGGCCATAAGAAGATTACAAATTGCTTGTTCCGCAGTATCAACAGATTCATCCACAAACAAATCTGTATCCTGATAACCTTCCTCTGTGCCGTCACGATCTCCCACATGAGAAGCTGGGAATATAGAGCGACTTTTCTCATGTTCCTGGAGATAGCGGCTGTGGCGGTCCTCCTGTTGGTATTTTTCAAAATCTTTGCGAGAACATTCCATGATAATGCGGTCATCTTCATCACGGAACATTTTGACTGTTTCAACAAAAAAGCGCCCAGTAAAGCAACCATTGCGGCGTGCCTTACTGAACGCTGAAAAACTGATTTCCTCCCATTCCTGTGGGCTGTTATTTTTCCAAATGAATACTCTCGTCATATCCTTTCCTCCGTTCAAATTCTTGGTAGTCAGCGAATTTGAACGGTGTCATGGATATTTTGCTATGTATGCCTCCCAGCGCATACCGGCCTCCTAATACCGGGCAAAGAAAAAGGCCGGAAGTGTTTTCACCTCCAGCCATGTTCCTGCCGCCATATTGCAGCAGGAATGAAAAAAGCCCGGTTAATGCCGGGCCTTATGTAGAAAAGTATTCAATTTAGTGCATTCCTGCCACTATACCAAGTATAGCAGGTCGGAAGTCGGAAGGGAGTAGGGATTAGGTCGGGGATTTGTCGGGATTTAGTCGGGATTTAGTCGGGGCAGCTCCTCCAGGACTTCTGGAATAGAATATCCAAACAAGCAAACAGAAAATAAATAGATGGCTTCTCGTTTTCGGTCATAAAAGACACTGCGCTCTATATTTAGTTCTTCCAGCAATTCTTTCTCTGTACTGTTGAACCGATAGATGAATTGCTTAGTCAAAATTTCATAGTAAAGTTCTCCTCGATCCGGATACCGTTTCAGACGAAGGAGTGCACGGTCAATAATATTGACCAGCATTTGATTTTGAACAAGGCAGCAAACTTTTTCTTCAAAGGCTTGCAGTTCAATATCTGGTGCAAAATTTTCAAGATAGCAGAGGCCAGACTCTATATCTTGTTCTCCCATAATCCAAGCAGTTTCTTGTAATTCTTCTGCCCGTTCACTCAGAACCCAGACTACATCACGGTAAATCTTTAGAATCAGCTTACTTCTATGAAACGCAGCGTCGCTGTTAAGCCCTAAAGCTGTTAGCCTGCTGTTACATTTTTGGATTGTTGTACTTGCTTTTCTCATAGAACATCCCTCCTTGTTCGCAATATTGCGAACATATTAGGTACAAAATAGCATAGCAGAGGAGAGTGAGAGAGGGCAGTGCCTCCCTCTATTCCCCCCTTTGGTTATATCAGGTTCCTGGATTTTAGACGAATCTGCATTGCTTGCTTGGAAACCTCAAAAATATTTGCCATTTCAGCAATGAGCTGTTCATCTGTCCGGCCTATTCTAAGCCGGTAAAAACATTTTTTGATCTGCGGTAAAGGCATCAGCAGAGCAGAGGCCAGAGTATCCGCCTGACGCTCAATTATGCCATGACTTTCGTCGGAAGAAACATTTCCGTTATAAGCAGCAACATCTCCAGTACCGGAGTACAACTTCTTATGTAGTACCCAATGAGCCAGCTCATGGGCACAGGTAAAACGGAGCCGCCCTAATTTTGACGGATCACAAAGCCGTTCATCAATTAAGATTGTACCGGCTCTTACTGCAATCATTCGATACTGTCTCTGTATCTGGTCATATAAGACAACAGCACCGTCATCGAAAATGGTTTCCCCTAATATCTTGGGATTTTTGCTTAGTGTATGAAACTCCAGGATTAGGTCAAACTTTGTCTCGATAATGGTTTCGATTGGCACAGGACATGGTTGCCCGGATAGCAGAGAGGGATCGTATTCCATCAGGATTTTTCGCCCTACCGCTTCGATTGCTTCTGTACGGATTTGTGGAATTGACAAAGCTCTCCCCCCTATCGTTTACGCTCCTTTAGCATTTTCATAAATGTCTGCCATTCTTCATCGGTAGCGTCTACTTCTTTTGCCACACGCAAGGCCGCCCGAACAATATCTTTTTCCATGATATAGTCTGGCAAATCAGCAGATACTGTATTGCGTGATTTTGCAGCCAGATCCAAAAGCAACTCATGTTCTGATTTATCCAAATTCAGAAAGGCAGAGATGCGTTCCACAAAATCTCCAGTGGGAGCAGGACGGCGGCTTTGTTCAATGTCACACAGATAGCCATAAGCAATATTCAAATGCTTGGCTGTATCGCGTAAATTGAATTTGTGCGCCTTGCGTTTCTCGGCTATAAATGATCCAAAAGTTATATTGCCCACAGCATTCACCTCTCATTTGTTCGACGAACTGCGAACATCTTGCTTATATTGTATATCGAACATCTGTTCACTTCAAGGATAAAAATTTCATTTGAAAAGAGGTGTTAAAAATCAATAACACCTCTTTTGCACTATATAAATTCCTGAGCGATTTGCTGCATTTCTGTAATGCACTCTTTTGGGGATAGAATTTTTATTTTTCCCTTAAATTTGAATATCCAGCCATAAAAAGTTCCACTGGGGTTCACTTCAATTTTTGCTGTGAAGTGCGCGTCATCATATCTCTCAACAGGGGCATCTTCTCCATAATGATCTATGATTACTCTCATCAATTCGTTTTCACATAGAAGGGTTACTTCCTTCGATGACTCCGATGTAAACATATCAACCATTTTATTTGTATAGGAGGCTACATCAAATCCCTCTATCGGCATAAAGTAAGTTTCCAGATTTTCTACACTTGTTAGCCGATCTACACGGAAGTGAGCAATTTTCTGATGCTTCAGAGAAAATCCAATCAAATAGTAATGGTCATTTTTCCATTCAAGCGCATAAGGATTTACGACATAATAATATCCATCATGCTTCAAGATTTTCTTTTTTTCCTGAGTATATTCATAGTATTGGAACCGAATTTGCTGATGGTTTCCAATCGCTGTTTGGATATTATCAATGATATAGTAAACCTTTTCATTATGCGGTTTGACACGGCTGGATAAAGCAGCAAATTTTTGAAGCTGTTCTGCCTGATGTGTGCTGGTCAGACAGCATAATTTCTGTACCAGTTCCTCGGATTTCTTGGCAGAAATGATCTTCGAGGATGCTACTGCGTCTGTCAGCATTTTCAGTTCTGGATACTCAAACAGGCGGCTTCCCATAAAATATTGGTTTTGGGTACTCTTGACCACCACAATATCAATCCCTGCATCGATCAGCGCATTGGTATCTGCGTAAACAGTCTGCCGCACTGCCTGAATTCCTTTTCCATTCAGATGGGCAATGATGTCAGATACTGTGGCGGGATGGTTTTCATCGGTCCGCTCATAGAGAAACCGGAGTAATTCCAGTATCCGCATATTTGTTGAATTCTGCATACTTCACCTCCTCGATTCTTAAAATGGCCTATTTTGTATGGTGTCCAGCCCCAAAGACCAGAAGCAGGGCGACAGCACAGAGAAGCAGGCCGATCCAATTTCGATCTATAATCAGCTTGATCACCGCCACAAGCAGAAGTCCGCCTACCAGGAGCACAACGCCATTCATTCAGCGTCCTCCCGAAGCATAGTTTCCCATGTTGATGTCCAGCACCCCTCTGGGCGGCTGGATCAAGGAGTCCTCATACTGGCACTTCCACTGGATCTCCCGGCACATCTGGCCATCCGCCACGCCGTCTATGGTTTCCCCATCCTGAATGGGGTTATCATGCTCCAATATGTACGATGCCACATTGTAGGCGTGGTTTACCACCCAGTTGGGGTCCATGCCGTGGAAGTGGTACTGGAGATCCGGCAAAAACAGGGTGCTCATGCCCACCGTGTCGATGAGCATATCCTCCGTGCCCTCGATGTTGAAGAAACGGACATTGACGCCAAAGCGGATGAACCGATCCGGCCCCTCAATCTGATGGGAGCGCACATCCTCTGCCAGAAACAGCTTGCCGCAGTTCTGGAAATAGAACGCCTCACAGGTGGGGTACAGCTCCGCCAGAGCCTCCAGAAAGTCGGCATCCAGGTTGGCACGCTCCAGCGCTGAAAGCGCCGCAGTCAGCATATCGGTGGCCACCACCTGATATTTGCACTCCCGGAAGATCCGGTCACGGTCCTCCTGGCAGTCCCACATCTGGCTCATCAGGAAGGCATCAAAGCCTTTGCCCTTGAACTTGTCGCATTTCATCACCATCAGCTGCACCGGGCATTTTCCGTCCTTGAACTCTGCAATATGCTCCTGTGTGGCAAAGCCAGCCATTTTCTTATCATAACAGAAGCACTCTGTTGATCCGATGTGCTTCTCCATTACGGCAGTCATTTTTTCTTTATCCGGCATTTCTACCGGCTCTTTGAACAGCATCTGAATGAGATAGGGGCCACCGGGCTGGGGGCCTTTTTTGTCGTCCAGATTTTGCTGGAAAGCTTTATTGCTCATTTGGTTTCCTCCTTCTTTTCTGGGAACAGTTTCCACCGAAACTCCAGCTCTTTCTGGACAAACTCTTTCGGCAGGCCGCGGGGGTTGGCGATGAGATACCATACCCGAAAGGTGCGCTTCTTCGGATCTGTTTCCTGCTGGTAGAGCTGATAGCCCGCCTCATCCTCCTGTGTCCACTGTCCTGTCTGCCGCTTGGCCTGCACAAAGGGTTCCACCACCTGGTCCAGTTCCTCTTTGGTGCGGCTTGAGGCCCAGGCTTGATCCACATCATTGGCGTGGGAGAGGTGGAACAACATCGAACCCATACAGTTTTTTGCCTTGTGTTCAGGCGTTCCGCGCAATTCCGCCTGACGGCGGTACTCCGCCAGCTGCTCTGGTGTTCCGTACCGTTCCACCATTTGCTCATCCACATGAATGCGCCAGCTGTAGTCCTCCGGCTGGATAAAGGGGGCACAGACCGGCTGGAGCGCCCCTGTCGGGTCCACCTCAAAGCGGTCGATAAAGTCGAGGTAGTGGGCTTTGATCAGGGGCAGAAAGGTGTCCAGCAGCCCGGTGTTCAGCCGCAGGTCCTCTGTCAGCATCCGAAAGCGGAGGCCGCCCGTAGGAGATTCCATATCGAAGGCATAGAGGAGGTCATTCCCCAGTTTAATGGTACAGCTGAAGCCTACCTCCACATTTCCATGGCCGATTTCGTAGTCTATGTAGTTGTAGCGGCTTCGCTCAAACCAGATCAGGTAGGTCAGCCCGTTTTTCATTTTCTTTTTGAATTCGCCTTTTTTCAGCCGCTTCCAGCCCTTTTCCTCCAGGCCCAGGCCGTTCCACAGGTAGTCCAGAAGCTCCTGAAATATATCTGCCGGGCGTTTTTGTTCCATAGCTATTCACCTCCTTAACTCATTTTCTACACCATCTCATACAGCAGGGCAGCGTCGCCCAGCACCAGTTCCAGATGGGAACGCAGCGTTTCCAGTCCGCTTTGCACCGCCTCGGTGGGTAGGTCCCAGTCCGGGGCAATTTCAGCGGCCAGTTCCGGGAGGTCC
>OKST01001053.1_pt1 | contig 15348 bp, 13 predicted proteins | sample 1606341 | NCBI WGS metagenome assembly OKST01 (sample SAMEA3879563, study PRJEB24766) | human gut metagenome | biome: human-associated habitat; feature: feces | place: USA | collected 1985/1987 | reverse complement strand
CAATTAGCTTTTCCGTTTGCAATCTGAAAAGCAAATTTAGTAGCATTTTCTCTGAAATCAACAACATTCAACATAAATCTGATAGGATATGCTCTGTTCGTTTTATCACTGCTGTAAGTATATTCAACAGTATCCAACGCAGCGTCTACTTCTTCGTAAGTTGTTAAATAACGTTGATTTGTTCCGTCACTGCTTCCTATATCTGTTGTCAAAAAGTACATTAAGGACATCGGTGTATATGCTATAATAGAAATCCTGACATCAGAATATGCTGAAAATAACATTTCACATGCTTTTTTTATAGCGTCAACCTGAATTTGAAAAACGTCAGACAAAGAGCCTTCCACCTGCAGCATAAAAACTACATCAATAGGCGTACTGATTTTAGTTTCTTGTTCGGACGCTTCCGAAAGTAACGTCTGAACATCATCAGCAGTACTTATATCCAAATTTCTATCAACAATATCATCATATCCAAGGTTAACAAACATTTTCTGCATATCAACAATACAGTATGTACCAAGCTCGTCTGTTTCCGTATAAACAATATTTTCAGACTCATTATATTCAGTTTCAATAGGCAAAAGCATATTTGAATCTTCAAAGTATTTGAAAATTACATACTTTTTCAGTCCCTTTAATTCTGAAAAATTTTTAAATGTATTAGAGTTGTCATTAACATATGTATCCGATACATCAAATTTTAGCACAACTTTGTTAACATTACAAGTATCCTCGCAATCTAAATCAAAAGCATTGCCTAAAATTGCATTATTTTTTATTACTTTTGTATATTTTGATTTTTCGGCATTAAGATTTCCTTCCACGTAACCTGTAGATTCAAATTCGGCTGAGAGTTTATACGGACTTTTTTTCTTGTTTATTTTTGATAAAGAATTGTTATTTTCAGAAATAACCTGTTTGCTGACATATTTGCCGTCAGGGATGCCAAAGGTTTTTGGATTTTCTGGGTCAAGACCGATATGCAGTTCATCACTGTCCGTTAATCCATCACCGTCTGTATCCTTATCAATAACATTATATCCAGAATTTATTGTATCTGTATTTATTTTATTCATTCCATTTTCTGCAAACACATTCAAAGTTGTTCCTGTCGCTATCAACGCTGTTACTGTCAGCAGACTGATTATCCTTCCTTTGATTTTTTTCATTCTCCTCACCTTTCAATATAATTATTTTGTATTACATATTATGTAATGTAAGTATTTTAACAAATATTCTTTTTAATGTCAAATTTAGAATATTTTTCACATCAAAAAGAAAAGCTGTACATTTCCTTACATTGCCTCTGTACATTTTGAGATTTCGGTGATATAATATATTAAGAACATATGTTTTAAATTATAGGGAGAGTTAAATGAAAGAGAGAATTATTCTGCATTCTGATTTAAATAATTTCTATGCTTCGGTAGAATGTTTGTATCACCCTGAATACAGAGGAAAACCGCTTGCCGTACTTGGCGATCCCGAAGCTCGTCACGGTATTGTCCTTGCAAAAAACTATGAAGCTAAAAAGTTTGAAGTCCAAACGGGCGATCCTATGTGGATGGCACAGAAAAAGTGTCCCGATATTGTTTTCGTTCCTCCCCATTACGATCTGTATATGAAGCATTCAAAGCTGATCCGTGAAATATATTCCGAATACACAGATAAAGTCGAACCATACGGTCTTGACGAGTGTTGGCTTGATGTTTCGGGAAGTACAATGCTCTTTGGTTCCGGTGAGGAGATTGCAAACGAAATACGCAAGCGAGTTAAATTTGAGTTAGGCGTTTCCGTTTCTGTTGGGGTTTCTTTTAATAAGATTTTTGCCAAGCTCGGTTCTGATATGAATAAACCCGATGCAACCACTGTTATTGAAAGCAATCGTTTTAAAGAAATCGTTTGGCCTTTGCCTGTAAAAGAACTATTGTATGTAGGGCGAGCAACTCATGCCAAACTAAAACGCAAAGGCATTTTTACTATCGGTGATCTTGCAAATTCAAATCCCGATAATCTTCGATTTTGGCTTGGTAAAATGGGAATTGTACTTTGGCAGTTTGCAAACGGTCTTGATACTTCCCCTGTTTCCAATATCGGAGCAAAATCTCTTATAAAGACTGTAGGCAACAGCACAACTGCTCCCAGAGATTTGGTTACCGATGAGGACATAAAAATTACACTTATGGTGTTAAGCGAGAGCGTTTCCGCAAGACTTCGTGAATATGGCTTTATCTGCCGTACTGTTCAGATAGGCATTCGTGACAACGAGCTTGAATGGTTTGAAAGACAAGGAAAGCTTGAAATCCCGAACAGAACCGCAAAATCCATATTTGAACTTGCTTTTTCACTTTTCAAAAAGCACACCAATGGAAAACCGATTCGTTCATTAAGCGTCAGAGCTTGTGATCTGGAGCCTGTTGATTTTGTTCAGCTTTCTTTGCTCCCGGATGTTGAAAAACTTCAAAAACAAGAAGAACTTGAAGCTGCTATGGATAGTCTGCGTAATAGGTTCGGTCATTTTTCAATTCAAAAGGGCATTATGCTTTGTGATACGGAACCGTCCAATCTTGATCCTAAAAACGACCATATTATTCATCCTATGAGTTTTTTTAATTAGAAACGCTATCTTTAAACACTGCATAAAATATATTAATACTTAAATGGAGGTGTTTTATGCAGTATATTAAATCTAATGACGGAATAAAAATAGCTGTTTATGATTATAATCCCAAAGGAAAGCAGACGGTTTTTTTTATTCACGGATGGCCTCTTTCTCATAAGATTTATGAATATCAGATAAGCCTGCTTACAAACTGCGGTTTCAGAGTTGTTGCTGTTGATTTGAGAGGCTTCGGAAAATCAGATACTCCTGCTTGCGGATATACTTACAATCAAATGGCTGCCGATATATTCAGTGTTGTTCAGAGACTTAAACTCAGAAACTTTATATTAATCGGTTTTTCAATGGGAGGAGCAATTGCTCTCAGATATATGAACATTTTCAAAGGTTTCGGTGTATGCAAGCTGATATTGCTCTCTGCCGCTGCTCCATGCTTTACACAGCGTTCCGATTTCCCGTACGGCAAGACTGTTAAAGAAGTTAACAGTCTGATAAACCTTGCCGAGACTGACAGACCTCAGCTGTGTCTTAATTTCAGCAAACAGCTTTTTGCAAGTCCGCACTCGGAAGCGGTTATTGATTGGTTCAGAGAAATTGCTTTATCAGCTTCGGGTTTGGGAACAATAAAATGCGGTATTGCTTTGCGTGAAGAAGACGGACGAAAGGATTTATCCTGTGTTCGTGTTCCTGCATTTATTATTCACGGTGATAAAGATGTTATTGTTTCAAATGAGCTTGCAGAAATTCAGCATAAGGGTATATGCGGTTCAAAGCTTATAACCTTGTCAAACAGCGGTCATGGAATTACTTATGACGAACTTGAAAAATTCAATTCTATATTTCTTAATGCCGTTAACAGTTAAAATAATGCCTGAGTTTTTTATTGCTCAGGCATTTTACTTTTATCTATACATTCTTCCGGCGTTTTATCATCTCTCAGTCCCTTAAACACAGGCTGCCGCATTCCGCCGTTTTCGGTTTTCATCATATATTTAACTGTACAGACCAGTTCGGGTTTTACCCATACTGCGTTTTCATTGCCCTTTGGTATATCCGTAAACGGACAGCTTGTTTCATAAAGAGATTTGATTTTTCTAAACGACTCTCCGCCTACTCCTAAAGTCACATGACCTTTATAAATAAGCTGATTGTTTTTGTACTGTCCGAGGATAATGCTGTTCATATTATTTTCTTTCGGAACATATCCGAGAACTATAAAGTCATCGTCTTTCAGATATTTGATTTTTATCCAGTCCTTTGTTCTGCGGTCAAAATAATATCTGCTGTCCTTTCGCTTTGCAACGATACCCTCCAGTTCCTGCTGTTTGGTAAGATCGTAAAATGCAGTACCGTTTTTTTCGATGTATCTTGATACGGCAAATCTGCCGTCCTCTGACTTTACTGCCTTTTGCAACAGCTCTTTGCGTTCTGCCAGTGATAAGTCCGTTACCTGTCTGTCCTCGTAATACAAAATATCAAATGCAGTAAAACAGGCAGGATATTTTTTAGCCGCCATATCGATTTTTATGGGATTGCTCATCATACTGCGTTTCTGTATTTCAAAAAAATCCGGTCTGCCGTCCTTAATGACCGCAAGCTCTCCGTCCAGAATACAGCGGACATTAACATTCTTATGAATTTCTGCAAGCTCAGGAACTTTCGGCAGCATTAATATATTCCTCTTATTTTTCAATATCGTTTTATCACTGTCAAGATATGCAATGCATCGTTCACCGTCAAGCTTTAGTTCGTAGATATATTCATCACTGTCAAAAGGCTCTCCTTCTGTACCGATAAGCATTGGCTTAATGTTTTTGATTTCCCATATATCAGTCATTATTTACCCCTGCTTGTACTAGGCTTTGCTTGAGAGCCTCCATAATATCAATAGCGTTTACCTGTACTTCGGGTGCAGAAGTTGTAATATCCTTGCCTGCAATTTTCTGTTCAATAATCTCTCTCAGTTTTACCTGATATTCATCCTTGTACAAGCTCGGCTCAAAGTCCTTGACCATTGTGTTTATAAGAGTTTTTGCCATAGTAAGTTCGGTTTCATTTACTTCGGGATGTACAGGCTCTTTCGGTGCTTGCTTTACCTCGTCTGCAAAAAACATGGTTTCAATCAATATTCCGTCATCTGTAGGAATAAGAGTTAAAAGCTTTTCCTTTGTTCCCATGACCGTTTTGGCAATTGCAACCTTGTTTTCGTCTTTCATGGCTTTTCTCAAAAGCTCGAACGCTTTGTCCCCTCCGGCTTCGGGAATGGCATGATATGTTTTATCATAAAAAATAGGCCGAATTGCATTTAAATCCGTAAAATGCAGAATATGAATTGTTTTGTCCTTTTCGGACTTGGCTTTTTCAAAGTCCTCGTCTGTCATAATTACAAACTTGTCTTTATCATATTCGAATCCCTTTACTATATCCTTTGCCGATACTTCTTTTCCGCAGGAAGCACACACTTTTTTGTATTTAATTCTGCTTCCGTCCTCTCTGCACAACTGATTAAAGTGTATATCGTTATCCTGCGTTGCCGTATATAACCCGACAGGAATGTGGACTAGTCCGAATGAAATAGCTCCTCTGTGTGATACTGCCATATTAAACACCTTCCTTTTTAATTAGTATATCAATTACAAAACAAGATATACTAAATATGGAGGCTGTTTATGGTAAGAAAGGTTTATGTTGAGATTACCGCAAAATTTGATACTGACGGAAACATCACTCCTCTGTCGGTAACTTGGGAAGACGGTACGGTTTATACAATTGACAAGGTTGTTGACAAAAGAAGGGCTGCAAGCTTAAAGGCAGGCGGTATCGGTATGCGTTACACTTGCAGGATTCTCGGTCAGGAATCATATTTGTTTTATGAAGAACCTCGATGGTTTGTGGAGGCTAAAAGATAATGTGCGGAAGAAAAACACTATAAGTTGTTTTTCTTTATATGTTTTTATTGATTTTTGTTATTTTATGGTATATAATACAATTATAAGCATGCTTAATGGAAATAATTTAAGGAGAATAAAAATGAATAAAAAATTTAAATGTATATTATCAATTTTAGCATCCGCTGCAATTATATCAACCTTTTCCTATAATAGTATTTATTCAGCGGAAAAAGGTAATACTTTATATATTGCTAGTGCTGAAAATGTTTCATCTGCTTCCGACTTTACATACACTACTACTGATAAAAAAGTAACAATTACAGGTTACACTGGTTCTGCTGAAGTTGTTAATATACCTTTTTTTATCAATGGATACCCGGTTATTGCTATTGCAAATAGTGCATTTGCAGGAAATAAAACAATTACTAAAGTAAAATTTCTAGAGCCAATGAAAACAATTGGGTATGCTGCTTTTTCGAACTGCACATCTTTAGAATCTGTAGAACTCAACGACAGACTGGAAAAAATTGAATCATATGCTTTTTCAAATTGTACAAATTTAAAAACAATCAATTTTGAATCTGCAACAGTTTTAAATTCAATTGGCTCAAAAGCATTTTATCGCTGCATTTCTTTAATTAATGCTTCATTTCCCGACTCACTTGAATATATTAATCAATATGCTTTTCAATATTGCTCACAACTTAAGTCAATAAAATTTAACAAAACTACATCCAAACTTAATACAATAGGGATTGGTGCATTTTACTTTTGTGGAAATCTTACATCCGCAATAGTACCTGATTCTACTTTATATTTGAACTACTATTCATTTGGAGAGTGTTATAATTTATCAGATATTGATATAACAACCAAATCAAGGTATATATGTGACACAGCGTTCTCAGGTACTCCATATTATTCAAACAATTATACGGAATTTTCAAGAGTTACAAAAGCATGTACCGGAAATCAAGTTATAGTAAGCATATTTTTAAATGAACCTGAAAATGATTTATGTACATGGAATTCAAACAGAACTATTGAAAACAAACAAGCTGAGCTAGATTCTGCTGCTAATTATATCAAAACTCAAGCAAGCTGCTATGGACGAACCGTTAACTTTATTACAGCTTCAAAAGATCCTTCATTAAAATATATTTATGAATATGAAAATAATACAATTTATGCTCAAAATACTTCGAGTAGCAAAGAAAAAGTTAAAATGGCTTGCGAAAATATGAGTGTTTTTTCAGATAGTGAACGAGAAAAAATACAAAAAAAATACCCTCATCATAACATTATATATGTAATTATTATTCCTCATAGTTATGGCAGAAGTTTTGCAATGCCATCTTTAGAGCCTTCTAAAGCTTTTGTATATGCAGGTTATAACAAACAAAGTAACGAATTTGCTCATGAAATTCTACATTTGTATGGTGCAAAAGATTATTATTCATCAGCAGCCAGTTCTACAACTTATAACATGGTAAAAAAATACTATAGCAATGACTTATTCTTTAATTCTAATGATTCTTCTGTGATTTCTCCTCCTCAGGCATTTAATGTCGGTTGGATGAACTGTATCAGAAATGAAGAAATGAACTATCTTCGTTAATTGACTTTTAAATTATTAATTAAACAGTAAAAATTAATCTAAGTTAAAAACAAAACTATTATTCTTCTCTCTGTAATATATATTCTATTTTCTACTTAACTTTCCCGTGTCACAGTGACGCAGGGCCTATTGCGACACTAATACAGCTCTTGGTTTTGAAGATGTTCTTCTTTGAGACCGAGAGCTTGTTTTTTCTGCTGTATAATACGCCTTAGCTTTCTGTCGGCAGACATTCTGTTTGACTTGTATTTCCGGTTATAGTCATCGGCTATGCACTTGCTTAAATTTACAAACAGACCGAATATTGTATTGGCTACTACAGCATTTTCAAAGCTATGAATATTATCAATCATATTTTGTGCATACTCATTCCCCTGTTCCGCTGATAGCTTAAGCCATTCCAACGCTTTTTCTTTATCCTTTTGAATATCGTCTGTACCGTATAAATAAAGTCTGCCTAATAAAAAAGACGCCCACTCATTTTCCATAGCAGCTAATTCCAAAATACTTACAGCCTTTTCTGAATCGTGGTACGGGTTATTATCCAACATGATCTTTGCAAGAGAATATTCGACATACGGCTTTATTTCTTCATACCGCAAAGCTTTTTCAAAATACCCAACTGCTTTATCAAGGCTGTTTTCTTCAAGGTACAGCTTTCCAAGTGAGTATAGTGCATATTCATTTTTATTCTCAGCAGCTTTTAAAAGATACTTTTCAGCCATATTTAAATCCTTGTACACTATCTCTCCTTTAAAATATATTTTCCCAAGCTTGTAACAGGAAAGCGTATCTCCGCTGTCCGCACATTCTGTGAGCATTTCAAGTCCCTTTTCAATGTCCAGTTCCAAGTATTCTCCTGATAAATATTCAAGCGCCAATGTCCTCTTTGCATTTGTATTATTCAGCTCCGCCGAACGCTTAAAGTATTCTATTGCCTTTATCATATCCTTTTGAGTGCCCAAACCGTTTTTGTACATAGTTCCCATTTTGTAAAACAAATTATCGTCAGCCTGATTCTTGCTTTCGAGTTCAAGAAATCCCGCTAAAGCCTGTTTGTAATATTCCTGAGCCTGATTTTCATCCTTAAATACATATTCACCTTTATTGTACATCTGAGCTGCCGCATAAGCAGCATAAGGCTGACCTTGTTCAGCAGACTTCATATACCAGTTAAACGCCTGTGACAATTCCTTATCTGTTCCGTTGCCGTAATAATATAGGTTGCCCAAACTATATTGTGCAAACCTGTTACCCTCCTCTGCTGATTTTAAAAACCATTCAAACGCTTTTTCATAGTCCTGCTGTGTTCCTAAACCATAGCAATGCATTTTGCCTATTCTATACCGGATATATGACCGCATATCCACCGGTTTTTGATATGCATTTTCATAGGGAAACATAAAGTCCGCATTGGGTTCTATCTCCGCAAATCCCTGCAAGGTTTCGGCATAGTATTTATATGACTTTATTTCATCTTTATCACCTAATTTATTAGTTGAGTACAGTTTACCTAAGTCATGTACCGCAAGCACATTGCCTGAATCAGCTTCTTTTATCAAAAGCTGTTCGGCTTTCTCATAATCCTTTTTCTCGGATTCTTTATTGTAAATAATTTTACAGGCTTTTTTGTATGTAGTACTCCACTTGATACAGTATCGACTGTCTGACTCAAAATCAGAAGTATCATACTCAACTCCGTCATCATTCCATTTGAAATCTTCTTCCGTTATGTAATCTTCAATCGGCGGAGGAATATCTTCATCGGTTGTAATCTCTGTAGGTTCGGGGTCTATGTTATCAACAAATCCGGTCAGTGAATCCATATTTAAAACCTGACCTATTATACTGTTCCTTACCGAATGGAAAACCTTATTTTCATACAGCGGTGGAAATTCTTTTTCTTTTTGTGTATAGGTTTTGTATTTTTGTCTTTCAAGCTCGCACCATTTCTCATACAGAGACTGAATGCTTTTGTCCTTTGAAAGCTCTTTAAAAATTGCATCGACTGTTTCTTTTACTTCGGGTGGAAGATATCCGTATACTTTTTTGCCTTTACTGCTTTTTAACTGCGTATGTAAAACTTTTATCAGCTTCTCAAGTTCTGCATTTTCAAAATCTCCCTCGGCAATTTCTTTAAGTAAGTTTTCAACATACTTTTTAGATTCTGCTTTCAATTCATCACGCCTGATCGCCTGCTTCTGATATATTGACTGCAGATCATCATAAAATATATCATTTGCAAATACCGAACGGATTTTATCTATACCCTGATTAGTCAAAAATCCCTGTTTTGCATTTGTAGAATATACAAGCAGATGAATATGAGGATGGTGCGTTGTGTCATGGAAAGCGGCATACCATTTCAGATTGCATAACGGAATACGCTGTGCTTCTGATATATCCGAGATATGTCTTTTCACTAAGTCACGCCACCTATCTGAATTATCATAACCCAGACGAATTGCATCCTCTCGTCTGAGCGACACAACATGGCTCCAGATATTTCCCGGATGATTTGCAATCTCATTTGCCGCCTGATTTAAAATTATAGGTTCGTCCTTATCATTGAACAAACCATGAGAGCCTCTTTTTTCAACTCCCGGACGCATTGCCATGTAACCTACAAAGTTCTGACGGTTACCGATAACATCTGCATTGCGTTCTATTATTGCCGATATCAATTCACTTGCATTTTCAACTGTTGACTTATTTTTATAATCCTCATATTCCAGATACTTTTTTGCTTCGGGAAAATCTTTAAGCAAATCAGATAGAAGCTCCTGCTGTTTTTCTGTTGCAGGAGCTTCTCTGTCAATTTTATTCTGTTCACGGATTTCCACTGTTTCACGAGTCGCAATGTATCTTGTATAATTTTTTCGTTTGGTTTCAGTTCCGCTTTTTAAATATCGGCTTGTTACTATTATCTGTGACATTACTCATCACTCCTTTGATACCGAACTGCTTTTTCAAAATTAATTACACCGTTGATACGCTTTACCTCATCAACACACATAATTCTAAGCTTATGAAGAGTATCGTCATCTATTTCATTTATCGCCGCTACCATATGAGTCAATGCTCCGACTTCAACCGCTAACTTGAATAATGACCTTGATAATTTTTGTTCGCTCCCTTTTACTATACCCTCTGTTATTGAAGCAAGCTGAGGAGCAATAAATTCTGTTGCCGTACTTTCCTTATTGAGAAGATAACCGCAGTAAAATCTAATTGCTTTTTCAATGAATTCAGAGCGTGACTTACAGTTATCATGCTCAAAAAGCGTGTCAACTATCTCCAATGTTTCGGGAAATATCTTAAGACCGAATCTTTGCTTTTTAACATCCGAGTCGACTGCCGAAACCTCTGTAATTTCTGCTTTTTCTTCTGTATTTTTAATATTATCCGACCGCAATTTTAAAAACCTCCTATCTATGCGACTGCTTATTAAAGCTTATAAATCTTCGCAAATTCGGCGAGCTTTGCTCGACGATGTGAGTGTTTGGTCGCCCCAAGGCGACCAAACTTTAACCAGCAAATAAAAAAAAGGTTCGATTTCCATCAAACCTATCCTCTTTTCAATTTCTCAAACCCTGCGACAAATGCCCGAAATTTGCCCCGACAAACCTATGGGGTAACTTACCACCTGCCTTGTAAAAGCCTCACAAAAGGCATTGTCGTGCGACACGCGGCGAGTTAGTCGGTGTCCCGACAGGACAATTCGTTTTTCACTTTCAGAATGATTTTTTTATAAGGCTCGACCACATAATCTTCTGTAAATTGTCAGTTATTACTCAGACTGATTATTCAATTCATCATGCGCATTGTTCTTCGATTTCCTTGAAGGCTTTTTTGCGGTTGTCATTTCAATAAACTCTCTGACATTTGACGGTACATTTTTCTGATACAATGTTTCTATGCATTTATCAAGTTCCTCTGTCAGCTTCAGATTTTTCTGTCCTAAATACATTTCAAGCGCTGAGAGCTTTTCACTCTCAACGCTTACTGTTACTGTTTTTTTCATATGCACATCTCCATTTCATTTTTAAAATAAAAAAGAGCCGATTAACGACTCTTATAATTTAATATTTCATTGTCAGTCCCTGATCTGATTCTTCCATGTCATAATACTCATTTATTTGATTTACATTTAGACTTATTATATGCTCCAATGATGGAGTGATTATCTTTTCATTTCTTGCTTCAATATAACTTGTGTAAAAATCTTTTTGCAAATCTGTTAAATAAGGAATAGAATAAATTAACTCAGATATTTTTCTTATATTTATTTTAGGAGCTATTCTTAATACTGCTTCTCTGCATTCTTCATGTTCTGCTTTCATAAGAAAATCATAATAATTAATTTTTCTTCCGTTATCTTTAATTGCAGAGGTTGGAAAATTATATATTCTTGCATTCATTTCATCATTATTATTCAATATTAAACTCATTATATGTTTGTCTGCCTGGGGGAGAAGACAACTTCCGCAATCAAAAACCGGAGCAATTTCAGCTTTTTGCACTTGACTATTATATAAAAATCCCCAATTTCCATTGTGCCTATCAAAATTACCCAGAAATGAATCTATAACAAAAACATTCCAAAAATGCTCCATCAATTCGACCGGATCAACAAATTGCTGCTTGGTGATAGTTTCTAATATTTCGGTAAGCTCAGTACCACTTCCATTATGTTCTGAATCAATTATTGTATTCTTAATTGAGCAAAAATCGTACAGCACATTATTATCAACAGTAAAATCTTTACAAGCACAAACAATTTTCGGCTTTCCATTTACCTCAAACTCACCCAACAAAGTTTCCTGTGCTTTTATTCCCAACATATTAAAAATATTACAGGCTATATATTCACTAAAACAACTATTTGTATATGATAAATCTGTAGGTTTATTTTCTGCTGACGGAGGAAATTTCAGCATAAATTGTTCTCCGTTATACTCAATTGCTATTTTCTTTCCATTAGCTCCGTTATAAGCTTTACCATAAATTCTCCTGCAATTAGTAAAATCTAATTTACCGTTCAATCGCTCCACCTCCATAAATATTTTCTTCTCAGGTATTCTGCCTGTTCATGAGTGATTAACCCATCACTTATTTCTGCCATGTTGATACTGCCATATAATTCTCCCCACCAACAATCAATTAATGAAGAATGAGTTTCTATCGCTTTCTTAAACTCTTTTAGATCATGTTCAAGATAATCCGGTAAACCATATTCATATGAGCGTTCTCGTTCATTTTTCATTTCTTTCGTATCAGACATTTTAATCACCCCCAACCCTAAATTTACAAGATTAATTTAAAGTTATTATACCATATTATATACCTTTAATCAAGAATAAAACAATGGTTTATCCCATCTCCATTCCCATATTAAAATCCTGTGATTCATCCTCTGTCATTTCTTCCTCACATTCCTCTGTTATATTCTGTTCCTGTTGAACAGTGATTGCCGAATACAAGTCCTGATCCTTTCCGTATATTACTCCATAGGAAGTTGAAATCGTTCCCTTGCATTTTAAAATTTTACTTCCGAAATCATATAAATCTATATCTTCAAGTACAGATAAATTAAAATCAGCCGGCAGATTTCTTGATAAATATTCCTTTCCAAATATACTTTCATGCCTGACATTCATATCAAAACCATATTCATCAAGACAGTTTATACACTTAACAGTGTCGGAAATTTCCTTGAATTCCTGACTCTCCATTACAGCTTTCAGCTTTATAAAATCATAATCGGACAGCTCTAATAGTTTTTCCGCAAGCAAATTCAGTTCATTTATCCTGTACATATCACCAAACTGCTCATCGGTGATCATCGGCAAAGCTGACTGAAAATCATAATAAACCATATCTTCGATCCTGTCTGTCCCAAAGGATTTTGAAAATTCATCAAGCTGTTCTCTGTCACAAGGAAGTGAGATCCATTGTGCAAGCTTATCTGTAGGTTCTTCATCAATAGGCGCAGGCGCAATCCGCAGACGGAAAAAACATTTATCACCCTCGCCTATCTCAATATTGATGTCCGGTTTTTCATATACAGACGGCACACAATAATAACCGTCAATAAACATACCGCAGTCACGCTCCTGCATAAGCCTGCCGATTTTCTCACGATCAATAAAGTCTATGTACTCATCGGGAAGCTCCTTCAGTTCTTCAACCATATCATTTTCTATCATAGCTTTACCCAATTCTTCTAATGAAGAACATCGATATACAGGAACACTGTCCAATCCATAAGTCATCAATAACAAATCTTCAAAACTGCTTTCAGGATAAGCTGCTAATAGACTTTTGAATACCGCACAGTTAAGCTCATCAAGCTTTTCATATCTTTCCGCAAACAGATTGATCTTATATATATCTGCAGAAAATTCTTGTTCGCAAAGGTTTTGGGGCAATGTCGTATTATCATATTTTGAAATTTTAAACAGAACTTTTGAATCATTTTTCGTAATTTTCATCTGATCCAATGTATCCTGCAATTCAAAAACCGTCATAGGAAAATCCTTTATATAAGCAGTATATTTGCCGTCTTTTAAATATATTTTCATTACTTCTTCTCCTTTTCCTCAACATAACTGATGTACGGAATCTGTAACCAATGAGTCCACTCACGCCCTACAAGCTTGGTACGGGTAACGCCTCTCAGCGTGTTCATGGCTTCGATCACCTCTCCGTTTCCAATATAGATTCCGATGTGACCGTCACTCCAAACAGCAAGTCCGGGAACTTCCGGTATGGTGTCTATCGTACCTTTTACCTTGGCATTTTCAAACATTCCGTTTGCTCCCACATCTGCCATGCCATTAGAACCAACCGTTATCTTACCTGATTTACTGTCATACCAACCGTATCCTTTGATTAATCCAACGCAGTCCGCTGTCCTCTTTCCAAGCCAGTTTGAACGGATAAAGTCCATGTAGCTTGTTACTTCTCCCCCAAACACTGAAGCTCTGTCCTGCAGAATTGATTCGGTAAGAACATTTCCGTATGTACCATAGACATATCCCCAGCCGTTTTCGTGAGCCTGAATTGCCCATTGGACAAGTCCCAGATTATTTTTCTTCTTTTTGTCATATTCATCAAACTGAATTTCATTATTAAAATTCTTTTCCTCCCCGTACTCTATCCACGGTATTTCAAACCACGCTTTCCATGATGAATTTTTTACAGACTCTTTTACCACTCCGTCCGTAACAGATTTCGCATATACCACATTACCTCCGCCGATATATATTCCAATGATATCTCCGTTTATAACAGCAGTTCCTAACCTTTCGGGAAGCTTATCCATACTTCCTTTGACTGATGCTGAGTTGTACAGCTCCTGCACACTCATATCGGAAATCGAATAATTATCCTTTGAAATTGTTCTGCTTTTGCTGTCATACCACAGATATGATCTCAGTAAGTTATAGTTATCTGTCGTTCTGCGGCTCTGCCATTTATCATATTCTTCTGTGATATCCTTTGGGTATTTTTCTTTCAGAGCCTTGTATTTTTCTTCTGTCAGAACATTTCCGTCTGTATAAGGAACATATCCCCACTGTGTTGTATATGCGTTTTCTGCCCACCTCGCTAAGTCAATGTTGTTTTTCACATCGAGATTTAAAAACAAACTGCTGTCAATACTGACATTTGCAATCACAGAATATGACCTCATAAATTCTTCATAGCTGATTTTTAATCCGTATTTTCTATTCAAATTTTCAATCAGCTTTTTATTATCCTTCTCCTTAAAACAGGCACAGTAATCTGTAAAGAACTTCTCACCCTGCTTTACAGAATCAAAATAGGTGAGGTAAATCATTTGTGCTTTTACGGTCTGTGTTTTAAGACCGAGCTTTGACAGCTCATCTGCAATTGCTTTACCGTCCGATTCCATTTGTGAAAGCTGAGATTTCTGCTCAGCACTCAGATTCTGAACATATGCAGAATAATCTATATTCTGCGTTTGAGCTGATGAAAGCTGATTTCCTATTGCCAATAAAAGCATCACAGGAAGCAAGGCTATGACTATTATCATCGCTGCTAGAAATCCAACTACCTTCCATGTCCGCTTATCCTTTGCCAATATCACCGCTGCCTTTTTGGCTATTGCTCCTGCTGTTATACTCATTGCTTTTTCCTCCCTTAAATATAAAAACTGACCGTTTTTTCAACAGTCAGTTCTTGAAATTTCT
>OKST01001048.1_pt1 | contig 15431 bp, 17 predicted proteins | sample 1606341 | NCBI WGS metagenome assembly OKST01 (sample SAMEA3879563, study PRJEB24766) | human gut metagenome | biome: human-associated habitat; feature: feces | place: USA | collected 1985/1987 | reverse complement strand
CTGGCGGTCTATCTCTTGTTTTCGGTTGCTTGCTTCCTTACCGTACATGAGCATTTTACGCGCGCTTACAGCGGCACCCGGCTTTCTGATTCCATTTTATTACCGGCAGCAGCATAAATCCAATACTTACCTTTTATAACACGATATGCAAAGCGGGCATGGCAAAGCTATTGCGCGCACGCGTTAATGTATTATAAAATAAAAATACAGATACAGCCTGTAAATATGTAAGGGGATGTTACGCCATGGAACTACGGACATTAAAGTATTTTTTAACAGTAGCCCGCGAAGAAAACTTTACCCGGGCGGCAGAACTGCTGCACATAACCCAGCCCACGCTCAGCCGCCAGCTTATGCAGCTGGAAGAAGAAGTAGGCGCGCAGCTTTTTAACCGCCTGTCGCGCAAAATAACGCTTACGCAGGCCGGGCTTATTTTGCGCCGCCGCGCGGAAGAAATAGTGGGGCTGGTGCAAAAAACCGAAAAGGAAATCAGCACCTGCGACGAAATGGTAGAAGGAGAAATTTCCATCGGCGCAGGCGAACTTTATGCCGTGCAGTATTTGCCGCCGCTTATTAAATCCTTCCGCGAAATTTACCCCAATGTTACCTTTGAAATTTACACCGGCAATGCCGACCAGATTAAAGAGCGTATTGAAGACGGGCTGACCGATATCGGCGTAATGCTTGAACCCGTAAGCATTGAAAAATACGAATTTATACGCCTTAAAGACTGCGAGCGCTGGGTAGTGCTTATGCCGCCGGATGACCCGCTGACGGCCAAAAGCGCAATCAGCCCGCAGGATTTGTCAGGCAAGAACGTTTTTATGGTAAGCCGCGGCACCGTGCGCAATGAAATTGCCAGCTGGTTCGGCAGCAGCTTTAAGGATATTATTATTACCGGCAGCGGCAATCTGCCTGCCAACAAGGCCATTATGGTTAAAGAAGGGCTTGGCTATGCGCTTATTATCGGCAGCAGCATTACCTTTTGGGATGAAAAACACATTGCCTGGCGCCCGCTGCAGCCGGAAATGCGCACAAGCAGCGTTATAGCCTGGAAGCGCCATCAGCCGCACACACCGGCTGTTGAAAAATTTATAGCCCATTTAAGGGACAACCTGCCGCAAAACTGAAAAAGGGCATAAAAAAAATCTTCTTCCAGAAAAGGAAGAAGATTTTTTATTTTATATTATTTGCGCAGCACAAGTTTAATAAATACCCTGCTGCCTTCATATAATAAAATCATCGGCACTGCCAGAAGTGTCTGCGTTACCACATCAGGCGTCGGCGTAATAATTGCCGCTAAAATAAACGAAGCAACCACCATATAGCGCCGCCCGCGCTTCAGCAAAGCAGAAGTTACCACACCCATCTGCGCCAGCACAATAAGCACCATGGGCAGGTTAAAAATAAAGCCGAAAGGCACAACCAGCATCAGGAAAAAGTCCAGATAGCTTTCTATCGAAAGCATCGGCGCAATATTGCCGCCTGCAAAGGTTGTAAAAAAGTGCAGCCCCTGCGGAAATACAAAAAAGTATGCAAAAGCAATGCCCGCCCAGAACAAAAGCACCGACGAAGGCACAAACAGTATCAGCGCCGAGCGTTCCCTGCCGGTTAAGGCAGGCACCAGAAACGCCCACAGTTCATAAAACAAAACCGGAGCCGCAAGCAGCACGCCGCAGGCAAGCGCTATTTTTATGTAGATAAAAAACGCTTCCGCCGGGCGCATATAATACAAATTGGTGGCAGGCGCCGTCAGCACTGCCACAATTTCATCAATATAAAAGCTGCTTACCAGCGTACCGGCGGCAAGCGCCGCCAGGCTGTGCAGAATTCTGCGCCGCAGTTCGCCCAGATGTTCCGTTAAGGTCATTGCCTCATCATTGTTATCTAACGGACGGCCATTATCCATAGCTTGCGCCGTCACTTTTTGGCTTCCGCCTGTACAGTTTCCGCACCGGCAGACGCAGCGTCTTTGGTTTCCGCGGTTTCGGCAATTTCACCTGCTTTTTTAATTTCTGTTTCCGTGCTGTTTACAGCCTGCTTAAATTCCTTCATGCTTTTGCCAAGGGCAGAACCGATTTCCGGCAATTTGCCGGGACCAAAAAAGATAAGCCCTATAACCAAAATAAGCAAAAGTTCGGGTAAGCCTAAACCAAACATAATAATTCCTCCTTGCAGCCGCTTTATTATAAGTTTTATGCTTTGTTACATATATAGTAACACTTGCAGCTAACTCTAAGTCAAGCCTTATTTAAAATTTAATCTCGGGCTAACCTTCGTTTTACTTATACTATACAAAGCGCCTTAATCAATGCTGATAAGTTCGTAATTGGGGTTGCCCATTTTCAGTTCTTTCATGTAACTTAACTGGCGCAGGCCTTCGCGGCTTTCAATGCGCTCAATCAGGTCTTTGTTGTCGCCGCCCGGTTTGTTATAAACCATGTACACGCACGCCTGGTCAATGGCCAGCAAATCGGTGGAAGCCACCATGCCGATATCGCCGATGGTCGGTTCTTCCGCATCAGGCCCGGCGCAGTCACAGCGCACAGACATACGGCGCATAACGTTAACATAAGCAATGCGTTTGCCGAAAAAGTCCGTTACGGCTTTGCCGGCTTCAACCATGTGTTCCATAAAATGCGCACCGCGGATAGAAAAATCGGCTCCGCCGTGCTGCATGGCCTTGCCTACTTTGGCATCGGCGCAGCCAATGGCGATGTTTTTAAGCGAGCCGCCAAAGCCGCCCGAAGCGTGCCCTTTAAAATGCGTCAGCACAATCATGCTGTCGTAAGTGGGCATGCTTTTGCCGACATACATTTCTTTAAAATGCTTGCCGCCGCGTACAGGCAGGGCAACGTTGCCAAACTCGTCCATAATATCGACGGGGCAGAAATCCCAGCCGTTGTAGGCAATGGTTTTGCGGTGCAGTTCCGTTGTGTGGCGGCCGCGTTTATATAAAGTATTGGTTTCTACAATGTTGCTGACGGGTATGAGCTGCTGTACGGCTTTAACAAATTCACGCGGCAGAAAGTTTTTGCCGCCGATTTCGCCGGTATGCATTTTAATGGCAACCTTGCCGTAAATTTCGCTGTTAACCAGTTCGTACAGCTTTACAAAACGTTCGGCATCAATGTGTTTTGTAAAATACACCTTGGCACTGCTGCCAGCCGCCAGCGGTGCTTTAAGCTGCCTGCTGCCAATAACCGGCGCCTGTGCGTATGCCCTGCCAAAATCCGGCAGGTTGAACGCCGCCGCGCTGATTGCCGCCGTCCCGGCAAGTTTTAAAAAATCCCTTCTTGTCAGTTTATCCATTGATACGACCCCCTTTAACAAACCATATAATAAAAGTATCAGCATACCTTACAGTTTCATTATAGGTGTTAAAGTGCACTTGCAGTCAACGGCAAAAACTGTGCCATTCTATACAAAAAGGGCTGTTTTAAAAAGTTTCACACATTTATCAGTTCATAATTGGGGTTGCCCATTTTCAGCTCGCGCATATAGCTTAACTGGCGCAGTCCTTCACGGCTTTCAATGCGTTCAATCAGGTCTTTGTTATCGCCGCCCGGCTTGTTGTAAACAAGGTCAACGCTGGCCTGGTCAATCGCCAGAATATCCGTTGAAGCGAGAATTCCGATATCGCCGATAGTGGGTTCCGCCGCACGCGCACCGGCACAGTCGCAGTCTACGGACATACGGCGCATAACGTTAATGTAAACAATGTGCTTGCCGAAAAAGTCCGTTACGGCTTTGCCCGCTTCAACCATGTTTTCCATAAAAGCGGCGTTGCGCATGCTAAAGCCCCTGCCGTGCTGCATTATTTTGCCAACCTCCCCGTCGGCGCAGCCAATGGCAATGTTTTTAAGCGAACCGCCGTAGCCACCCATGCTGTGCCCTTTAAAATGCGTCAGCACTACCATGCTGTCGTAATCCACAAGGCTTTTGCCTACGGACATTTCCGTAAAGTGCTTACCCCCGCGCACCGGCAGCATTACTGCGCCGTGCTCGTCCATAATATCCACCGGGCAAAAATCCCAGCCGTTGGCCATAATGGTTTCACGGTGGCGCGCCGTAGTGCTGCGCCCGCCGCCATAGGCAGTGTTGGTTTCAACAATCACGCTGCCGGGAATCTGTTCCTGCACGGCTTTAACAAAACTGCGCGGCAGGAAGTTTTTGCCGCCCTGCTCGCCGGTGTGTATTTTAAGCGCTACTTTGCCATAAATATCGCTGTTGATTAGTTTATACAGCTTTACCATGCTGTCTTCATTTATTTTATCCGTAAAATACACTTTGGCGCGGCTTATGCCGTCCGCTGCACTGCCTGCCGCAGCATTAACCGGCTGCCCGGCACCTGCTGCTGTCTGCGTGGCCGCGTCACCAAACTTGCAGCCTGCCAGCCCCAAAACCGTAAAGCCTGCCAGTTTTAAAAAATCTTTGCGTGAAAGCCTGTCCATATCAATGCCCCCCTTTTAAGCCATAACGGTATGCAATAAATTTGATTTGCCTAAATTATACCTGCTGGAGCCGTTTCCAAGTCAAGCTTTAAGGCAATAAGTTTTTAATATTTTCAAATTTATAACGCTGCCTTTGCCGCCTGCCCAAAGCAGCAAAAAAATGAGTACGCCAATATTTTAGGCAGTTATGCCGCACTTTATATTAATAAAAAAGAGGACGGCGAAAAGCCGTCCTCAAAGGGTTATGTGTCAGAAGAACTGAAGTTTTAAATTAGAAAGTGAAGACTACTTCAGACCACAAAGACTGTTCATCAGTATTGCCTTCACGGCTTTCAAGATCATAGTATTTAACGCCTGCTACAATATTCTTGGCAAGAGTTACGTTAGCACCAACTTCATAGCCTTCATATCCGTCGCCATCATACAGAGAATCGCCCGGATATACTGCATATCCGCCGCTGAATACAGTAGGTTCTAAGAAGGTTGCGAGCGGACGGTCGCTGTAGTTAGCGTATACGCCCCAGCTGCCGGGTTGAGATGCTTTAGCACCGCGATAAGACAAGCCTACCAGCCAGCCGCTGTCATCACCATTAATAGTGCCATTATCACTGTCGCCGTAGAAGTAGCTGCCTTTCAATGTCAAATCTTTAGCAACTTCACCGGATACTGCTGCTTCCCAAATTTCATTTTCACGCCAGTTATCAGCATTGTAGTAACGTACTGCTGCGTCAACAACACCAATACCTGCTTCAACACCTGCTACATAAATGCGGTCGCCGTCGTCAACTAAAGTATTTCCATCTTCTTCCCAATCTGGACCGAATTCTTGTTCATTCCATGCTGCACCGCTTGCATCATCATTGTCAATAGCTTTCATTGCCCAGCCAAATACTTTTACGCTATCGCCATAGCTGAGTTTGATACCGTCAGCACGGGTATCCATTACATCACCTTTAACAAAGTCCTGACGGCCTGCGTCAACTTTAACGCCGCCAACACGGCCGGACACAAATGCCCAGTTTAAAGTTACGTCATCGGTGCCATCACGGCCTGCATAGTAGTGGCTATTTTCAAAACGTCCGGTGTAAGTCCAGTCTTCGTTAACTGCACCATTTACGAACAGACGGGTACGCAGACGGCCTTCGTGGCTGCTGTTATCGGTGTCACGATAAGATGCGCGAATCTGACCGGTGATTTTTACGTTGTCAGCTTTCTTTTCAAGGTTAGCAACGCGAACGCCGAGGCTGTCGAGTTCGTCAGCAAATTCAGCAGCTAATTTATCAACATTAGCGCCTTTTGCCATTGCTTTAGCAACAATCTGAGCCATTTCATAACGGGTCATCAGTTTGTCGCCGCCGTAGGTGCCGTCGGGATAACCGTCAACCACACCAGCAGCTGCCAGTTTGTTTACTGCGTCATAAGCCCAATGACCTGCTGGTACATCGGAGAACGGATTTGCGGCATAAGCGCTTGCAGTTACGCCAAGAGCCATAGCCATTGCGAGAACTAAAGATTTTTTCATTTTGCCATTCCTCCAGGGAAATAAATTTTTTACCCTTTCAGAAACCTTTTGCGCAAAACTTTCCGTTTCGTTTTTTTATGCGCGAGTTGCCGTGTTTCCTCTGCAAGCAAACCAATACAGTCCGTAAATTGCAAACGGTTTTTAAAAGGATGTGTACACTTTATCATAATTTCACAATGCCGTCAAGAACATTTTACAATTTTTAGTGAATTTTTATCAGTTTTTTCTGCATAGAAAAACAGGCAGCGCATAAAGCACTGCCTGTTTGTAAATAATTTTACATTATTTGCTGAAAGCGTCCGTTAACGGAGGCACAATCTGTTTTTTGCGGGAGAGTACACCCGGCAGGTAATAATGGCCTTCTGCTTCCGGTTTGCCGAAAGCTTCCGTAACTTTTGCCTGGTTTACGCCTGCAACCAGAAGGTCGGTAGCTTCGGAAAGAATGTCCGTTACCATCAGGAAGGACAAATCAAAGCCTTCGGTTTCGCGCATGGCTTCCAGTGCCGCTAAAAGTTCCGGCATTTTATCTAGCCCCTGCTGGCGGCCCATGATATTAATCTGCGCTACGCTGGCTTTGGTTTCGCCGAAGTCAAATTCTTTCAAATCGGTGCGTACCAGTTCGTCCGCGGTTAAACGGGCAATAACGGAGCCCTGTTTCAGTTCTTCCATGGCATAGGCTTCCAAATCCTCAAGCCCGGCAATTTTTTGCAGTTTTGCCGCAGCGTCCTTATCCTGCTGAGTGGTGGTCGGGCTGCGGAAATACAGAGTGTCGGAAATAATTGCCGATAAAAGCAGTCCTGCAATTTCGCGCGGCAGTTCCACTTTGCGTGCTTCTGCCATGCTGGTAATAATGGTTGCCGTGCAGCCTACGGGTTCTTCGCGGATATAAATAGGAGCCGCGGTATGCAGGCCGCCCATGCGGTGATGGTCAATTACCTCAATGATTTCAGCTTCTTCGCTGCCTTCAACGGCCTGTGCGCGTTCGTTATGGTCAACAAGAATAAGCTGGGTTTTGTCGGGTTTCAGCAGGCGTACTTTGTCAATCATGCCAATGTAGCGGCCGCCTTCCACAACCGGGTAGGAGCGGAAATTGGTATCAAGCATGGCATTTTTAACATCGTCCAGAAGTTCATTGTTGTTGAAGGAAACAACGCTGGTAGTCATTAAGTCTTTAACCGGTGCATCCAGCAGCTGGCTGTAATCAACAGCGCCGGTTTCGTTTTCCTGTGCGCAAAGCTCTTTATAGAAGCATTTGGCAAGGTCGGTTACGGTAACAACGCCTTCAATGTTTTCCGGCGTGCCGACAGGCATGCAGCGCACGCCGTAGTCGGTAAACAAATGGCTTACTTCACGCAGTTTGGTTTCGCCGTTAAGCATGGGCACTGCAATCAGTTCCACATCTTTCAGACGGGGGTACATATCCTCAATTAAAACCGGTTCTTCCACGCCGAAATAATTAAGAACATACTGTGTTTCAGGGTTCAGCGCACCTGCGCGAGCCGCAACGGCATTAACGCCAAGCTGCCTTTTTAACCACGCATAGGCAACTGCGGAGCAGATAGAGTCCGTATCCGGGTTGCGGTGGCCGATGACATATACTGGTTTATCCACGTTCAGCACTTCCTTTTTGCAGGCAGACCTGGCTGCCGTAATGATTTTTAGTGTAATAATTATTATATCATAAAAAACTTTAAATTACCGCTGAAATTTTGTTTATTTGGCGCGTTTATCGCCCAGCGTTGCCAAAAGTTCCGCCGGGTTAATGTTATGGTAAGCCAAAAGCACAAGGCAGTCGTACCACAGGCCGCTCATTTCATCAAGCACTTCCGTCCTGCTGTCATTTTTGGAAGCAATAATGGTGCTCGAAGTATCTGCGCCAAGCTGTTTTAAAATTTTATCCTGCCCGGACATAACCAAATGCCTTGCAGCGGAATTATCGCCGCCGGACCGGCGTTTATAGCAAATCAAGCGGTAAATTTCGGCAAGTACGCCGTGAATACCGTCAGGTTCAGGCACGGGCAGGCTGCCGCTTTTCCACACCGGCTGCGTAAATACGCCCAGCCCGCTGCGCCCCGGCAACGCCTTTACCAAAAGCACCGTACCGGTTTTCCCGGCAGTAATTTCCGTAACCGAAAAAGCTGCGCCGTCTTCCGCGGCATTATAGACCTTTTTGGTTTCCGGGTCATACAGCCACAGGCTGCCGTTTTCCGCCGTGCGCGCCAGTGCTTCGCCGTCCATTTTAACAAGCGCCAGCACCTCGTCCGTACCGGCATCCTGCACAATGGCATTAATATAGCCGTGAACATTAAATTTTAAAGCTGCAAAATCAATTTTCATCTTTTCCGCCTTCTCTTAAAACGGGCATTACGGAGTTATACCCGTCCGCTCCGTATACCAGGCAGCGCTTTACGCGCGAAATGGTTGCCGTGCTGGCGCCTGTTTTCTCTACGATTTCTTCATAAATGCAGCCGGCATCAAGCATTCTGGCAACCTCCAGACGCTGCGCCATTGCTTTTAATTCGGTAATGGTACAAATATCTTCAAAAAAATTTGAGCATTGCTGTTCATCTTTTAAACTTAAAACAGCCCTAAACAGCTGCGCGGTTAATTTATCCCTGGTTTTTGCAGGCATGGCTGTCCTCCTTGGTTAACACCCGTAAAATTTTAAATTGGATATTTTCTATCCTTTCTTACTTTAATACTTTATTTTATAAAAAGTCAAGTAATTTTAACAGATTTTAAGAAAAATTTTATTGACAGATTTGTAAATAACGTGTATGATTGGTACATCAACTTCATACAAACATTCATCAAGAGTAGCCGAGGGACTGGCCCGATGACGCTACGGCAACCATCCTTAGTGAAACGGTGCCAAATCCAACGGAACATTCCGGCAGATGAAAGAGGTCTTAAAACTTGTACCCTTCACCTGTTCGTGAAGGGTTTTTTAGTACCTTAGAAAAGAAAGAGGAACACCGCATGATTGAATTAGTAAATGTAGAAAAAACTTACCACACCTCCTCGGGTGACATTCACGCCTTAAAGCGTACCAGCCTTACCATTAACCAGGGCGAAATTTTTGGCATTATCGGCCTTTCAGGCGCAGGCAAATCAACGCTTATCCGCTGCATTAACATGCTGGAAGTACCTACCGCCGGGCAGGTTTTTGTAGACGGCGAAGAACTTACCGCCTTGACGGAAACGCAGCTGCGCAAAGCCCGCCAGAACATCGGCATGATTTTTCAGCATTTTAACCTGCTTGCCAGCCGCACCGTTTTTGACAACATTGCCTTTCCGCTGGAAATTCAGGGGCTTGGCAAAGATGAAATCAAAAAACGCGTGGAACCGCTGCTGGAGCTTGTACAGCTGCAGGACCGCGCCGACCATTACCCCAGCCAGCTTTCCGGCGGGCAGAAACAGCGCGTAGGCATTGCCCGCGCCCTTGCCAGCAACCCGAAAGTTCTTCTGTGTGACGAAGCAACAAGCGCGCTCGACCCGCAGACCACAAAATCAATTTTAAACCTGCTGCGCGACATTAACCAGCGTTTAAACCTTACCATAGTAATGATTACGCACCAGATGGAAGTTGTAAAGGAAATCTGCGACCGCGTAGCCGTTATTGAAAACGGCAGCATTATAGAAGAAGGCAATATGGTGGACGTATTTACCAACCCGCAGAACCAGACTACCAAGGAATTTGTTAAGAGCGTCGATAAAAACACCCTTCCGGAATCACTTAAAAGCACGCCCGTCAGCAGGGAATACTTTGAAGGCGCAAGCCTTGCCGTGCGCTTGTCCTTCTTCAGCGGCAACGCCGACAAGCCCATTGTTTCCGGCATGATTAAACGCTTCGGCGTAGACGCCAACATTATTTCCGGCAACACCGACCAGCTTAAAGACCGCATTTACGGCAACCTGCTGATTGTTATTGAAGGCCCGCAGAAAGCCCTCGAGGACTCGCTGGATTATTTAAACAGCCAAAATCTGCAAGTGGAGGTAATTGGTTATGTCAAATGAAATGATTGAACTTTTAATAAAATCCTTTTGGGAAACCGGCTATATGGTTGTTGCCTCCACCGTGCTGGCAAGCCTTATCGGCATACCGCTGGGCATCATCCTTACGGTAACGCGCAGCGGGCACATTCTGCCGAACGCCGTTATTAATTCCGTGCTGGGCGTCATCGTTAACGCCACCCGTTCCACCCCGTTTATTATTTTAATGGTAGCCATTATTCCGCTTACCCGTATGCTGGTTGGTTCTTCCATCGGCACTACGGCCGCCATTGTGCCGCTTACCATTTCCGCCGCGCCGTTTATTGCGCGCGTTATCGAATCTTCGCTGCTTGAAATTGACCACGGCGTTATCGAAGCCGCACAAAGCATGGGTGCAAGCCCGATGCAGATTATTTACAAAGTTCTGCTTCCCGAATCGCTGCACTCTATCGTGCTCGGCATTACCCTTGCGGTTATCGCCCTTATCGGTTACTCCGCCATGGCAGGCGTACTCGGCGGCGGCGGCCTCGGCGACCTTGCCATCCGCTACGGCTACCAGCGTTTCCAGCCCGATGTAATGATTGTTACCGTTGTTATCCTGATTCTCATGGTACAGCTCATTCAGTTTATCGGCGACACGCTCAGCAAAAAACTTAACAAAACCAAATTATAATGTTAGCAATTTATTTTAATATTTTGGAGGAGGATTACTATGAAATTAAAAAGAATTTTGGCCGCACTGGCGGTTGGCACTCTGGCACTCGGTATTTTTGGCTGCGGCGGCAGCGAGAAAGCAGCGGATACTTCCGCACCCGTTAAGGTAGGCGTTACCGCAGGCCCCCATGCCGAAATTATGGACGAAGTTAAAAAACTGGCTGCCAAAGACGGCTTAAACATAGAAGTTGTGGAATTTAACGATTTTGTAACGCCGAACATTGCCTTGCAGCAGGGCGAAATTTTTGCCAACAGCATGCAGCACAGGCCTTACCTTGACGCTACGCTGAAAAAAGAGCCCGGCTTTGAACTGGTTGAAGTTTTTAAAACCGTAAACTTCCCCATGGCGGTTTATTCCGATAAAATCAAAAAAGGTGAAGCCATTCCCGACGGCGCAACCATCGGCATCCCGAATGACCCTTCCAACGGAGGCAGAGCGCTTTTGCTGCTTGCCGAGCAGAAATTAATTGAAGTTAAGGACATTAATGACGTTACCACCTCCGTTGCCGATATTACCGGCAACCCGCATGACTATAAATTCCTTGAGCTTGACGCTGCCACCATTCCCCGCAGCCTGCCGGACGTAACCGTTGCCGTTATTAACGCCAACTACGCACTGCCTGCAGGGCTGAACCCCATGACGGATTCCTTGATGGTTGAAGGCGCTGCTTCCCCGTACATCAACATTTTTGTAACCAAAAAGGAAAATGCCGCCGACCCGCGCATTAAGCAGCTGCAAAAAATTTACCAGTCCGCCGAAGTTGAAAAATTCATTAGCGACCACTTTAAAGGCTCCGTTACCGTCGGCTGGAAATAAAATATTAAAAATAAAAGCGTCCCTTGCGGGCGCTTTTTGTTTGAGGTGAACCATGAAACGTATTTTGCATTTATTAGTTTTGCTTATAATTACCCTGTGCTTTATGCCCGCCGCTTACGCGGAAAGCCCTGTTGACCGCCCCGTGAACACCAGCAGGCTTGACGATGTATTTGCCAGACATGGCGTAAACGGCACCCTTGTAATTTATGACGTACAGAAAAACGGTTACTGGCTGCACAACGCCGGACGTGCGGCAGAGCGTTTTTACCCCGCCAGCACCTTTAAAATTTTTAACAGCCTCATCGCGCTCAGCGAAGGCGTAGTAAAGGACGCGGACGAAGTGTTTTTACCGCTACGGAGGCGAACCGGTGTACCTTGAAAGCTGGAAGGCAGACGCCAGCCTGCGCAGCGCTATTAAAATATCGCAGCTGCCTGCCTATAAAGAACTGGCGCGCAAAATAGGCATGGAACGGATGCAGAAGAACATTACAAAACTCGGCTACGGCAACGGCATTAGCGGCGATAAAATCGACAGCTTCTGGCTGCAAGGACCGCTGCAAATCAGCGCGCTGGAGCAGGTAAAGCTGCTGACCAAACTTGCCCGCAGGCAATTACCTTATCCGCAAAAGGCGCAGCAGCAGGTTTGTGACATAACCGTTTTAAAACAGACCGATGCCTGCACGCTGCACGGCAAAACCGGCTGGGCAACGGACAACATAAAAACCCCGATAGGCTGGTTTGTTGGCTGGGCCGAAACCAAAAACAACCTGTATGTTTTTGCCATGAACATGGATTTAACCGACGCCGCAGATTTGCCGTTAAGAGAAAGTATAACCCTGGAGTGCCTTACAACTTTAAAAGTTTTATAAAATTGTTTATAATTAAGGCAAGCAGTTTTTGAAAGAAGGGATATTATGGCATATTTAGGCGAAGATATTAAAAAACTCGGCTTTGGGCTGATGCGCCTGCCGAAAATTGGCGAGGCCATCGACATTGAACAGACCAAGAAAATGGTAGATATGTTTTTGGAAGCAGGCTTTACCTATTTTGACACGGCGTGGGCGTACCCCGGCAGCGAAGACGCTATCCGCCAGGCGCTTGTAGAACGCTACCCGCGCGAAAAATTTCAGCTTGCAACCAAAAACGCCGCTTGGATTAACTGCAAAACGCGCGAAGAAGCAGTTAACCAGTTTGAAACCAGCTTAAAACAAACCGGCGCAGGCTATTTTGATTTTTACCTTCTGCACAACCTCGGCGAAAGCCGCACCAAATATTTTGACGATTACAACATGTGGGACTTTGTGCAGGAGCAAAAAGCCAAAGGGCTGATTAAGCACGTTGGTTTTTCGTTCCATTCCACGCCGGAAGAACTGGACGCCATTTTAAACGCGCACCCCGAAATGGAATTTGTGCAGCTGCAAATTAACTATGCCGACTGGGATTACCCCGCCGTGCAAAGCCGCCGCTGCTACGAAGTGGCGCGCAAACACGGCAAGCCCGTTATCATTATGGAACCGGTTAAGGGCGGCATGCTCGCCAATCCGCCGGAAAGCGTACAGAAAATTTTAAAAGACGCCGAGCCGGAAATGTCCGTGGCAAGCTGGGCTATCCGCTTTGCTGCGCATCTGGAAGGCATTATTACCGTGCTCAGCGGCATGAGCAATGTTGAGCAGATGCAGGACAACCTTTCCTACATGAAGGATTTTAAAGGCCTTACCGCCGCCGAAGAAGCAACACTGAAACAGGCGCAGGAGGCGCTGGCAAAAATTCCGCTCATTCCCTGCACCACCTGCAACTACTGTGCCAAGGTCTGCCCCATGAATATCGGCGTAAGCGGCAGCTTTACGGCAATGAACTATTACACGCTGTATAAGGATTTGGCCGCTGCCAAACACCAGGAAAACTGGCTGGTTACGGGCCACGGCAAAAAGAAAGCCGCCGAATGCATTAAATGCGGCGCCTGCGAAAAAGCCTGCCCGCAGCATATTAAAATCCGCGAAGAACTGGTAAAGGTTACTGAAACCCTGGGCTGATATGTTAAAACAAAAGCATCCGTTTTATAAACGGGTGCTTTTTTATGTGCTTCGGCAGAATTTTGTGATATAATGGGAACGCTTAATAAATTTTACCCTGTTTTAAGGAGCAGCTATGAGCCGTAAACCTTTTGTGCCCGCAGCCCTTTTGGGCAAGCTGTGGCGCTGCATAATAGAATTTGAAATGCTGCAGGAAGGCGACCGCGTGCTGATTGGCTTAAGCGGCGGCAAAGACAGTATGTTTTTAACGGCCGCGCTGGCCGAAGTGCAGCAGTATGCGCCTTTTAAGTTTGACCTTGCCTGTTACACGGTTGATACCATGTTCAGCAGCGATTTTCCCAAAGCTGATTTGGAAAGCTTCTGCGCGCAGTACGGGCTTAAACATTACAGCAGCAAAGTTGACGTTACCGAAGCGTGGCAGCACCGCACCAACACGCCGTGCTTTACCTGTGCTTATTTCCGCCGCGCAGCCACCAACCGCACGGCGCTGGAGCTTGGCTTTAACAAAGTTGCCTGGGCGCACCACCATGATGATGCCGTGGAAACCTTCTTTTTAAACCTTGTTGCCAGCGGGCAGCTTAAAACCTTTCTGCCGGTAACACCGCTTTCACGCACGGGGCTTACCTTAATACGCCCGCTTTTATATTACCGCGAGGCGGAAATTATCAGTATGGTTGACGAACTTAAACTGCACCCGCTGAAAAACCCCTGCCCCTACGACGGACACACCAAACGCCAAGAAGCCAAAGAACTGCTGCGCTCGCTGCAGGGCTTCAACGCCGAAGCGTATGACCATCTGGCGGCAGCCATGCGTTTTGCCAATGCCGAACTTTGGCCTGCCAAATGCGGCAAAACGGAGCTGGCAGATAAATTCCACGCATTTTGGCAGCAAAAGCGCAAAAACAGGCAGGAATAACGCCGCCCGCAGCGAATATAATTTTTTGTATGACATTTTGACCGGAGGTTTTTTATGACAGTAAAAGAGTTTAAACATGATTATTTCAGCTTTAAAGGGCGTTTGAACCGCAAGCCCTTTTTAATGCGCCTGATGATGCTTGGTGCCATCAGTATCTTTTTTGTTTTAATAGTTATCAACGCCGAACCGCACCTTAAAGAAGACCCCGCGCATTTTGCCACCAACGTGCGTAAATCGCTGGTGTTCTGGGTTTATTATATTCCGCTGATTATCGCCAGCATTTCGCTCGGCGTGCGCCGCCTGCACGACCTTAATTTAAGCGGCTGGTGGATGCTTCTGGGTTCCGGCGCGCTTTTAAGCACCGTAAACACCGGCAACACCGCCATTGACCTTGCAGCAGCAATTTTATTTTACATTGCCCAGCTTTTCAATTTGTTCCTGATTTTCTTCCGCGGCACCAAAGGGCCTAACCGCTTCGGCGAAGACCCCGTACCCCAGCCCGTAAAAGAAAAAAAGAAAACCAAAGAAGAACGCCGCGCCGAAGCCAAGGCACGCAAAGAAGCTGCCGAAGCAGAAAAACGCGCCGATGAAGAACTGGAACGCGAGATTGCCGAAGCGCATCCCGACTGGGACGAATACGACCGCTACGACGCCATGCAGGAGGCCAAAGCCAAACGCGAAGCCGAAAAAGCAGCGGCAGAAGTTAAAGACGGCACCGAAAACAAAGAAAGCAAATAATTGTACAAAAAAATCCCGCCAAAAGCGGGATTTTTATTTTATGCGTATTTTGTTTTAAACTAAATTATAAATTTGGTGCTGCTGCGCCTTACCAGGCCAGTACTTCCACGCCGGTATCGGTAACAAGCACCGTGTTTTCCCACTGGGCCGACATGCTGCCGTCCTGCGTATAAACAGTCCAGTCGTTTGAAGCGTCGATAAACACATCACGGCGGCCGGCGTTAATCATCGGCTCAACCGTAAA
>OKST01001042.1_pt1 | contig 15521 bp, 7 predicted proteins | sample 1606341 | NCBI WGS metagenome assembly OKST01 (sample SAMEA3879563, study PRJEB24766) | human gut metagenome | biome: human-associated habitat; feature: feces | place: USA | collected 1985/1987 | reverse complement strand
ATACCTGCTTGCAATGATAATATTATTTCTCAATAAATTTAAAACAGCTTCTAAAAAAAGTATGCCCAAAAGTATTTAACTTTCGAGCATACCCCGCAATATTCCATTGGATCTCTTTTATTTCGTCGTCTTTTTCCGGGCCGGTTTCTTTTTGGCAGGAGCCTTGTCGGCATCCTCGACAATCTTCATGCAATCGGCGAACGTGAGCGATGCCGGTTCGGAACCTTTGGGTAATTTATAATTCTTCTTTTTATAAGCGATATACGGACCGAAACGACCGTTAAGCAGTTCGAGTTCATCATCTTCATCGAACTTCTTGATAAGGCGTTGACTTTCCTGCTCGCGCTTTTGCTGAATCAATATTATCGCATCCTCTAACGAAACACCCTGTGGGGTGAACTCTTTGGGCAACGATACATATTTGCCGTCGTGACGAATATACGGACCGAAACGGCCGATACCCACGACAACGGTTTTGCCTTCGAAATCGCCTAAGGTTCGGGGCAAATCGAACAGTTTCAAAGCCTCTTCCAGTGTAATCGTGCTCATCGATTGTCCTTTGAGCAACGAGGCAAACAACGGCTTCTCCGTATCTTCGGGAGTACCGATTTGTACCAACGGACCGAAACGGCCTATCTTCACCGATACGGGACGACCGCTTTTCGGGTCCGTACCCAATACCCGTTCGCCCACTTTATGCTCCAACCGCAAAGCGAGAGCGCTCTCTACCACCGGGTGAAAGAGTTTGTAAAAATGATCTATCTCATCGTTCCACACGGTTTTTCCCTCGGCAATATCGTCGAATTGCTGCTCGACATTCGCCGTAAAGTTATAATTGAGAATATCGGGGAAATACTCCGTCAAGAAATCGTTGACGACAACTCCTATATCGGTGGGGAGCAGTTTGCCTTTATCGGCTCCTGTGAGCTCGGTTTTCTCTCCCGATTCGATTTTCCCATCGTGCAGCGTCAACATACGATATTTCCGCTCCGTTCCTTTCCGATCGCCCTTCTCGACATATTCGCGTTGCTGTATGGTCGAAATGGTTGGTGCATAGGTAGAAGGCCGACCGATACCCAGCTCTTCCAATTTACGAACCAGACTGGCCTCGGTATAGCGGGCGGGAGCTTGCGAGAAACGTTCCGTTGCCGTGACCGACGACAATGCCAGCACATCGCCTTTCGCCAATGCAGGTAACATCTTGTCGTTTCCTTCTGCATCGCCTTCGTCATCGGTAGACTCCATATACACTTTCAGGAAACCGTCGAATTTCAAGACCTCGCCAACGGCGACGAAGTGTTCTTTCCTTCCCGAAACGGCGATGGTCGCAGTCGTCTTTTCCAACTCGGCATCGCTCATTTGCGAAGCGATCGTACGTTTCCAAATCAATTCATACAATCGTTTTTCCTGAGAGGAAGCATTGATTTCGTGATGGCTGATGTACGTGGGACGTATTGCCTCGTGCGCTTCCTGTGCTCCTTTGGTATGCGTATGGTAATTTCGAATATGCAGATATCTCTCGCCCAAAGTTTTTACAATCTCGTCTTTGGTCGTATTTATAGCCAGCGATGACAAATTCACCGAGTCGGTACGCATATAGGTGATATGCCCAGCCTCATAAAGCCGTTGAGCCACCATCATGGTTTGAGCCACGGAGAAGCCCAATTTCCGGGCGGCTTCCTGTTGCAATGTGGAAGTGGTGAACGGAGCCGCAGGCGATTTCTTTGCAGGTTTCACCGTCACGTCCCCGATAGAGAACCGTGCGGTCTTGCAGGCTTCGAGCAAAGCCTTCGCCTCGTCTTCGGTTTTCAATCGTTGGCTCAATTCGGCCTTCAACAATTCCCCTCCGGGTAACAAAAATTCCCCGATCACCCGATAGGCTGCTTCGGGCTTGAACGCCGAGATTTCTCGCTCCCGTTCTACAATCAAGCGCACTGCGACCGATTGTACACGACCGGCCGACAAAGCGGGCTTCACCTTTTTCCACAGAACAGGCGAAAGTTCAAATCCCACGATACGGTCGAGTACCCTGCGAGCCTGCTGGGCATCTACCCGATTCAAATCTATATCCCGGGGATTCTCAATGGCATGGAGTATGGCATCTTTGGTAATCTCATGGAAAACAATCCGTTTCGTTTTCTCCGGTTTCAATTTCAACACTTCGAACAAGTGCCATGCGATAGCCTCTCCCTCGCGGTCCTCATCTGAAGCCAGCCAAACCATATCCGCTTTGTCTGCCTCCTGTTTCAGCGTTTCCACCAACTTTTTTTTGTCGGCAGGGATTTCATAAATAGGTTTATAGTTATGCTCGATATCCACACTGAAATCCTTTTTTTTGAGATCACGGATATGTCCGTAGCTCGAAAGGACTTCAAAATCCTTTCCCAAAAACTTCTCAATGGTTTTAGCCTTTGCCGGAGACTCTACGATTACCAAATTTTTTGCCATATGCGCAATGTTCGTTCAAATTTTGCGCAAAATTAGAAAAACAGATTGTAATACAGAGCTTTTTTCTACTTTTTTATTAAATAATGTATATCGCACACATTTCGAATCGATCCTACCATGTAGAGTTTTTGTCGCATATCCTCCCCAACGCCTTTCTCCTATACTATTCCCTCCGAAAAAGCTGACGGGATAAATCCTGTTTTTAAACTACCCACTCGTCCCGTGAGTACTCCCGACACGGTGGGAGAGGTTAAATCCTCCTTCTCCCCTGCCGCTTCCCGTAGTATTGCGGGGTGTGGCGTTAGTCATATAGGGGAAGTGGCACACATCGTGACGGAAGGGTTAAAAATGTCGAGAACAGACCTCTTACCCTCAAAATTTCAAATCGACCCCGAACATGAAATTGATGCCTTGTGCCGGCATACCGTAAAGAATATCGTATTTCCGGTTCAGCACATTGTCGGTAAGTCCGTAAAGCGAAAACCAAGAAGTGAAAGCATACGAGGCTTTCAAGTGAACGAGATGTATATCGGAGAGTTTTCCGAGATTTGAATACTCCCGACCCGCAGCAAACTCATATCCGGCTTCGAGCACGAACGGTCGAACAGGCATATAACGGATATTCGCTCCTCCTTCCCACTGCGGACGGTTATACGAAATCGCCTCACCCCCATCGGCGGTCTTCCATCGATGATACCCGACCTTCGCCGAAGCCTCCAATTTCGTACCGTAACGATAAGATACATCGAGTTCTGCTTTCAAAGCATTGGCATCGATACCCCAAAAACGCGACACACCTGTAAACTTTCCGTCCAAATCTTCGGGTAAAAGGAACAACGCCTTTTTACAAATTTCATAACCGCCCGAAAGCCCTATGGAAAATCCGGGTAATGCGTTAATGCGTATTCCCAATGAGGCATCCAACGGCACATACGTATTATCTACCTGTGCCGACGGATTGAAGTAGAGCGTATAGGCCGAAACACTTCGCCACGTATTCAGTTTCTTCCCGCCCGTAAAAGCCGTATAAAACTGTACATCGGGAACTATCGTCCAATCGAATCGCACATCGGGAGAGAATCGCAAAATAGTTCCGTTGTTGAAAGAAACATCGGCCTTGACACCGACCGCAAAAGCCACGTGTTCATTCCGCCAGTCATACCGGGGATTCAATGAAATCATACCGTAATTCGCTGCCGACTGTAACCGGCTGTAACCCACATAATCGAAAGAACCGTCCAAAGAAATAGAGCTGCGTCTGTCGATCGGCGCAGACAATGTAAAGTCTGCATTCACTAAATTCTCGGCAGCCCCTTTTTCACCTTGCAAATATCCCCGATGATACCCGTACCGGTAATATACCAATGAAACTTTATAAAGTAGGTCCGACTCTCCGGCAGTCGAGGCTATATGGCTTTTCAAGAAGAACCGGTTTATCTCTTGGTTAGGCGAAGATATTCCCGTCAAACCGGGGTATCGCAATCCGTAATAGTTGAAGGAGTCGTAACGATAACCGCCGCTTATTCCCAAATCCAGCTTCCCGAAGGAGTGAAGATAATCGGCGACCACTCGCTCTTCGAGCCGGTGCATCTTCTTCGAGTCGGGATAGTAGTCCTCCGTTAACGATTGATTGTAGTCCACCGTTCCGCAAGTAGAGCGATGTTGCAACCACACACCCAACTTGTCTTTGTCATTCTGCAAAATACGATAACCGGCATTCCCGACCATATTCAGGTAATTGCCTATCCCGAAATCCACGTATCCCCTCGATTGATTTTCTTCGGGTTTTTCTCCGAAACCGCCGGGAGCCAACAAGACAGCGCGAGGTTCGAGGGGAGCCGGAACCGTCCAGTCGCTATACCGTATAGATTGTTTGGTTACCGTCGGTGCTTCCACTTCGGGCAATGTATTGATTTTAGACGCATCGCGCACGATAGGTGTAAAATCTTTTTCTATGGTTACTTCCCGCCGCAACGAATCGGAACGTACCTGTGCCGACAGGAAGAATGGGAAAACCGATATGATTAAAAAAGAAAACCGTTTCATAAGCCATACATATTGTATCGTTCAACTACTCTGTTTGTCCAAGCTCGCTCAACTTCTTATCTATCCGGGAAATAATATCGTCGTCGCTGGCCGGATAGTTATTCCGCAAACTTTGCAAATATTGACGGGCTTGGAAAGTCTCGCCCCGTTTTTCATAAATGTCGGCCATAAGCAAGAATGCCCGAGCCAACCAATAATTGTGGGGAGTACCTTTGTCGATAAAAGTATTCAGCGTCTTTTCGGCCGTATCGATCGCTTTGTTGTCGAATTGATATTGGGCCAATAAATAGGCACTTTGCGCCCCGTAAATCGAACGGGTATCTTTCGAAAGCTCCCGCCAGTCATCGGCTGCATTTTCTCCCTTTCCCGTATGGAAATAGGCATCGGCACGAGCAAATAAAATCTCTTGACGCAAATCGGGAGAAAGTTTGCTTTCGCTCAACAACTTGTCGGCAACTGTTACCACCTCGCCATATTGCCGCTTATTTCGGGCAATACGAAGCATACCCAACCGGGCGGCCTGTTTGTTCTCTCCGACAGTCGCTTTCTTTTCCAACTCCTTGAATCCGGCAAAAGCCTCGTCATAACGAGCTTTCAAATAAAGTATCTCGCACTTGCGGGCCAATGCTTCTTCGGCAAACTCGCCGTCGGGACTGTTCGTCACCACATAGTCGAACGCTGGAAGAGCTTTGTCGTAGTCTTTCGCTGCAAATGATGCTTTCCCGATATAGTAATTAGCCGGAATCAAAAACGCGCCCGACGGATAATTTCGCACATATTTCTCCAACGAAGCGATACCTTTCCCCGTCATATAAGTGCGCTCGGCTGCCATATACGACAAAGAATCCAATTCGCTCACAGGGGCCTGCTCCGACCGTCCCACGCTGTTCAGATAGTTAGCGTAGGCATCGACGGCATCTTTCTCTACATATACCGATTTGAGGTCGGCGACCGCTATGCGAGCCTCCTCGCTGGTCGGATAACGCTCTATCACTTGCTGGTAAGCAGCCACCGATTCGTCTGTCTGCCCGTTATTGAAATAGACCATACCCAACTGCAAACCTCCCTTGCGGGCAATCGCGCTCTGGGGATAATCGGCGATTAACTGTTTGTAACATACGATAGCATCGTTATTCCTATTCAATATCGTATAAGCCTGTCCCTTTTCGAACCATGCGTTCGCCAGATACCCCGAACGGGGATAATCTACAATCAATTTGTCCAACAACTCTATTTTGCGTTCGTGATTCCTCTGCAATCCCGCCATGAAAGCTTTTTGAAAAAGGGCATAATCTCCGTTCGCGACATCGGCCTCTTGGGCTCGGGCATAATATTGCTCGGCATCGGCGAACCGACGGGCATAATAATAGCAATCGCCTATCCGGGAATAGGCATCGGCAAGCATACTTCGATTTCCTCCGGTCTGTACGGAGACATACCGGGAAAAACCGTCGAGGGCTTGCGAGAAGTTATGCTGTTTGAATTGACAGTAGGCCCAATCGTACCACGCCAGCGAATACATTTCACTCCGCTTGTCCTTGCTGGAAGAAAGATATGCCGAATAATTCCGGGCAGCGATATCGTATTGTTCCCGACGATATTGGCACTCGGCGAGCCAAAACGCAGCCTTACCCCGTATATCGGTATCATAGTTTCCCACAGCGATCGCCCGGCTAAACAAACTTTCGGCATCGGCGATACGGGCATTGGTGAAAGCCTCTGTCCCCAACTGGAAAAGAATGCGCTGCTTAGCGGCGAGTATTTTCCCGTCGGGCTTCCGTATTTTATCGATAGACGCCAGTGCCGACCGATAATTACGGGTCGTCATGTAAACCTCTACCAAATAGTCGTTAATCTTGTCGGCATAGCGAGAACCGGGAAACTCGTTCAAGAAACGTTCGAACACACCCACCGAGTTATCGAAAGGTGAAGCCGTGCGATCATACAGGCAGAGCGCATAGTTGTAAAGCGCCGTTTCCCGAACCTGACGGTCGTAATTTCCTTGTGAAGCCATCTCGAACGCCATGCGGGCATTATTTTTATCTCCCGCTCGCAAATAGGCTTGCCCGATATAAAGATAAGCATTTTGAGAAAGAGCATCGTCCACGCCGGTCACACGCCCCAAATAATCGATCGCCTCGCTATCTTCTCCCCGGCGATAGGCCATGACACCCATGACATAAAGAGAAGAGCGTTCGGGTTTGCGACATCGTTGCAGATACCTTTCCAAATATTCCGTCGCCGCTTTATCGTCTCCTTCTTGATAAGCGCTTTCGCCGAGCAACCGAAGAAGCTCGGTGTATAAGTCGGCATCGGAAGACGGACGGGACAACAACGCTTTACCCTCGGACAATACCTGTGCGAAACGTTTTTGCCCGAAATAAATCTGCAACATGTGCAGCCGTGCGGCATAGCCGAAACTCCTGTCGTCCGCCACTTTCGAGAATCCACTTAAAGCGGCTCTATCGTCGCCCTCGTTCATCTGTATATACGAAAGGTAGAAAGTGGCTCCTGTCCGAAATCTCTCTTTCCCGATTAGAAGCTGAAACAGCGGTTTCGCCGCATCGGGATTACCGGTCTTCAACAAAGAACATGCCGTGCGATATCCCCACCGGTCCTCCTCGTCGCCGGTCAACAGACTCACATTTACCGTCTGATAGGCTTTCAAGGCTTTTGCATAATCTTGACTGTCGTAATAATAATCGGCCAATGCCAACCGAGCCTGCAAAGTATGTTTAGAATCCGGATAATTTCGCAAAAAATCCGTCAACCGCCGTACAGCCTGCGGCGAATAATTGCGGGCTTCCGAAAGAGCTATATACCAGTCGGCCGTTTCCCGCTGCTCCGGCGACAAATCGCCTTCACAAACCTCTTTCATCACATCGGCACAACCCGCACAGTTCTTCTCTTGAAAGAGAAAGATTCCCCTATCTATCAAAGCCCTGTCATCGTTATAAGCCGGGATTCCCGGCTTGGCGGCCAAAAGCTGTCCGGTGCATACGATTCCACAAAATATAACTATCGCCCGTTTCATGAACATCTTTATTTTGTATTAAGTTCCGAACTATCCACCCATTTAAATAATTTATCCGACGGTCGTATCTTCTCATCGATACGCATCGAGAACCGCTCGCCTTTTACCGTCTTTTGCACCGGTTTCAAATCGACTCGTATCTCCTCTACCTTGCGGATAAGCGCACCGGTCGTCGGGCCGGTGACGAGTATCTCGTCTCCCACGCTCAACGAACCGCTCTCCATGAGAAATTCGGCCACACCGAGGTTGGAAAAATACTTCACGCCCTTGCCTATATATATCTTTCGTTTCGTGGCTCCCGAGCCATAATTGTGAGTCCATTCGCCCAAGCGCTGACCCAAATAATATCCGTTCCAGAACCCTCGATTAAAGACGGTAGCGAGCCGCTCGTCCCACTGTGCGATCTTCTCGTCGGTAAAGTCGTCGTTCAAATAAGACTCGATGGCCTCGTTGTAACACGAAACGACCGTACGCACATATTCCGGTCCCCTTGCGCGACCTTCGATTTTAAATACCCGCACCCCCGAATCGATCAGTTTGTTCAGGAAATGTATCGTTTTCAAGTCCTTCGGCGACATGATGTAAGCGTTATCCACTTCCAACTCGTTACCGGTCTCCTTGTCTTTCACTTCGTATGAACGGCGGCAAATCTGCATACAAGCCCCCCGATTCGCCGAAGCATTCATTTCGTGAAGGCTCAAATAACATTTGCCGGACACAGCCATGCACAATGCCCCGTGACAGAACATCTCTATACGTACCGGTTCTCCGCCCGGCCCCACGATACGATCCCGCAAAATGGCTTCGTGAATACGGGCTACCTGCTCCATATTCAACTCCCGAGCCAGCACCACCACATCGGCAAAACGGGCATAGAATCGCAACGCCTCGGTATTGGAAATATTCAACTGGGTCGATAAATGCACCTCTACCCCTATCTCGCGGGCATAGGTCATAGCCGCCACATCGCTGGCGATAATAGCCGAGAGCCCGGCCTCCTTCGCCGCATCGATAATACGATGTAACAGAGGTATATCTTCGTCGTAGATAACGGTATTGACCGTCAGATAACTCTTTATGTGATGCTCGTTACAAATACGCACGATCTCGTGTAAATCGTCTATCGTAAAATTATTCGACGAACGGGCTCGCATATTCAGCCCCTCGATACCGAAGTACACCGAATCGGCCCCTCCCTGTATGGCCGCCGTCAAAGAATCGTACGAACCCACCGGCGCCATAATTTCAAAATCGCTTCTCTTCATCATAAACAAACCGTTCTATTTCCCGGTGATTATTTTTCGTATTTCGTTCAGTTTATTCAATGCTTCTACCGGTGTAAGGTTATTGATATCGACCTGTAAAATTTCGTCCCGAACCTGTGAAAGCACAGGATCGTCCAGTTGGAAAAAACTCAACTGCATGCCACCTCTCGACGAAGCGATTTCGGCGGTAGGCTTGGCGATACCGTTCTGGCGGTTCTCCGACTCCAACTGTTTCAAAATCTGGTTGGCCCGCTTGACGATGCTCTGGGGCATACCGGCCAGCTTCGCCACATGGATACCGAAACTGTGCTCACTCCCGCCGCGTACCAATTTCCGCAAGAATATCACCTTGTTGTCGACCTCTTTTACCGAAACGTTATAATTGACAATGCGTTTATAAGTACGTTCCATTTCGTTCAGCTCGTGATAATGGGTAGCGAACAACGTCTTGGCACGAGCTTTGGGGTGTTCGTGTATGTGCTCGACAATAGCCCACGCGATAGATATACCGTCGTAAGTACTCGTTCCCCGTCCCAACTCGTCGAACAGAACCAAACTCCGCTCCGACAGATTGTTGAGAATATCGGCTGCCTCGGTCATCTCGACCATAAAGGTAGATTCGCCGAGCGAGATATTGTCCGATGCCCCTACACGAGTGAAAATCTTGTCCACAATCCCTATCTTAGCGGCCTCGGCCGGAACGAAACTTCCTATCTGAGCCATCAGAACAATCAAAGCGGTCTGGCGCAACAACGCCGATTTACCAGCCATGTTGGGTCCCGTTATCATCATGATTTGCTGCTTGTCGTTGTCGAGCTCGACACTGTTGCTGATGTAGGGTTCGCCCGGTGGCAACTGTTTCTCGATAACCGGGTGACGTCCTTCCTTGATGTCGATAACCAGCGAATCGTTTACTTCGGGACGAATATACCGGTTTTCCACGGCCGACTTCACGAACGACAACAGGCAGTCGAGCCGCGCAATGAGATTGGAATCGAGTTGTATGGCAGGAATATACTCCGTCAATGCAAGAATCAAATCATTGAACAACTGCGTTTCCAATGAAAGAATCTTCTCTTCCGCCCCCAAAATCTTCTCCTCGTATTCTTTCAACTCTTGGGTGATATAACGCTCTGCACTCACCAACGTCTGCTTTCTGATCCAATCGGAAGGAACCTTGTCCTTGTGAGTATTGCGCACTTCGATGTAATACCCGAATACGTTGTTATACCCGATTTTCAAGCTGGGAATACCCGTTTTCTCACTCTCGCGCTGCTGCACGTGCAACAAATAGTCTTTCCCCGAATAGGAAATTTCTCGCAACTCGTCGAGTTCGTCGTTCACCCCCTTGCGGATAATTCCTCCCCGATTCACCAAATTGGGCGCATCGGGATTAATTTCATGTTCGATTCGGTCCCTGATGATCGTACAGCAATTCAGTTGCTCCCCGATACGTTGCAATACAGGTTCATCGCTCTGCTCGCAAACAGCCTTGATAGGCTCTATCGCCGACAATGCCACCTTCAACTGAACCACCTCGCGAGGCGAAATACGCCCCACCGCTACTTTCGAAATGAGGCGTTCCATATCGCCTATCGTATCGAGTTGCGGATCGATAACCTCCCTAACTTCGGGGTGGCGGAAAAAGAACTCCACTCCGTTCAACCGATCCTCGATAGGCTTCACATCTTTCAACGGAAAGACAACCCACCGTTTGAGCATACGCGCCCCCATCGGGGTGACAGTCCGGTCTATCACGTCGAGCAGGCTTTTTCCACCTTCGTTCATCGGAGAAAGCAATTCGAGACTCCGCACCGTGAATTTATCCAATCGCACATATCGCTCCTCCTCGATACGAGACAGCGATGTAATGTGCGAAATCTGCGTATGTTGCGTAATATCCAAATAATGAAGCAGAGACCCCGCGGCGATAATGGCGTTGGGCATATTGTGAATTCCGAAACCTTTGAGGTTTTTCGTCTCGAAGTGACGTAATAAGCGATCCGAAGCGGCATCCTCGGTATAAACCCAATCGTCCAACTCGAAAGTAAAAAAACGGGAACCGAAATGCTCCTCGAACAATTTCCGTTTCGTGCGTTCGAACAGCACCTCTTTCGGAGAGAAATTGCCCAACAGCTTGTCCACATAGTCGAAATCTCCCTCGGCGGTCAAGAACTCACCTGTCGATATATCGAGAAAAGCCACACCCTCTTTGTTACCTTTCCCGAAATGAACACCCGCCAAGAAATTATTCTCTCGGTGATCGAGAATATTGTCGTTAATAGACACGCCCGGTGTTACCAATTCCGTAATGCCGCGCTTAACCAATTTTTTTGTCAGTTTCGGGTCTTCCAGCTGTTCGCAAATAGCCACCCGTTTCCCGGCACGCACCAATTTAGGAAGGTAAGTATCGAGAGCATGATGGGGAAAACCGGCCAACTCCACATACTGGGCGGCTCCATTTGCCCGGCGAGTTAATGTAATCCCCAATATTTCCGATGCCACCAAAGCATCGTCCGAAAACGTTTCATAAAAGTCCCCCACCCTGAAAAGCAATATCGCATCGGGATGCTTGGCTTTCATCTCGATATACTGTTTCATCAGCGGAGTTTCGACAATTTCCTTGGCCACGATATATTTCTTTTATATTCGTATGAATAATCCTGTTTAAGAGAAACAAAGATAACATTTTCGACCGGAATTGTGAAATTAAAAAAATGTAAGAAACTGTTTTTATTTTTTCTATTCCTCACTTCATCGCTGCCACTCCCCGTTTCCTCCTCTCCCCTGCGTTTCGAAAAACAAAAAGTCAGCTCTTAAAACGACGAGTAAGATTTATGCTTCTCTATTGAAACAGCTCTCTCCCTCCTCCCGCCAGACCTTGTAACATTCGAAACATTTCACTCCTCCCCTTGCCGTGTCCCGTAGCACTACGGGGTGTTTTACAACGCAAAATATAGCGTAGGACGGAGGGGTTAAAGAAATACCAGCAGTAAAAGCAACAGAGACAAGACTTCTCTCCCCCGCTCATCGTAGATGAGATGGAACGAGTTCACCACCGACAAACTATACTTTCAGGAAAATATTTTTCCGATACAGAAAATAGAGAAAGAACCAGCAACAAGCGACATATCCTGCACGAAGGACGACCGCACCGGCAGGCTCGCCGGCACATTCTCCCACCCATTGGGATATACCTCCGAACAAAAACTTATTCATGTGAGAAAATCCTACCACCTGCTGCGCCAGATAAATCGTTATCGAATTTAGTCCTATCACTCGGAAAAAGAGAGTCCACGATTTCCACCCTTTCACATCGACGATATAATAGAACAAAGCGAATGACAAGAACGAAAGCCCTCCCACGAAACAGGTAAACGAACTGCTCCAAAGCATTTTGTTAATCGGAAATACGGTATTCCAAATCAGCCCTATGGCGACCAACACAACACCGATTCCCGACAACAGCAAACTCTTTCTCTCTCCGCTTCCCAAGCGGGTGGAACGGACGATTTCTCCCGCATAAATTCCCAATAATGCCGTGGCTATCGCCGGAAGCGTGCTCAACAGGCCCTCCGGGTCGAAATTACCGTATATCAATTTCCCCGGCAAACAATGCCGATCGATATATCCGACCAGATTCCCTTCGATAGAAAGAGGGGAAGCTCCCGCAGCATCGGGAGCCGGCACAAAGGCCAACAGCAACCAATAACCCACCAAGATAAAAACAATCAAACCATATTGTACCGACTTTTTCAAACTCATGTAAATGAAAGCCCCGAACATCCACGCCAGCCCGATACGCCCCAAAACGCTTGCCAAGCGCACATCGGGGAAATTCAACTGTAAGAATCCGTTATACAAGAATCCCAGCAAAACGAGGGTGACACCCCGGCGGAGAACCCTCAGGTAAATGTGTTTGTCGCTCGATCCGCTCCCCCTTTGCTTGGCCAATGAAAACGGGAAAGATATACCTGCGATAAACAAGAACAGAGGGAATATCATATCGTGCTGGGTAAACCCGTCCCACGGGACGTGCCGCATGTGCCCCGCTATGACATCGCCCACCGCCGTCGGGTGCAAGGCATTCAAGGCGACTACCAACGGGGCGAAACCCATAATAAAAAGCATATCGAATCCCCGAAGGGTATCCAATGACAACAAACGTGTGTTTTTCTTTGTTTCCATATCCGAATTCTGTTTTTCTGTATAGTATACAAGCGACTCGGCTCGTTTATCCAATGATGCGTTACACTCCCTAATCCGCACCCGCAGCGATCCCGATCGAATGTATGTCTCTGCCTATTTCGACAACAGCTTTTTTATCCGTTCCACATCGTCTTCCCGTTCCGGGGGAATAATTCCCCGTTGATAGAAATCTTCGAAATCCGAGAGAAAGTCCTCTTTTAACTCTTCCTTGTATCGCAGGTATATCTCTTCCGCCTCGGCATATCGACCTTGAAGAAGAAGGGATGCCGCAAGATTTGTATAAATAGTATGATGAGTAGAATCATATTTTGCTCCCTCACGGGCATACCGTTCAGCTTCTTCAAAATTGCCCTGAGCGAGAAATAAGAATGAAAGGTTATTGCACGCTCGTACTAAATACGGCTCGTACACTTGTGGATTCACTGCCGTAAGCCGTTGATAAACCTCCAAGGCAGAGAGATACATCTCCTCGCTCTCCTCATAACGTTGGATATTGTAATACAAACAACCTAAGTTATACTGAGTATCTGCCAAATCCGGCTCGTAAACCTGTGGATTCGCCGCTGCAAGTCGTCGTCGAATTTCCATGGCGGAAAGACACAGCTTCTCGCTATCTTCATAACGTCGGGTATCTTTGTACAAAGTACCTAAATTACTTTGAGCCATTGCCAAATCCGGCTCGTAGACCTGTGGATTCACTGCCGCGAGCCGTCTATAAATCTCCATGGCGGAGAGATACATCTTCTCGCTATCCTCATAACGTTGGGTATCTTTATACAAAATACCTAAATTATTTTGTATCCCCGCCAAATCCGGCTCGTACACCTGTGGATTCGCTGCCACGAGCCGTCGACGAATCTCCATGACAGAAAGGAACATCTCCTCGCTCTCCCCGTAACGTCGGGTATCTTCGTACAAAGTACCTAAATTATTTTGAACCATTGCCAAGTCCGGCTCGTAGACCTGTGGACTAATGGCCGCAAGTCGTTGGTAGATGTCTAAATTTTCTCGATAACGAACTTCCGCCAAATCGTATCGTTTGTTTGCCTGTAAAAAACAACCATACTCAAACAAACTTTTTGCCAACTCTTCCTCCGAAAGGTTGGCACGGACCAGCTCGATACCCTGCTCATAGGCATGGCAAGCCAATTCGAAGCGACGAGGCTCTGCATAGTCTGTCATCAAAGCCTTTGCCCGCAAAACATACTCCTCGGCCAACGATCGTGTCTTTTGAAGTCCCGCCTCGATAAGCGACCGACCGGAATCGACCAGTAGTTTCCCTTGCTCTATCTCCTTGCGGGCCTGAGCGGCATCGGCGGCGATATCTTTTTCATTCAAAATCTCCACGACCCCTTTGCTGTTCCCTCGCTCGAACATCTCTATCGCCAACCGTTTGCGCTCGCTCACCGGCGTTCCGCTCCCGATCAGCTTGTTGATGGACAGAGCAAGATCGAACAGCTGGCTCTCCAATCGGTTGAGACTTTCCCGTTTCTTGTATAGTTCTGCCTGTTTCTCGTCAATCATCGGTTGAAGCTCGGCGACACCGGTCGCTCTCAGTCGGGCGATCTCTGTATTCAATCGGGCAATGGACTCTTTCAACGAAAGGTATTCCGGATTCTCGGCGGCAAAAGAGAGATTGTCCAGTTCGGCTATCTTGTGGCCGTAAAGCGAAACGACTCCGTTCTCTATCTTAAAGTGGTTACCCTCGGTTACGGAAGCGTTGCCCGATACCGATGGAATGATCCGCTCCAACTGCATGACAAAATGCAACTTCATGGCATCGTCGGTGGCATAGTTGCACCAATAATGCCCCACCCGATCGAACAAATCTTCCTTGAATCGTTTCAATGCCTCGTCCTCCATTTCACCTTCTATCAAGGCACGAATATAGACAAATGTCTTGGGGTGACTCTGATTCTTCACATATTCGTCTAAGGCTTGATTGAACTCCTCTATGGTGTATTCTCCCGCTTTGCGATGAAACATACAGATACAAATATCGCTGGCACGTACTATGCGGTTGTAGTCGTCCTGAGTACGGGTTCCGGTGCAAAATGCCGAAAAATCTTCCCAACGTCTGCACCTTATGCGATATCCCCGAGGCTCGAAAATTTCGTCCAAAGAAGCCACCAATGAATGAAAACTGTTACGGTCGTTTTTCAACTCGTCGCTGGATGCCAAAAATACGGTTATGTTCTTCATATCGTTACATCTGAGTTTCACTATACTTTAATATAGGTCTGCAAGATAAACAATTTCTACCTATCCCCCCAATTTTCCCGGTCGAGATTTCGGTAATTCACCGCTTCGTTGATGTGTTGCACCTGTACCCCTTCGCTACCTTCCAAATCGGCAATGGTACGAGCCACTTTCAAAATACGGTCGTAGGCCCGTGCCGACAGGTGGAAACGGTTCATCGCATCTTTCAGCCGTTTCAATCCCGCCTCATCGGGGACAGCGAATCGGTTCAATAACCGGGTAGTCATTTGGGCATTGCAATGAATGCCGGGATAGTCGGC
>OKST01001031.1_pt1 | contig 15696 bp, 17 predicted proteins | sample 1606341 | NCBI WGS metagenome assembly OKST01 (sample SAMEA3879563, study PRJEB24766) | human gut metagenome | biome: human-associated habitat; feature: feces | place: USA | collected 1985/1987 | reverse complement strand
TTTCGGGCGAAAGGCGTATGCTTTCAATCCGGCCTATATCATACCCGCCGCGCAGCAAACCGGAAGAAATATTCTGGGCGTCAAAAGAACGCTCCCATTTATAATCCGGCGCGTCGGAGTCATAATCTTTTACGCTTTTTAAATAAGGTTTTGGGAAAACTTCACCGTAAACATCGGCGCTGTCTTCCGTATAACCGCCGCTCGACTCCGTATAAAGTGCCATGGCGGGCCTGCCGCCGTAAAGCACCACTTCGCCGCGCGTGCTGTCAATCAGTTTGTTAATATCGCGTTTTTCCATATCCGTGCCGCTGTAAACATAATCTTTTTCACCGGCACGCACGTCATAGTAATAATTGTTGTTTTCTGCAAGCCACAGGGCATAGCTGCGCATGGCAACGGCCTGCGCCTTAATAGCTTCATCCGGAAAATACACCGGCACAGTGCGCCCCACAACGCTGTAAAGATATTCATCAACAGGCAGCACGTTGCGCACTATAAGGTTTTTGCGGTCCGGCGCAAGCATAACTTCTATATTGCCGCGGTAAGTTTTTTTGTTTACTTTTACAGGGTTTACGCCGTCTGCCTTAATGCGCAGCACAACGTTGCCAAACTCCTGCCCGTCGGCATTAACGCTGCCGTTTGCGGCATTAAAATAATAACTGCCCGCTTTAAACAAAAATTCTTTGCGCACACTGCCGTTAACAACCGTCTGCGCTGTAAAATCGGTTTCGCTTGCCAGTTCGGCAGTAAACTGCCCCGTCACAAGCCCTACGGAAATTTGAGGTGCAGCCAGCGCCGCAGGTGCTCCCACCAGCATCATCATAAACAGCAGAGCGGCATATAAAATTCTCATCGGCTGCCTCCTTGCGTTAATCTTTCTTTTTAGGCTTCTTCTCGTAACGGTCACGTTCGCTGAACACGCAGCCGCAGTACGGCTGGCGGTAAAGCTCAAGCTCAAGGCTTATATCTACGCCGCGCTGGTAACCCTCGCGGAAATCTTCATAATAAAACGGAATGTCAAATTCCGCAGCAGCTTCCTCTGCCAGTTTTTTAATCAGCTCGTGCTTCTGGTATGGGCTTACAAGCAGCGTTGTGCTGAAAGCATCATAGCCGTTTTCCTTAGCGTACCGGGCGGCATAGCGCATACGCGTACGGTAGCAGTAAATGCAGCGGCATCCGGGTTCATCAAGCATGCCGCGCACACATTCTTCCAGAGGATAGCTTTTATCAACCGTTAAACGGTATTTTTTCTTTTCGCACAGTTCGCGCAGGGCGGCTATGCGGCGTTTAAACTCTTTGTAAGGATGAATGTTTGGATTAAAAAAGATAGTGTCAAAATCAATGCCGGCTGCCGTCAGCTTTTCGGTTGGATAACAGGCACACGGCCCGCAGCAGGCATGAAGCAAAAGTTTCATATCAGCGCCCCTCCTTCTGATAAGGCACACCAAGATACCTGTATGTTTCGCGTGTGGCTATGCGTCCGCGCGGCGTACGCTGAATAAGCCCCAGCTGCATAAGGTACGGTTCGATAACATCTTCGATAGTATCGCTTTCTTCGCTTACGGCAGCCGCAATGGTTTCTATGCCTACCGGCCCGCCGCCGAAGGTTTTTACAATGGTCTGCAAAATGCGGCGGTCGTTGCGGTCAAGCCCGTACTTGTCAACTTCAAGGCGCGACAGGGCTTCATCAGCAACCTGCTCCGTAATGCTCTGCGCCCCGGCAACCTGCGCAAAATCGCGCACGCGCTTTAACAGGCGGTTGGCAACACGCGGCGTGCCGCGGCTGCGCCTTGCAATGGCCTGCGCACCTTCACGTTCAATGGCTACGCCCAAAATTTCCGCAGCGCGCTCTATAATAAAGCACAATTCATCAGGTTTATAAAACTCCAAACGGCACTGCACGCCAAAGCGGTCACGCAGCGGCGCAGCAATAGCGCCAAGGCGGGTAGTTGCGCCAATAAGCGTAAACTTCGGCAAATCAAGGCGTACACTGCGCGCGCTCGGCCCTTTGCCGATAATAATATCCAGCGCAAAATCCTCCATGGCAGAATACAAAATTTCTTCTACCGTTTTGGAAAGGCGGTGAATTTCGTCGATAAAAAGCACGTCATTTTCGCCAAGGTTAGTCAGTATCGCCGCCAGGTCACCCTGCCGTTCAATTGCCGGGCCGCTTGTTATGCGGATGTTTACGTTAAGCTCGTTGGCAATAATGTTGGCAAGCGTGGTTTTTCCAAGGCCCGGAGGCCCGAACAAAAGCACATGGTCAAGCGCTTCGCCGCGTTCTGCCGCCGCCTTTATAAACACCTGCATATTCTGTTTTACCTGGTTTTGCCCGATATATTCGGCAAGACGGCGCGGACGCAGGCTGTACTGCCAGCCGTCGGCATCCTGTTCCCTGCCGGTAATAATTCTTTCCTGCTCGTTCATTATTTCCTCCCGGCAAATACCTTAAGCACATGTTTAATAATTTCTTCGCACGGCATTTTTTCGTAGCCTTCAACGGTTTTCAGCGCCGGTACAATCTCGCTGTTGCTGTAGCCAAGCGCCTGCAAAGCCTCAATGGCTTCGCCCACTGCCGTTTCGGGCACATCGCCGCTCTGCGGGTAAAATACCGTATCAATAATTTCATCCCCGCCGGAAATTTTATCCTTCAGCTCCAAAAGCAGCCTTTCTGCTGTTTTTTTGCCAATGCCCGGCAGCTTGGTCAGTGCTTTCATGTCACGGTTCTGCACCGCCATATAAAAATCATCCGGCTTTACAGCCGATAAAATGCCCAGCGCCACTTTAGGCCCAACTCCGCTGACAGCTATTAACAGCACGAATAAATCGTAATACTGCTTTTGCAGAAAGCCGAACAGCAAAATGGCGTCCTCGCGCACGGAAGTATAAGTATGCACGCGCACCTCGCTGCCAAGGGAAAGCGCCGCCAGATTGGCCGAAGGCATAAACACGCGATAGCCTACCCCGCCCGGCGTTTCTATTAAACAATATTCATTTGCCAGTTCTGCAACTTTGCCTTTTATTGAACCAATCATTTACTTTAACTCCGTCCATCTTCTTGTTGCCGCCGTATGCAGCCCGCAAACGGCAATTGCCAGCGCGTCGGCAACGTCGTCAGGTTTGGGTTTTTCGCGCAGGTTTAAAAGATGCTGCACCATAAACTGCACCTGTTCTTTATTGGCGCTGCCAAAGCCTACAACGGACTGTTTAACCTGTATCGGCGTAAATTCCATAACAGGCAGCCCGCGGTTGGCGGCGGTTAAAAGCACAACTCCGCGCGCCTGCCCTACGCTGATAGCCGTTGTTACGTTGCGGTTAAAAAAGAGCTGCTCCACGCTCATAATATCCGGGTGATAGGTGTCTATCAGCTCCGTAAGCCCGTCGTAAATCTTTTTTAGCCGCATCTCAGGCAGCATATTCTTATCCGTAAACACTGCGCCGTAATGCACAGGCCGCAGCCTGTTGCCAATCATTTCAACCAGCCCGAAGCCGCAGATTGCCGTGCCCGGGTCAATTCCGATTGCCAGCATAACAAAACTCCCGTCTTATATAAAGCAGGCAGGCCTTTTAAGCCTGCCCCCTAAAAAATCAATTATTCTTCATCATCATCCGGCAGGTCTGCGTTGGTGTATACATCCTGCACGTCATCAAGGTCATCCAGCAAATCAAGCATTTTCTGCACTTTGGCAACGCCTTCTTCGTCAAGCTCTGCCATAGTATCCGGAATCATGGTGATTTCTGCCATGGCAACTTCAACGTTGTTGTCGGCAAGCGCTTTTTCAACAGCGTCAAAATCTTCCGGCTGGGTAATGATTTCAAAGCCGCCTTCTTCGCTCTTAACATCCTCGGCGCCAGCGTCAAGGGCAATCATCATCAAATCGTCTTCGGTAAGGCTTTCGTTTTCCTCGCCGTCGATAGTAAATACGCCTTTGCGTTTAAACATCCAGTTTACGCAGCCGGTTTCGCCCATGTTGCCGCCGGATTTACTGAATACGTGGCGCACATCGGCAGCGGTACGGTTGCGGTTGTTGGTAAGGGTGGATACCATAACGGCAACGCCTGCCGGGCCGTAGCCTTCGTAGGTAATTTCTTCGTAGTTGCCGCCTTCGGCAGCGCCCTGTCCTTTTTTAATGGCACGCTGAATGTTGTCTTTCGGTATATTGTTGGCCTTAGCTTTGCTGAGTGCCAGTTTTAATCTCATATTGCCGGTAGGGTCAGGGCCTCCCATCTGCACAGCAATGGTAATTTCTCTGCCGATTTTGGTGGTAATTTTACCGCGCGCAGCATCGGCTTTGCCTTTTTTGTGTTTGATATTAGCCCATTTAGAATGTCCGGACATAACTGATTCCTCCTAAAAACTTAACTGGTAATTTACCATAATACATTTAATTATTATACTACAACGTGCCGGGCATTTCAATAAGTTATGCGGCGCGTATTGCCGCGGCATTTTTAATATTTTCTTTGGCCGTGCGCCTTGTACTGTATGCGCAGGCTATTGTATAATAATAGCGGTGATGAAATGAAAATATTTTTGTGGCTGCTTGCCGCTGCGTTTCTGGCGGCCGGCATTTACCAAAAAGAATATATGGAAGTGCTGAACAAAGCAATTTTAATCTGCCTGGAGTGCATCGGCATTGGTTAGGCGCGGCGTTGTTCAGATTTTATCGGCGCTTTTGCATAACGCCAACCTGCCGGGCTTTATCACCGGGCGTATCTGGCAGGCGCAGCCCAAAAGCGTATGCGTGCCGGTATTAAACTGCTATTCGTGCCCCGGCGCGCTTGGTGCCTGCCCCATAGGCTCGCTGCAAAGCACCTTTGCGGGCACGGCGTTAAAGTTTCCGTTTTATGTTGTGGGGCTTCTGCTTTTATTCGCGCTGTGCTTAGGGCGCGTCATCTGCGGCTGGCTGTGCCCCTTCGGGCTGGTGCAGGATTTGTTATACAAAATCCCTTCGCCAAAGATGCGCAAAAATGCCTTTACGCAAAAGCTGAGCTTGCTGAAATATGCCGTTGCCGTTATCTTTGTGCTTCTCTTGCCGGTATACTTCTGGTGGCAGGACGGCGTGGGCGCACCGGCGTTCTGCAAATACATCTGCCCAGCAGGCACACTGGAAGCAGGGCTGCCGCTGTTGGCACTTAACGCAAACCTGCGTGACGGCATTGGGCTTTTGTTTGGCTGGAAGTTTTTATTAATGCTTGTAATTTTGGGCACGTGCGTATTTATTTACCGCCCGTTCTGCCGCTTTTTATGCCCACTCGGCGCATGGTACGGCCTGTTTAACAAACTTTCTGCCTTTGGCATTACGGTAGATAAAGCAAAATGCACCGGCTGCAACGCCTGCGTGCGTTTCTGCAAAATGGACTGCCAAAAAGTAAATGACCGCGAGTGCATCAACTGCGGCGAATGTAAAAAAATCTGCCCGGAAGGGGCTATAAATTTTAAAACTAAATTTTAGGAGTGGTTAAATGTTTACTTTAAAAAAATTCTTGCTCATTACCGCTGCCGCAGCCGTTGTAGGCATTGGCGCAGCACTTGTGTGGACGCATTACCAGGCAGGCAACATTAACGAAGCCGCCGCACAATCAGTTAACACCGAAGCGCCGGATATTACCGTAACCGCCATGGACGGCACAGAAGTAAAACTTTCTTATCTGCGCGGCAAAACAGTGTTTGTAAACTTCTGGGCAACCTGGTGCGGCCCCTGCATGCAGGAAATGCCCGAAATGAACAAAATTTACCCGGATTACAAAGATAAAATTGAGTTTTTTGCCGTAAGCATTGATGATTCGCGCAGCGATTACGAAAAATATGCAGGCGAAAGCGGCTTTGCCTACCCAATGTACTGGGGCGACAAAAACGCCATTGTTAAAGCCTACGGCTTGCAGGGCATACCGGCCTCCTACATTGTTGACAAGTACGGCACCATTACCAAATCGCATATCGGCGGCATGAAAGAAAAAGAACTGCGCGCCTTTTTGGACAGCGGGTTGTAAAAAATTATATAAAAGTGAGAGCAATACTGCTTTATATAAGTGGTATTGCTTTTATTTTTTATTTATAACAAAATAACCTGTTTTATCTTTGCTTTATACGTGTACACGTGTTATAATTTAAATGTCAGGAGGAAACCAAATGGTCACAATGAAGGACAAAGAGCTTTTAAAGCTGTTATTAAAAAATGGATGGCAGTTATCAGAAATTAAAGGAAGCCATCACATCCTTACAAAAAACGGAAAAATAGAAGTAATCCCTGTACACGGCAAAGATATGAAAATAGGCTTACTTACTAAAATACTAAAACGCACAGGTTTAAAACAAAAGGAGTGATAAAAATGTTATTGATATATCCGGCAATTATTCATGAAGATGACGACGGTTTATGGCTTGAATTTCCCGATCTTGAAGGCTGCCAGACACAGGGCGATACACAGCAGGAACTTTTGGCCAATGCTGCCGAAGCACTTGAAGGATATGCGCTGTGCCTTTTAGAAAACGGGCAAAAACTTCCGTCTGCAAGCAATCCAACCAAAATATGTCTTGAAGATGAAAACTCCTTTATATCCTTAATTCAAACCAATGTTGATTTATCCAAACACACAAAGTCTGTTAAAAAAACTTTAACCATTCCGGCATGGCTTAATGAGCGTGCATTAGCCGAAAAAATCAACTTTTCCAGTGTTTTGCAAAATGCACTTCTTAAAGAATTAAAAATAGGCTGAAAAATACCGTCCTTGAATAAAACAAGGACGGTATTTTAATTTACTTTAAGAGGTATTTTAATTTACTTCAATGTTCGCAAATTTCTTTAAAATAAGAAATAGTGCACTGTCCGGCTCTGAAAAATGCTGCGGCTAAATCAGAACGTCCAGCGCATGCCGGCACTCCACTGCCACGGTGTTTCCACATCGCCGCCGAAGGTTTTTACTACATCGGCATATACATAGCTGTTTTCGCTCGTTTTGTAGTTAAAGCCAATACCCGCTTCGCACCAGGTGTCACCAATATCCTGATGATAACTGTTTGTTAAACTGTTAAGGCTTAAATAAGTGTCGGCACTGCCTGCAAAATCGTGCAGCAAGCTTGCTTTGGCGTAAATGCTTCCGCTGTCGCTGATGCGTTTGCCAACTTCAAAGCCTACGCGCCCTACTGCGCTTTCAAGGCTGTCCTGATTAACTTTGATACCGTTGTTGGTGGTGTAATCTTCGCCGCCGATACGCATTAAGGTAAACTGTGCCTGCGGCGTTACATACCAGCCGCCGTCAAGGTCTACTTTCATGCCGTATTCGCCGCTTAAGCTGGTTCCCCATGCGTCATAGTCGCCGCTGGTGTGCCCTGCTTCGGTGTAAATATCAAAATCATTGCTTAACCTGCCCTGTTTAAGTACGATATCGGCATAATGACCTTTATCGCCCAGCCAGGTGCCGTACAGGCTTAAAGATGTGCTGCGGTTTTCGCCGTCGCCATGGGTATAGGTTGTCTGACCGTCGTTATGGCTTACTGCCGCGCCGTAATGCCAGCTGCCTGCCGCCCAGTCATAACCCATCTGGAAGAAGTTATACTGGTTTTTGTATTCGCCGTCATATTCAAATTCGCCGCGGCTCATACGCACCCAAATGCCCTGCCCGCCATCGCTCTCACGCAGTTCGCCAAGGCGCTGGCTTAAGGTGCTGTCCTCCTGCCGCCAGGCTACAATGGCCGTTGCGGCAAGGTTTTTCATTCCCGCCATTGTAGCGGTTTCTGTACTGCCACTACCACCATTACCCTGTGTTACATTGGTAACGTATCCCTGCCCGACAGTATGCCCATCATCAGCATCTTCATAAAACAGCAAATCGCCGCTTGCTTCCGGAGTGATAAGCCCTTCTTTTACAGTTACTTTACCGCTGAGGTTATTACCTTTATAAGTAAGTTTTTGTGCAATAGCATTTAAATTTTCTTCTGCTTTTTCACTATCAAGCGTGTTAATGGTGTTATTAATGACACCTAAATTGACATAAGAACCTGCTTCTGCACTTTCAATAGTTACAACACCGGTATTAGCAAAATTTAAAACACCATTATTATCAGTATCTTCCGCAGCGAAATTAATATCGCCGCTGCCGGAATAGTTATTTACTGTAATATCTTCTTTAGCATTTTGATTAATAATACCGCTATTCATATTAACATTTTTCACATTAGATGTACCGGTATTATTCCACGCTGCGCCATTAGCAAGCGTAAGATTTGTACCATTAGTGCTGTTATCATCAATTGCACCATTGAGTTCAGAATTTATTGTATTAAGTGTTAAATTAACAGTTGCAGAACCTGATGTTCCTATATCTCCAGTAATATTCATATCATTTTGTGTATCTTTATTAAAATTAACTTCTGCATTGTTTAAAGCATAAACAGCATATATATCTGTATTTGTATTTTCACTACCATTTACTGCATTAACACTTACAGAACCACCAACCATATTAACTTTACCTGTATCTGCATTTATTCCTATTAATTTATCTATACCTTTGCTATCTCCAATATCTTCAACTACAATATTTACATTATTTCCAAGATTAACTGTCCCATAGTATTCAGTAGCAATACCATAAACAAATGCAGAGGCATTCTCTTCACTATCTATTTTAGCTGTAATATGTGAATTATCACCTATCTTTATAGTTCCTGTTTCAGCATAAACGCCTATTGAACAAGCAGTACCGCCTTCAGTCTTTACACTAGATTCTATATTACCGCCTTCGATTTCAATTTTACTATAAAGATAGCTATGAACACCATAAGCTTTAACATCAGAAGAAGCATTACCTGTCGCTGTTGAATTTATGTTTACTTTGCCGGTTTTTATAATTGAATCGATAAATGTACTATAAATCCCTTCACTTTTGACTTTTACCGCATCATTTCCATCTGCATTTGCTTCGGCTATAATACTAATATCATCAAGAATAGTATATTTGCTATTGTGTACACCAAAAGCATAAGCTTGTCGTGCAGCTTTTGCTTTTACAGTAAGATTTATTTTGCCATTTATCGTTATAGAATTAACATCTTGATTAGCATCGATTATACCGTATACAGGATTATGAGGATACGTAGCAGTATCACTACTTACATTTACGTTATATTCATCATTAATGTATACGTATAATTTCCGTTTCCATCATCTGTTCTAATTCCTTCATCAGCATATTTATCTTCAGCACCGTCAATTTTTTCTGGATATTCTGTCGAAGCCAACGCCGTATTTGCCGCCAGCACGCCGCCTGCCAAAACGCACAACAAAATTTTAGAGCGTAAATTCTTTTTCATAAAAATACCTCCCCCGTTGTTACGTGGAGGAGGAAATTACTCGTCAGGTTCTCTTTTTCATTTCTGCGCGAAGCGCAGTTCCCCCCCAGCGAGATTTTACACTTTTATTATACCATACGCAAGCGGTTTTTAAAAATTTTTGTTTGAAAATTTATGCAAAGTTGTTTGCATTTTTATATCAAAACAGCTTTGTTGTTAAATTTATTTTACACTGCTACCATACCATGTACAGTATTGACAAGCCTGTTGTTTACGGCTACACTAACGGTAGCAGCTGTTTTTGGGCAGCAATTTTTATTTTACAGGAGCTAAATAATGCCTGCTTTAACCAGTACTAAAAATAAAACCAAGGATTTAACGCACGGACCTATTGGCAGGCAGCTGTTTTGGTTTTCGCTGCCGCTTTTTGCGGGCAGTTTAATTCAGCAGCTTTACAGCACGGTCGATTTAATTTTCGTCGGGCGTGTTTTGGGCAAGGATGCGGCCGCCGCAGTAGGCGCCAGCACTTTTATTATCATCATTATACTGGGCTTTTTTATTGGTCTTTCTGTTGGCATAGGCGTTATAGCCGCACGAGAATTTGCCCGCGGCGAGTTTGAAAATCTCAGCCGCGTTGTTCACTGTACGGCGGGGCTTACCATAATATTTTCTATTGTGTTTACCATACTGGGCATAATATTTGCGCCAACTGTTTTGGAGCTTATGAACACTCCGCCCGAAATTATGCACTGGGGCACGGTTTACATACGCCTGTTTATGCTGAGCCTGTTTTCCATTGTAAGTTATAACGTTGGCAGCGGCATTTTAAGGGCTTTGGGCAATTCGCTTTCGCCGATGATTTATCAGCTTATAGGCGGCAAATGTTATAGGCAATTTTTTGTTTGTATATTACTGGAACTTCGGCATTTCAGGTTCTGCCATGGCAACTGTTGTTTCGCAGACGCTGGCAGCAGGGCTTGTAATTTACCATTTATATAATATGGACGCGCGCTACTGCCTGCGTTTTAAAAAGATTACCCTTGATTTGCCGCTGGCGCGGGAGATTTTCCGCATTGGCATACCGGCAGCCATTCAAACTATTGTAATTACGCTTTCGAACATTGTTGTGCAAACCAACATTAACGGGCTGGGCGTAAACAGTATTGCGGCTTACGCAGCTTATTTTAAGGTAGAAAACGTTATTTACCTGTCCATTATGGCACTTGGGCAGGCCTGCTCCACCTTTATCAGCCAAAACGTGGGCGTTGGCAAAATTATGCGCAGCAAACGCGGAACTGCCATTTCCATTTATTTCGGCCTTGCGGTTACTGCAGTAAGCATCAGCCTGGTGCTGTTTTTTGCAGATTTTGCTTTCGGCATGTTTACAGATGACGCCGAGGTTATCGCTATCGGCAGCAGCATTGCCTTTGTTATTATGCCGTTTTACTTCTTATATGTTTTCCTCGAGGTACTTGCTTCGTCAATCCGCGGCAGCGGCAGCACTTTGCCGACGATGTTTATTATTCTGGTAAATATGTGCGTAATCCGCATTGGCGTATTAAAATTAATTATGTATTTTAACCCCACTGCGGACGGCGTGGCATGGGTTTACCCCATTACGTGGGTGTTTACCGTTGCCTGCCTGTACTGGTATTACAGAAGCGAACGCTGGAACCCGGTTAAGGTTCTTGCCAAGCCTGCCGTTTAGTTTATAAAAAATTTAACCCCGCATACATACAGCTGCAATTTATTTGCCGTATGTGTACGGGGTTTATTTTATTGGTTTTTTAAGCTTTTATAAATATAGTGGCAGGCACCAAAAAGCAGCACCGCATAAACAAGCAGTATTGCCGCCGAAGTTATGCTGAAAGGCGCGCCGCTGTTAATGGCACGCAATAGGCTGCTGGCGTGCGTTAAGGGCAAAAGCTCTATAACAAACGCTGCGGCGTGCGGCAGCCTGTCGGTTTTAAAAAATGTGCCGCATAAAAAAGACATCGGCAAAAGCAGGTATGTGTTAAAGCGCGCCATGTCTTCAAAATTGCGTACTATAAGGGCTGCGCAAAAACCTGCTTCGGCAAAAATTACGCAGTTTAACGCCAAAACTGCTATAAACAAAGGCGTAAGGGCAAGTTTTGCGCCAAAAAGCCATGCCAGCACCACAATAATTGACGACGAAATGAGCCCGCGCAGCACTGCCGCCAAAATTTTGCCAATTATAAACCCGGAGGCAGAAATAGGCGCCAGCAGATATTCTTCAAGAGATTTATGGTATACCCTTTCCGTGCACAGCGGCGTAAGGCTGTTAAAGGCAATGTTCATAGAATTTAACGCCAAAATGCCCGGCACGATAAAATCGAGGTATGAACCGCCGCCCGTGTTAACGCTGCGGGCAAGGCCCCATCCGAAAGCCACCATATAAAGCACCGGCGCAACCATGCGGCTTAAGATAAATTTTAACAGTCTGTGGCGCAGCACAATCCAGTCGCGCCAAAATACCGTTGCTATATCCTGTATCATTTTATTGCCCTTCCCGTCAGTTCTATAAATACGTCTTCCAGATTGGTGCGGCGTATAAAGGCGGCGCTGTCAAGCTCTGCCGCAAAGGCCGCCGCTTCGCTGCGCTGCGCAAAAAAGCGGTACTGCCTTGCGCCGTCTGCATCCCATTCGGCTGTAAAGCTGCCAAGCTGCCTGCAAAGTTCCGTAGGGCTGCCTGTTTTTACCAGCCTGCCGTCGTTTATAACGGCAACCCTGCCGCACAAATTTTCGGCTTCTTCTATATAATGGGTTGTAAGCACAACGGTTACGCCTTCACGGTGCAGAGTGCGTATTAAATCCCATATGCGGCGGCGTACCTGCGGGTCAAGCGCAACGGTTGGTTCGTCCAGAAACAGCACTTTCGGGCGGTGTATTAACGCGCGCACTATCAAAAGGCGGCGCTTCATTCCGCCTGAAAGCGCCTTTATGCTTTCTCTGCGCCGCTCCTGCAAGCCAACATATTCCAGCAGTTCATCTATGCGGGCATGGCGCTCTTTTTCGGGCAGATGATGCAGCCGCCCGTGCAGCTCCATGTTTTCCCATACGGTTAAATCCTGGTCAAAATTAATGTGCTGCGGCACTACGCCGATTTGCGATTTTACAAAGGTTTCGTTGGCAAAAGCGTTTTTGCCGTCATATAAAATTTCGCCGCCGCAGGGATGCATAAGCATTGCCAGCATGCTTACAAGCGTTGTTTTGCCTGCCCCGTTAGGGCCCAAAAGGCCAAAAATTTCTCCGTCATTTATTGCAAGGCTTAAATTATCTATGGCTGTTTTAACCGTTTTGCCGCCGTTTTTGCCTTTTGTTTTAAATTGCTTTTTTAAATTAATAATTTCTATCATATTATTTGTTCCTTAACGCAAAAGGAAAAATTACTTCATCCTGCGCGCCGTTTTTGTATACTGCGGCTTCAACGCCAAAAACTTCCGCCAGATTGGGCGGAGTAATTATTTCTGCCGGGCAGCCGCCTGCAAAAACGCCCTTGTTTTTTATTATAACAACGTCATCCGCATAAAGCCGTGCGTGGTTTATATCGTGTATTACCATAATAACCGTCATGTTTTCCTGCGCGTTAAGTTCGGTAATAATCTGCATAATTTCCAGCTGATGCGCAATATCAAGGTAAGTTGTTGGTTCGTCAAGCAAAAGAATCTGCGGCTGCTGTGCCAGTGCCATGGCAATCCAAGCACGCTGGCGTTCACCGCCGGAAAGCGTTGCCACAAAACGCCCGGCAAGATGCGCAATATGCGTTTTCTGCATGGCGGTTTCAATAATTTCCGCATCATTTTTGCCTTCGCGTTTAAAAAGCGAGCGGTACGGAAAACGCCCGCAGGCAACAAGCTCGCGCACCGTTAAATCGGCCGGAGCCGTTACACCCTGCGGCAAAATGGCAAGCAATTCTGCAATTTTGCGCCGCGGCATGTTTTTCATATCGGCGCCGTTTAACAGCACTTTGCCGCTGTAATTGCGGTTTAACCCTGCCACAGCCCGCAAAAGCGTAGATTTGCCGCAGCCGTTGGGCCCTATAATGGCAGTGCGTTTTCCTTCGCGGAAGTTTATATTAATATTTTGCAAAATAGTGTTTTTGCCTATGGCAATGCTTAAATTTTGTACCGAAACAGAAGCCATTTTACAACTCCTTTCTCAGTAAAAACAAAAAGAAAGGTGCGCCAAGCGCCGCCATAAAAATGCCCACCGGCAGTTCAAGCGGTGCAAAAGCCACACGGGCCAGCGTATCGCTGTAGGTTACAACTGCTATGCCCAAAAGCGCAGACGACGGAATTAAAAAGCGGTAGTCCGAGCCTGTTAAAAGCCGCACCGTATGCGGAACAATAAGCCCCACAAACCCAAGCAGCCCGGCAACGGAAACTGCGCTTGCCGCAAGCAGCGCGCCGATAGCCGTAAAAACAAGCCGCACAAGCTCAACATTAACGCCAAGCCCTTTGGCTACGTCATCGCCAAGCTGCAAAATGTTTAAATAGCGCGCCCCGCAAACAGCAAGTATAAACCCAATAACCGCATAGGGCAGTATAATTTCAACATGGGGCCAGGAACGTGCCGCAAGGCCGCCCACCATCCACATCAGCGCACCGTGTACCCTGTCGCTGTAAAGCACAAGTATGGCCGAAATACCAGCGCCCAGAAAGCTTGATACGGCAACGCCTGCCAGCACAATACGCAGCGGGCGGATGCCGTTTTTCCACGCCAGAATATAAATGCAGGCTGCGGCAAGCATGGCGCCGCAAAACGCAGTCGGTACAATTAAATATTCCAACGCCGGAAACAGGACTATAACAAAAATGCCTGCCAGCCCTGCGCCGGAAGAAATGCCGATAATATGAGGGTCTGCCAGCGGATTTTTCATTACCGCCTGCAATACCGCACCGCTGACAGCAAGGTTCATGCCCACAAGTGCTGCCACAATGGCTCTTGGCAGGCGTATGTTCAGCAAAATCTGCCGGCTGGCATTATCCCCGCCGCCGTTTAAAATATCGCCCAGGGCAGATACCGGTATTGCCACCGCGCCGCTGAGCACGCTGCACAAAAAACCGCCTGCCGCCAAAACAGCAAATGCCGCAAGCATTAAAACGCGCCATTTTTCTATTGCCATACCAAATTTTTTATGTTCGTTTACAGCATTCATAACCAAAAATCCTATTCAAATTTTTCCGGATAAGCTAATTTAGCCATATATTCTGCCGCCTGCGGGTATTTTATGCCGGGGCTTAACAAAAACAGCTCCTGCGGCAAAAAGTAAACATGTCCGCTGCGCACTGCCTCCAGGCTTTGCCACGCCGGGCTTGCGCTGATGCTTTTCAGCATGGCGTCCTGCACGGTTTCCAGCTTGCCCATGCTGGTAATGTAAATAATATCGGGGTTGGCGGCAACGAGTGTTTCCAAACTGTAAGGCGCCGCCGTAGAATTGTTTTCCAAGGGCATGCTGCCTGCGGCGATATTGGTAAAGCCCAGCAGCTGCGCCGTACTGCCCGCAATGCTGCCTTCAAGCTGCACCGTTACGTTCTGCGCCGTGCTGTGCAATATGGCAATGCGCTTGCTTTCCTGCGGCATTTTTGCCCTTACGGCGGCAATGCGTTCATCCATATCTTTGTTAAGTTCTTCTGCTTTTGCTTCATTGCCGGTTATTTTGCCCAATACGCTTACGGTATTTTTTACCTGCGCGTAAGTACGCATTTCCAAAACTATAACCGGAATATTATTTTCTTCAAAATACCGCTCCATATACGCCGGATATTCTCCTCTTACCTGCACATCGGAACAGAACCAGTTCATAATCCGCATTTCCTTCTGTGTTGCTAATACATCCTCCGGATTGCAGGTAAATGGATACTTGGTCATAAAGACATTCATATCACCGATAAGATATTCCGGATATTTTTCATGTGCTAATTTTACTGCTTTTGCGCTGGCAACAAACTGATGATGCAATGCCTGGAAACGAACCTTCGGGTCATCCGGAATCTCTGTAATTTTTCCCTCATAGCCTTTTACAGTTCCAAGGGAAAGCAGGTTGCCAAGCGGTGTGGTTCCGCCATTGATTTCATTGAAGGTCAGCCAGTATTTTACTTTGCCCTGATATCTTTCGAAAATTGCCTTGCAGTAATTTAAAAAATAATCAATACATTCTCTGGCTTCCCAGCCATTGTATTTTTCAATCAGTGCATATGGCATTTCATAATGGGAAATGGTTACCAGCGGCTCAATGCCATATTTTAAACACTCATCAAATACTTTATCGTAGAATGCCAGTCCTGCTTCGTTTGGCTCATTCTCCATTCCGGTCGGAAAAATTCTTGTCCATGCAATGGATAAACGGAATACTTTAAATCCCATTTCTGCAAATAATG
>OKST01001028.1_pt1 | contig 15719 bp, 12 predicted proteins | sample 1606341 | NCBI WGS metagenome assembly OKST01 (sample SAMEA3879563, study PRJEB24766) | human gut metagenome | biome: human-associated habitat; feature: feces | place: USA | collected 1985/1987 | reverse complement strand
AAGCCGCAAGGCGGGAATTGTGCGGTGTTGCCTTAGGAGGAGGTGGAATGTTATAATTGGCGGCTCCGCAAAGAGCGTGTTACGCTTCTGCACCGAAGTCGGCCCGGAATTCAGCCAGCATGGCGCGCATTTCCTGGGCGGAGGCTTCATCATTCAGGGCGGCGTAACCGGCGCGGGCGGGGCTTGCTTTGGGGGCACCGGGGCCTTTGGAGCCGTACTCGCCAAAGTGAACGGTTTCCTCGTTGGCGGGGTCAGACCAGTTGTCCCACCCAAGGGGGATGATCTCATCGCTTAAATCGCAGTCCAGCCAGTACACGCGGGCATACTGCCGCCACGGGCGGCCCAGATAGACACTGCCTGCGGGGCTGTTGCCCTGCACGGTGCAGTTGGCAAACAGGTAGCCCGGCTTGCCCTGCGGCGTGCTGGCGGCGGCAATATAGCTGGTAACGCCGCGGTGGGCAACGGGCACAATGCGGCAATGGTCAAACACCGCGTTGGCCCCGCCGAAAATAAAATCAACGTTGCCGGAAATCTCGCAGTCACGGTAGTATTGTTTGGTGTCCAGCCGGGGCGTGTTCTCCCGCGGACCGCGGAAGCCGTTTTTCTGCCGCACGGCCAGCGGCAGGGGAGCGGTGAACAGCGTATCCTGGTTGCCGTGCAGGGAAACATCCACCATGCACACACGGCTGGCATCGGCATATACCGCCAGCGCCTGGCCGCGGTCCGCACCATCACCGGCGGTGTTTTCCACGGTCAGGTGCTCCAGCCGGGCGCTGCCGCCGCCAAGGAAAAGCGTCTGGCTGCGAAAGGTACCGGTGCGCTCCTCGCCGGGCCAGGGGTCGCGCCCGGCGGCCCCGGCGGAGATCACGGTCTGCCCCATCCCGGCACCGGTGATGATGTAATCCGCCAGTTCCAAAAACGGGCGTTCATAATAGGTCCCGGCCCCCAACACAAAGTGAAGCGGCTGGGCGGGGTTCTGCGCGGCAGCAGCGGCGGTCAGGGTGGTAAATTCAGCGCTGCCATCCACGGCAACGGTTACAAGCTTGCGTTCCATATTGAATCGGTTCCTTTCACAAAAAGGCTTCCATGGTATCAGTGCAAATACTCCGGTCCGGTGGGGCAAAAAGAAGCGGCATTACACCTTAGAAAAACTGTTTGATAAAAGCAATATCGCTGGCAGCACGGGCGGGCACGGCTTCCTCGCGCAGAACGGGCAACGGCTGCGGCAGGGTGCGCAGCATGGCAAAGGCACCGGCGTAATCGGTGCAGGAATCTTCCAGGCTGGTGTGCAGCATGGTGCCGTCCGGCGCAAAGTTCTTGCCCTTAAAGTGTACGGCCTTGATTTTGTCCCCAAGCAGCTCGCCCATGGCGTCCCACAGGGGCTGCTGGTTGTCCTTGCCCTCAAAGCTGACCAGGTTGCTCATGTCCAGGATGACCCCCAGCGCAGGGCTTTGCATCATATCCAGGATGTGCCGCGCTGCCTGCGGGGTGTTGGTGCTGTCGCCAACAACGGGCTCAATGGCAACGGTAACGCCAAGGCGCTCGGCTTCCGGCAGAATGGTTTCCAGGCTTTTGCAGAGCATATATTGGGCGCGCTCGCGGGTGGTGCCGGCGGGCTGCTTGTGCATGCCGGTAGTCTCGGTGCCAATGCAGCCCGCGTTCAGCGCCTTGCACACGGCCAGCTGGCTTTTGAAATCCGCTGCGTTGGCGCTGCGCTGCACTTCGTCCGCGATGGCAAGCTCCACATAGGTGCCCAGCACGGCAACAGCGATGTTGTGCTTCTTTTGCGCTTCCAGCGTGTTCTGCACCAGCTGCGGGGTAACGTCCGCATAGCTGACAACGCCGGGCACGCATTTTTTGTAGGCTAGCTGCACGCAGGCAAACCCGTCTGCGGAAACCTTGCCAAACAGCTCATCGGGCGTGCCCTTACCGTAATCATGCAGGCGGGCACCAACGGTAAATATGGCCATAACAGCGGAACCTCCTTACTGGATGATCATTTCGGTATAGGCCAGCAGCAGGGGAGCAACGCCCTTGGCGTCGTTTTCCACAACTGGCTCGCTGAAATAGTATTCCAGGCTGCCATCGCGGCGGGTGGCGCCGCCCAAACCGGCTACCAGGCAGATGCCGGACAGTTGCAGCTCGCCCTTATCGTTCACACCCAGGTATTTGTCACAGGTGCCATAGAATGCCTTTTCGCCGTAAGCGCGGAACCGCTTGGGCAGGTAGCCCAGCCGCACGCCTTTGAGCACGGCGTAAGCAAACAGGGAGCTGCCGGAGGTTTCCAGATAGTTGCCCGATACGCCGGCTTTATCAATGACCTGCAGTTTTGCTCCTTCCAGCTCATTTCCGGTTGTTGCATCTGTTTTTGTAATGCGTGTTTCTGTCGGCTGATTCTCAACTTCTTTGTTCAGTTCAATCTTTGCAAGATTCTGATTTTCATAGGTTGCGCCTACATTCCATACTTCTTCATTTGGAAGATATCCGGCTTTTCTGACTTCCTCTTTGACATAGTATTTTCCATGTGGAAGATCGCTGTCGAAAGTAAGTGTTCCCTTTGCATCCGTTGCTTTCTTTTCCAGCAGGGTATCTTTCTCTACGAGAACCTCTCCCTGATTAGAAAGAATATCTTCTGCAGCATACAGTCCAAAAATAACACCTTCCAGCTTTTCGCCTGTGACAGAATCCTTCTTTTCTACCGATACGGACACTTTCTGTCTCTCGTTTTTGTAGGTAACCCCTTCATAAACAACTGCCTGCGTATCATCCTCGGCTGTCAGGGTAAATTCTTTCTGCTCTGTATTCAGGACAAAATTCTCTCCTGCTACAACTTCTTTCAGATAATACGTTCCCAGTGGCAGATTGTTGATAACTGCTGTTCCATTTTCATCTGTAGTCAGTTTGGCTACCAGGTCATCTTTCTCATATCGGACAACTGGATTTCCTGCTTCGTCCTTTGCTCCGTCCGGTGAATAGATGGTATCTTTGGCATATACTTCAAACTGGGCACCTTCTACTCCGGTTTCTTCATATTTAAAATCTTTATAGATACCGGTTTCTTCTTTCCCGGATACCGCATTTTTTACCTTTGACACAAGCGTCTTTACTTTTGCCAGAACAGAATCTCCGGTTACTTCGGTAAGCTGTTCTCCTTTTTTGGTCAGGAGCAGGCTTCCCACCTGTTCATCGTTTTTCTGTTCTACCTCTACGATTGCAGCTCCTGTATCCGGATCGATCTGGTGTGCCGTGTTTGAGGATACGGTGATCTCAATGGCACTCTGTGGATTTTCTTTATATGTTCCTTTTGTAGTCTGTTCTAATGGTGAAATAATCGTTGTTCCATCATACAGGGACTCCTCGCTTCCCTGTCTTACAAATCCTTCCGGTGCTTTCACTTCCTCGATCCGATAAGTTGAGCATTTCAGTTCCTGCGGTGTGATCAGATATCCTTCCTCATTTGTTTTGAATACACTGATCTTTTCTTTCTTCGGATACTGAACAACCTGTTCCACATATTTCTTATTTGTCACATCGTAAATCTTATAAGATGCCCCTGCCTTTAAAACAGTATTACCAGTCTGTGCATCTTTCTTCACGATTTTTAACAGGAACTCAAACGGACGGTCATCAAACACTCGCCACTGCATAGGTTCTCTGTTGTCATCTTCCACATTTACCACAAATGGATCGATGGTCTTCAGATTCTCCGGTGTCGTGCTTTCTACCACAACATAACTTCCATAAGGCAGTTCCGGGCTGACTGCATATCCTTTTGTATCCGTGATCAGTTCCGGCACTGGTACAGCTGTTCCATTCTCATAGGTGACTGCCACCTGCTCGTTACTGAAATCATAATTTTTAAAATCACTTGCCGTGTAGCTTTCTCCATTGGCCGGTTTCAGCTTTCCATTTTTTACCTGTGACAGACTGCTGATCAGATATACCTGAAATCCTGCGCCTGCGACCAGGTCTGTTTCTGTCTGCTCTCCATCTTCACTGATCTTGATCAACTGGAATGCCTGTTTTTTCACCTGCTCTTTTACCGTAAGGTCTCTTGTCACTTCTGCAACATCTTGTCCCTCATAAGTTACAGACACCTCATATCTTGTCGTATCCAGTGTATATCCTTCCGGCGGAGTGATCTCTTTTACATACATTTCTCCAAGGTATAATTCTGAAAACTCCAGTGTTCCATCATCTCCGATGACTCCCTGCGCGATCAGGCTGTCCTGTTTATACAGAACTCCTGTTGTTCCATCCGGATGCACGATGTCCTCTTTGGCATACAGACCATACACCGCACCACGAAGAGCACTGTCTCCCTGCGCTTTAAATGCAAGTGTTTCTTTATCGATCTTTGCGATTTTTACTTTTCCGGTGACTCTCTCATCTGTTGCTGTTACAGTCATTGTCTTTCCGGCAGTAACAGCCACTTTATATACTTCTGTATTCAGTTTGTATCCTGTCGGAGCAGTGATCTCTTTCACGTACACTGTTTTCAGTGCAGAATCAAAATAATCGCTGACTGCTTTTCCGTCTGTTCCGGTTGCTGACATTGTCATCAGCAGATTTTCACACTTCTTATCAGTATAAATACCATAAACTGCTCCTGACAGTGGATTCTGTGTATTGACATCTTTCTTCATAAGTTCAATGCGTGTCATATTCAGCCACTGTACACTGAAGCTTACCGGCGCTGCTGTTTCGCTTTCAAATACACCGATATCCTGCTTGGAATCTCCGGTTGTCAACACCAGTGTTCTCCATGTCTTTCCGACAGAACCATATAAGTTGCCGGAAGCATAACTGCCTGTCAGTAATAAATCTGCGGACAGATAGAATGTATCTCCACCATAAATCTGGATTTTTCCATTTGTAACACTTGTTCCTTTGGAAAGATTATGTGCTGTCACATTTTCTGGTACACTCAGTGTCACATAGTTTCTGTGATCTCCAGACAGTGTGATATTCGGTGTTTTCTGGAGATTTCCATCCCGTACTGCATTCAGTTTCGTACTGGAAAGGCTCAGTTCCCCTTTTGGCGGTTCTTCCTGTCCAAACAGATAATTGATATATGCGATAACCCCTGCATTTACAAGGTCATTGTAATTACAGCCTGTAAATCCGGCTTCTCCTGCGTAAGCGTAGCTGGCTGCAATGTGCGTATACACATACTTTTCATCCTCTGATTTTCCAGACAGATAACTTCCTGTCAGATCTCCTGCCCCGCCATAACCATAATAAAGGACTTTCTGCAGATTCTTGTTACTGTCCAATACCTGTGCCACATAACTTCCACTCGGTGGGGATGCTTTCTGGGACTGGAGACAGTATGCGATCTTTCCGTTTACGGTAAACAGACAAGTAAGATAATTTCCAAGATAACTTGGATAATAGATCGTTCTTCCTTTTGTCAGTGTGACTGTTGAACCACTGCTTGTAGCTCTTTCAGCTGCAGACAGTACCATGATATTTCCTTCTTCAATATCTTCTTTGAGTTCTTCGATTGCCTGTGCAGATGCCTCTTCCCCGGATGCCTCGATCTCTACATCGGTATAGTTCTGCACAGGCAAGTCCGAATCATCTTCAGATTTTGTATCTGATTTTTGCTTTTCCCCACCATTGTCCTGTGCATGTGCCTGACCTTCCGTATCCGTCAGGATCACCTTTCGGCTGATGGTATAGCTGTCACTCTGATCCTTTGGTACAACCATGTAAGAGGCAATGTAAGTTCCGGCTTTGTCCGGATGGTATTCCCCACCCTTTTCATCTTGGATGCTGACAAGCGTAACATCCTCTTTTTCTGCATCATAATGGATTCCTTCCATACTGGTTTCTACTGCAAATGTTTCATCCGAAATCTCTTTCGTAATATCGTCTGCCGTAACTGCCTGTTCTTTCTGACTCGTAACCGCCTGTTCGGATGCCTGTACCTCCTGCCCCACATCCGTCTGCTCGGCTGCGAACGCATTGGCGCTGCTTAAGGTACTGACGCCCATCAGGACAGCCAGTCCAAAGGCTGCGATTCTGGTTTTTAAATTCTTCACCTTCATGTGTGTTTCCTTTCTGATAATAAATACATTGTTCAGTAAAATACCGCAGAAGGCTCTCCCTCTGCGGTAACATTTATCTTGTATATTGCTTTTCTGCTTTTTTCATTTCCTGTCTGGTGCGTTTTACTGCATCCATCACTGCCTTTGTCGACAAGCCATTTTCCAGACATCCTTCCAGAATTCCATCCAGATAAAATTTCGATGGTCTTGCCGGAACATCCTTATGAGGGGAGTTCATCGTGTATACGAATACTTCCCTTAAAGCTCCAGCCTGATCCTTTACCTGAATGGTTTCTTTCCCATAAAAATTCGGAAATCCTTCATAAAAATCCAGACTCTTCTCACACGCTTCTGTGATTTTCCATAAGACTCCTTCGACACAGCTTCCTTTTTCCGGCAGAACCGTTGCTACTCCATTGCCCGGAGCCCTTCCCCGAAATGCCAGCCGATAATTTTCAAGCCGGACGTTTTCCACAACTTCCGCAGCCGGACACCTGTACTTCATCTGCTCCAGATTCATGTTGCTGCCATAAGCGAAGTAATATCTATCTTTCATTTTTTCTCACCTCTATCTGACTCCTTCTGTCCTTTGATTTTTCTTCAGACACTCATACGTGCTTTTATCATATCTCCACGCAAGATCACCATCCAGATTTGCCAGCAGATGTTTTCGAACATTTTTATATTCGTCTCCAATTAACCCAAGTCTCAATAAAAATGTACGAAATGTAAATGCCGGGTTTTCTGATATCAGTGTCTTTTTCATCTGTGTCGATCTCTGATTGATCGCCTGTGCGGAAATGGCTAATGCCAGTGTAATATTTGCTCTCACCTTTCCTGCATGTAGTGTGCTTTCAAAACAACGCCATTCCAAAGTTCCCTTGGAAAACACAGCATGAAGATTCAGAGCATAATAACGGGTATGATCATAATGGGTATGACTTCCATCCCTGCCTCCATACCAGACATTTCTTACTCGGTCCATTGTGATTGATTTATTTGGTATTTTTCGGATTTTCTCCAATACCTCCGGTCGCACCCTCTGACAATAACTATTTGCTCTTCTCTCCTGCACTTTCAGTGCTTTGAACAGAATATCTTCCTTTGCATACATAATTGTCAGTGCATTTTTCAGACTCTGCGGTGTATGATTCGATGCATCTACATGAACATGCTGACCACAGGACTCATTTACAAAACCTCCATGCTGTCGCAGACATCGTACTACTTCCTGTAACTTTCCCATTTCATCATAGGATAATTTCGGTGATACCATTTCTGTTGAATATTCTCCACCTGCGTCTACAATTCGACCGTATACTTTCCGTTGTGTATAAATGCTCCCATCAGACATAAATTTCCACTTTTTTCCTTCCAGATCTATCACTGACCAGACTCCATAAGTAGTGCCGTCATAATATGCTTCTGTTCCAAACATTTCAGCAACAACTTCTGCAGCACGTTGTCTGGTAATCCCTGTCATTTCGATTTCTGTGCCAAAGTATTGGTCTTTTATTCCGATCATGCCTAATGGATTCCTTTCTCAGACACTTTCTGTGTGTTAAGTTCGGAGTCTGCCTTTTGTAACAATCTGCCAATTGCCTCGATAACATTGACAGTTACTCCGTTTCCAGCCTGTTTATAAAGCTGTGCGTCAGAAGTGCTGTCTATGATCTTATCAATCTGCCAGTCGTAATAACCCTGCAGTCGCAGACATTCCCTCGGAACTAACCTTCTTATTCTGCCGTGATACAAGATGCCATGACGATCGGTTGCAGTAATTGTAAACATCGGTTCTTCGGGTTCTTTCATACGTCTGCCGTTCTGACGAACATTCTCTTTTGCTGGTGTTAAGACTGCTCTTGCTCCATCCTCTGCTAATACACCAGAACATTCTCCTTTGTATTTGTGGACACCGCATTGTCTGGTATTCAGACTTCTGCATTCTTCCGTTACTATCGGCGGCGGTGAAAGATCGACAAAGTGCAGCGTTCCCTGTTGGACACCTGTTGTCAGGGTATGTGCGATCTGGTGTCCGACTCTCCCTCTCCTGCTGTTGAGATTCGCATAGCCCAGATCGATGCTGTCCCCTTCTCTTGCAAGTTTGTAGCCGAGCTTTGTATTCTCTTTGATCGGGACACCTACATCATATAATCCTGTCTTGCCGCCCATTCCACCTGCCTGTGAGGTCAGGGTACAGCTTAGTCCTTTGGGACTGTAGACTCTTTTTCCCTGACTTCCTGCCCGGATCTGAACAAGAGCTGCTCCATTTGTTTCTGGTTCAGGTAATATTTTTCCGGCACATCTGAAATCAAGATATCCGACAATATACACCCGTTTCCTTGCTTGGGGGACTCCGAAATCCTTGCTGTTAAGCACTTTCCATTCGACATGGTACCCCAGTTCAGAAAGCGTACTGAGGATGGTGCAAAACGTCCGGCCTTTGTCATGCGATAACAAACCGGGAACATTTTCAAGGATAAAATACGAGGGTCTTTTAGCTTCAAGAATCCGGGCAATTTCAAAAAAGAGAGTTCCTCTTGCATCTGCAAATCCTTCTCGCTTTCCGGCGATAGAGAATGCCTGGCAAGGAAATCCTGCACAGAGTAAATCAAAATCTGGCATTCGTTCTGGTTCGATTGTTCTTGCGTCATTACAATACCACTCCCCTTCTGTATCAAACAGCAATCGGTAGTTCTTATCCGCATAAGTATCCACCTCGCAATGTCCGACACAGACAAAGTTTCCTGCCCGTCTTAAGCCTTCACGAAATCCCCCGATTCCGCTAAAGAGATCAAAAAATTGAATGGTTGCGGCTATCAACCTCCTTTTTGCTGATAAAAACAGGCGGCATGATTTCTCATACCGCCCTTCGTTATTCTGTATCAATTGGTTACCATTCTGTTGGTTCTTCTGCTTTGGTTTCTTCTTCCAGATCAATTTCTCCTTCTGGTTCAGTTTCCTCTTCCGTTTCGCTTTCCCCTTCTGGTTCGTTTTCCTCTTTCGGTTTGCTCTCCCCTTCTGGTTTGTTTTCCTCTTTCGGTTCACTTTCTCCATCCGGTTCGGCTTCCTCTTCTGGTTCACTTTCCCTTTCCGGCTCAGTTCTTTCTTCCGGTTGAGTTTCTTCTGTTCCCAATTCTCCAGTTGTCTGTTCGGATTCTTCAGGCTGCTCTTTGCTTTGCCATTCGACCTCTACCTTTTCCAGTGCTTCTTCTATAATCTGAATTAAGAAGTCTTTCTGTTTCATGTGTTTCTTTCCGATGACTACTTTTAATCTCTGGAATAATTCCTCTGATACCTGTACTGCTACTGTTCTTACTGCTCCCATGCTTATTTCTCCTTTTCCTTCCAGTCTGTTGAAATGTTCTTCAATGACCTGTTGTAAAAATTTTTGTGTGCTGCTTTCTGTGAGTTCAATCTCTTCTCTTACTTTCTCATGTAAGTCCATCGGGATCTTTCCGCAGATATTTTTCATCTCTGCCATAACCTTTCTCCTTTCACTTTTGCTACACACAACATACTCCAAAGCCGCATGGAAAGCTATTCACAATACCCACCAAAGATAACGATGCATTTTATTCCTTACCCCTAGCAGATCCAACAATGTATGTATCGTGCAATCATAGGCCTCACCCCCTTTACAAATTTTCCATTTGAGATAAAAAATCCATCATCTGATCTGGTATTTCTTCCGATGATGGTTTCGTTTTCAATTGTTCCGTAGTGCCACATATTCCTAATTCCCGAACACTTTCTTTTATCGTCTTTTGAATGACTTCTTCCAACCATTTTCGATCCTCTTTTTCCAGAATTGCCTGAACCAGATACTGGCTTTTCTGCCCTTCTGGAACACTTTGAAATTTCTCCCATGCCCTCTGGTGTTCTGGATTTTTCAGGTTCGGGCGGAACGAATATACCGGGCGTGTCATCTCGTCCACATCTGCTCTACAATCCGTTCATACCCTGTTGCGTTGGCATGGACGTCCTCTATAAAAACGGGGCAGCAAATCGCGTCCTGTGCGGTCACGTGGCGTTTTAAAATTGCGGAGCCTCCCCCCATAAATACGGTGGGTACTGCCCGGAGATCAAACCCGGATTCTGTCACCGCAGACAGTATTCTTTCTATATATTTCCGTCCGTTTTCCTGTATGATCCGTCTGGCCTCTTCTGCCATACTGCAAGATTCCCCTCGAAGCACACGCTCAATCTGAGTTTCTGTCACAGACAGTCCGGTATTTCTACGCACTTGTTCTGCTGTCTCATCAATACATCGGATTACTCCAAGTTCCAGACTTCTGCACGTTGCTGCATTCGGAACAGCATTGTCCAGCCTCATAAGGTCAACGGTCCAGCCACCAATATCAACAAGCAGAACAGACGGTTCATTCTTCAGATACTCTGGATGCAGAGCAAGCGCAGAGTATCCCTGTGGGAACAGTTTTACATCCTGAATCCGGATCTCATAGCTCTCATCCTCGTACCGGAAACGCAGAGGCTGCTCTTTCCGAAACAGATATTCCCGGAAGCCTTTTTTCTCCCTGCCAAAACTTGCCAGTGGAAGACCGGCTGCCAGAACTACATCTGTTTTCCGCTCTCCCCGGCGATAGCGGATTTCCTGGGCAATGGCTGCCATTGTCAAAAGATAATAATTGTCATTGGAAGTCTTACTTCTCACCAGCGTCTGCCGCCCGGTTCCACACACATAAAATTTCCCATTGTACTGCAGGACATTCTGCATGGTATACGGCTCGTAATCGTATCCGGTCAGTCCGGTCGGGAAACATACATGGGGAGTTTTTATGGCATAATATCCATGGTCAATTCCTATAATGATAAGTCACCACATCCTTTCTGGTTTTTCTTGTTCTTTTCCAGCAGGTAGTCTTTTGGTCTGGAAAAAGAGAAAAAGGGCAGAACCCCGAAGAGCCCTGCCCGTAATAAAAAATACCGCTATGTATATTTGCAAATAAACACACATAGCTGTATTCCATCATTTTTTATTTGTCAATCAGTGCTGTAAAATAATATAACTTTGCACTAATTCCATTGCTGTTTATTTTTATAATTTGTCCTTTTAATCCTTCCGTTCAAACTTAACTGTATACCTATTGACAATATCATCTTTTCTAAGTTTATATATACGCAGCAATTCATTAATTTTATTTACATCACTAAGATTTCCGTTCTGGCAAAGAGTACTATAGAAATCTCGAAGATTTTTTCTAAAACATGTTAGTTCTTTCTCGGTCATCACTCTCATATTTTCATCAGGAGATGCAACCTCATCAACAACTTTAGATGGATGAATCATTATTGGTACACATTCATTTGGGTATACATAATTCTCCTTAAACCAATTAACTGATCCCGATAATTGATTACAATAATCTTTCTTTATTGTTTGAGTAGTGGCCTCTGTTTTACATTCAATAACCAAATATTTGCCAGTGTCAATTGCCCACAAATTATCAGGTCCGTATCCTCCTGTTTCTTTATCAGGTCTTGAACATACAAAGCCAAGAATTGTTCCTATTTGACTTAATGCCTCCTCAAACTTTTCGTATTCGCTTCCCATACATAAATTTGCCAAAATTCCATCTACATATACTAACAGTTCATTTAACCCAAGTTTTTCAGCATCTAGATTTGTACTGATGGCTTGTGCCTGCGGAATTGTATTAATTGTTCTTTGATATTGTATTCCCGCAATAGGCGACAGAATAGCTGCATTTAATTTTTTGCCCGCTTTTAGCACTTCTTGAGAAAGTGCCGGATCTATTTTATTGGTATATTCAGCCTGAATCTGGTATAAATATCCCTTAGTTTTTTTGTCTTTCTCTTTATCTTTAACACTCTTAATAGTATTTGCAGCATCAGACCACTGCATATTTATAGCATTTTCAAAAGCTTTTCTCTGAGCAACTATTTTTTCATCTACCTTTGCCTCATTTGAGTATTTGACAGCAGCCAAATTTTCCTTACAGGTTGCAACCCATTCTGCATTTTTCTCTAATGAATAATTTGCAAGTTCAAATATTTGATCAATTGTTGGCTTTGAACCAGTTTCACTAACCAATAAATCCCATAATTGTTTTGAAAGATCATATTGGCATCTTGTCGCTACACTAAAATAATCTATTCCTCTATTTCGTGATAACACATCTGTAAGCTCATCACCCATAAGAACAATACAACACTCATCGTCATTAGAACGAATTCCACGCCCCATGCCTTGCTCAATTCTTTGGACTTGTTCCCTTAATAAAACAGTGCTCTGAGGAGCTACACTTTGAATATATCTATCCTTAATGCTATTTAAAGGAGGAAGCCCGTCAATAACCAACATTCTACAAGCATCACCCGGCAAATCAATTCCGTCATATCTATTAACAAAAATTATTTTTCCTACATGTTTACCGCTTTTTAATGCTGCAACTATTTTATCTATGTTATCTTTTGTCGCTGTTCGTATTCCACGTTCATCCCAAAATTTTGCTCTGGAAAAAGAAGGGACAAGTATTACAACATTATACTTTTCAGCTATTTTCTCAATTTTTTCCTTTATCTCAATTTCTGATATATCACTATTTACGTACTTTGGAAAAATAATGAGTCTATCGCCAATATCATTAGCATTCTCTGGCGTAATAATGTTCTTCATATCTTCTGTATTTAATCCTAACGCAGAAACAAACACACTGTCATCAGCTAATGTTGCACTCATATATATGCGTCTACTTGCTTCTTCAAGACTCGATATCTTATCTAAATCAATTCCCTTAGGTGATATTTCAATTGCAGAAGCAGTAATTATACAATCACTTGTTTCCAAGCTTCGCTCTATCAACGGCAACCCAAAATATATTGCAGAATTCTTACTATTATCATATTTCGTTAATATTCTATAAATGTTATCTTGCTGTCTCTGCCATTCCCAATAAGGCACAAGCATTTTTTTTCGACAATCTTTCATTTCAACAATGTCAATATAGTTTTTTGGATTGTAGTCTTTTAACGAAGAACTAAATATAGCAATTAATTCCTTATAGGCATCTGATTCAGCATCAATTTTTATCATAAACTGACTAATGATTTTATCCATACACGCATGTACATCATCAATAATAATACTTCCTATAGGGTAATTGCCACCTTCTCTCATCCCGAAATAACTATAACCATTTACAATAGTCTGAATAGAAGTAACAAGAATTGCTTTTGAATTTGAATAGCTATAATCATCTTTATCTTCCGTTGCAGAAATTCCCAATCTCTTAGCCTCATCAATAACCTGCTTAACCAAATAATTATCAGGCACAACATATATAGCTGGTCCTTTTTCTTCATTTAAGCAGCTCTGAAGCATAATCAACCCAACTACTGTTTTACCGCTACCAGTATTCATTTTTAAAATTACATTTTTCTCATTTCTTATATCAAACCACTTTTTCCATACTTCGCTTTGAACATCTCTAGGATATCCATAACCTGGTGCTTTTGAAGGTAATGTCATAAAAATTTCTCTAGGCTCTATTGTTTTGGCTTTTGCACTAGAACTAAGTTTCGATAAAAGATTCATTATTCCACTCCTGATTTTTTAAATACTGCGTCCTCTGAACTTATATATAAATTTTCTAAGGAACGCAGACACAATATCTACTAGAACCGTTGCTAAATTAACTATTAAATCTACTGGGAGTAATCCTTTTCAATTTCACTTGTTAATCTACTTTACAAACTCATTTCTATTGACAATAATACCATAAAAATGCTCTACTGTATATTTAATCTAGATCTTGAATCCATCTTCGGACTTCTGTTGACACATTTTTGCAAAAATCTTGAATCCATATTTCATGAAGTCTGATTTCTGATTTTGTACTGCCTATATTTCCAACACTCCCACCTGTTTCCCGGAGTGCATTCAAACATTCCCATTCTTTTTTGAAATCTCCTATAAATTCCATCCAGACTTTTGTATGATATTCCTTAAAACCAAGATGATAAATCAGATAGGTCAGCCTGTCAAAATCAGCTAACTACATTTTTTCTTTCTTGAGTAATAACCTTTTATCATGCTCGCTACATAAATATAAAAATGCAAGCTGCTCTATCTTTGCCTGCTCCATACATTTCTCCCTTCTCTTCTGTCTTTGTCTCATTTTTACAACCGATTCTACCTTGTCCAATCGTTAAAATCAATACAGATGGTGCAAAAAGTGAGACAAACCATCTTTTTACCAGAGAGGAAGAGATTTAAGATGCCAAAGCCAAGGACACAGTCTGGTGAGAAGAATCTGATTAGCCAGCGATTGATTGAACTTCGCAAGACCCACAATATGTCTCAGCGTGATCTTGCCTATAAACTCCAGTTAGCTGGTTACGATATGGATAAAAATGTAATCACCAGAATCGAAACAAACAAGCGTTATGTCACTGATCTTGAATTAAAAGCCATTGCTGAAATCTTTCAGGTTTCATACATATTTCTCATTGATGGCAAAGATGAATAGAAGTGACAAATGGGGAAGTTTCTTTCGTGCTTCCCCATTTTATCCGTCCCTTTTTTACAAATTTAATAGTTCCAGAATTTTCTGCATGCCAGCCTGATATAAAGATTCCGCATATAATATCCATCTCTCACTAACTTCAGTAACGTATTTGTCTATTGTTTTTCGCTTTTCTTTTGATAATCCCATTGTCTGAACCTGTTCTTCATATTTCGATATTTTTTCAAGCATTCCCTGGTACACTGTATTTTCTTTCAGCTGATCTTCAACCTCATCAATCCAGGTATCCAGCAGCAACTCCAGCAGTTTCTTTGTGTCACCGTCATCATTTCCCAATATTGCTTTTTTAATTTTTCCAAGCATTGCTCCATAGGAGATCATTTGAGCCTGTCCCATATAAAAATGGTACTGTTCTTCTATCATTTCCTTTTCGCTTTCCAGTCGGAAATATTGATGCACTGCCTTATGCTCTTCTGTCGTTAGACTGATTGCCTGATTCGACTCCATAAATGTTTCTATTACTGGATACCTCTCTGTAAGTTCCAGTATTTTATTTTGCAGTCTCTGGTATTCCGCATCATGCTTTTTCAGATAGGTGCAAACCTGTTCTCCTATCCGTATCCCCAAGCATTGCTCATTCCAGATGATATCTGGCTGTGCTGTCATATCGGTGTCTCCCTTCTGTGTAGTTTTCCTGTTCCAAGCACAAGACTATACCACACTTCTGGGAGAAAGCTATTCACCAAACCTACTGAAATCTCCTGGCAGATTCTGTGCAACCTATCCCTTTTCCCACAAAAAAACTGGTATGAAAGACTCCTTGTTCTCTCATACCAGCTATCTATTTCTTATTTAACTGAATACACATTCTTTTCTATTCTCTGTGTATCCTGTACTTATTTATGGCAAAAATCAGACTACAGACACGCTATACACTCTTATGCTACATAATCCAGTTTACTGCATCCTGGTTCAAATGTCACATTGAAAATTCCAACCTGAGAAGTAGAAATCGGTGCAAGAAAACTCCTGCCCGAAAAATACTGTGCAAAGCCATCGTTTGGTGCACCAATTGGAAATACCATCTCTTTTGCATGCGCCCGCATCGCTTCCTCTTCGTATGGCAAATCTCCTTCACCTGCTTCCCACACTTCCT
>OKST01001014.1_pt1 | contig 15844 bp, 9 predicted proteins | sample 1606341 | NCBI WGS metagenome assembly OKST01 (sample SAMEA3879563, study PRJEB24766) | human gut metagenome | biome: human-associated habitat; feature: feces | place: USA | collected 1985/1987 | reverse complement strand
GGTGTTTTACCCAGCAAAATATAGAGGTGGTGACACTCCACTGCCTATCTGCAATGAATAGAGGGCTACTTTTAAACTCCTCCCCTGTGTTTTGTCCTGCAAAATATAGGGGAGGTGTCCGCAAGGACGGAGGGGTTAGAAAATACCGGCAACGGTAGTGACAGAATTAAACCTTACAAGTCAAAAATCTTATGCCCCCTTTCCACCCCTCCCCATACCGCTAACGCAGCACAGAGGAAAAGAGTAAAAACCAGACAGTGAAAGGGCTATCAAAAATTTACGAATATTCTATAAATAGAATATAATAACTATTTTCTGTAAAAATATATAGAATATTGAGAAAAAAGCGATACATTTGCGACGGAAAGAAAGGGGTTAATATGTTAAAATATAATAAACTATCGATTTAATACACTTTATGAAATTTACAAAATTTGCTACAAGTAGCTTGATTTCCGGGTTACTGTTAGGTCTTTTCTCGTGTATCGATAACGATTATGACTTAAACAAAGACATCAATTTGGAAATCAGTGTAGGAGGTAATCTGAGTTTGCCCATCGGCAAAACCGACACGATACGGCTCAGCCGTATGATTGAAGAAGGGGACGTTCTCCATGTCATCGACGGAAAATACGTAATTAACAAAGCGGATAATATTTCCGAAAATATCGACGCTATCGATCCCGTCGTGATAGACGACTTCGCTCCCGACTTTAAGCCTTATACAAGACGTTTCGAAACCCAGACCGGTGAAATACCCGATATACCCGGATTGGAAGTCCCGGATATAGAAGTGGAATTCGAAGCAGATATACACACGACAGAGAACTTCAACATCAACACCGAAATACCGACAGAGGTAAAAGCGGTAAAAAGTATAAAAGTCACCGATAATAACGGACAAACACTTCACACGACACTCGACATCACAATATCGGGAATGCCCGTTTTCTTACCTCGACTTTACTTAGTAGGTGTCGAATTGAAATTTCCTCAGGTACTCGATTTCGACATAGAAGCTAGTAACGAAATCGTTCGCGACGGCTCTTCCATTTTCATCTCCAAGACAGTCGAACTAAGTCAAGGTAGCGGTAAAATATCCATTCCCATTACCGTCTATGGATTCTCAAATCCCATAGTAGAAAACGGGACTTTGATTCTGACCGACGAAATTGCAATCAATGGAAAAATTTATGCCGACAAACAAACCGTAGGAGCCGACGATCTCGAAAACACGACAATCAATATCCAACCCAATCTCACTTTGCCGACTCCGCAAATACGGGTGGATAAAGTCGCAGGAACCATAGTGCCCAATGTAGACATAAATACATCGGTATCCCTATCCGACCTACCCGATTTCCTCAAAGAAGAAGGAACAGCATTGGAAGTAAAAGATCTTTCTCTCGGCCTCTCTGTACAGAACCCCATCGAAGCGCCTATATCCACGAAATTCCGAATTTCACCGTTGAACGAAAACGGAGACGTGGTAAATGACAACGTGGTGAGTCTGGCATTAAAAATAGCCGGAGGACAAAAAAGCGACTTCACGATCACCAAGAACTCTCCCGAAATTACATCGGGCTCCCTCACGGCCCTGCTCCACACGATTCCCGACAAGATCGACATAGAAGTAACCGAAGTAGAAGTGGAAAGTGAAAACGACGACCAAGCCATCTCATTAGGGAAAAACGATTACAACATAAACATCGATTACAACATAAACGTTCCGTTAGAATTTGAAAACCTTCGAATTTTCTATAACGACACGATAGAAGACCTCAGCAGCGACTTGGCCGATATCACCGATAAAGTCAAACACCTCGAAATCTCTGCCGTTGTCGACAACGCCATTCCCGTGGATCTCACGCTTTCTGTCGAACCTCGCAACGAAGCCGGGGAAATTATATCAGGCATTACGTTACCCGAATCCGTAAAAATCGAAGCGGCTCCGAATGGAAACGGCACGATACAATCCACAGCCGTAAAAATCACCATCAAAGAAGAGCGAGATAAAGCCCTTCAAGAACTCGACAAACTATCGATAAAAATCGAAGGAGTCAACAGTGATGGCAATAACGATGTCACCCTCCGCCCCGACCAATTCATCGTTGTGCGCATGTCGGCGAAACTTCCCGATGGAGCACAAATGGATTTAGACGATTTGTAATAGATTAAAACCAGAAAGCAATGAAACACAATATAAAATACATACTGAGCGTATGCATAGGCATCGCTTTGACAATGGGATTGTCGGCTCAAACGCTCAACTCTTCCTATTTCATGGAAAAGATGACGAAACGCAACCAGCTTAATCCAGCCCTGAAAACGCCCAACGGATACGTCAGTTTTCCTGCACTCGGCAATTTCTATTTAGGAGTGAACTCCAATTTAGGACTTGGGACATTCCTCTATCCGAGAGGCAACGAATTGGTCACATTCCTCCACCCCAGTGTCCCCGCCGACGACTTTCTCGGCAAACTCACTCCCAACAATACCGTCGAACTCGATTTGGGATTAGACATCATCTCTTTTGGATTCTGGGCATGGGGTGGACAAAACACGTTCAACCTCGCCCTCAAAAGTTATTCGGGAGCATATATGCCCAAAGAAATATTCCAATTTCTCAAAACCGGACAAAAAGAAACCGGGATTACCCGTTACGACATGAGTAACATCACGGTTTCGACCGACAATTACGTGGAACTCGCATTAGGACACGCTCGGGACATTAACGACAAATTGGGTGTCGGAGCCAAAGTAAAAGTGCTGGTAGGTGCGGCACATGCCGAAGCAAGGATAGATCGCATGGATATATCCATGTCCCAAGACGAATGGTTCATCAAACAAGCCGGACATATACAAGCCTCTTCCCTCCTGAAATTAGAGACCGATCCCGAGACCGGAGAAATCACCGACTACGACACCGGAGATTTCGGTGTAGCAGGTTTCGGACTAGGATTCGATTTAGGGGCGACTTACGAGCTGATCGATAACCTCACCTTATCTGCGGCCCTTACCGACATCGGATTCATGCAATGGAACAACCTCACTCGTGGAGAAACCGATCCCACCAAAGAATTCCGATACACAGGATTCGACAATATCGGAGCCGAAGACGACGAAGAAGGAAACAACCCGTTCGACGATAAAGCCGACGAGTTAGGAGACGATTTGGAAGCACTGGCAAAATTCTATAAATCCGATAGCCAATCCGTTACCAATTCATTACGCACGACCATGCGCATTGGCGCAGAATATAGCATTCTGGACAATCACATCTCTTTCGGACTACTTTCCACGACTCGCTTCGGCGGACATCGCACCTATGCCGAAGGTATGGCCGCCGTGAACTTCCGCCCGTTATCGGCGCTCCACATCACCCTCAACGGCTCCGTTTCCAATATGGGTAGCTCCGTGGGAGCCATTCTCAACGTATGCGCACCCGGCTTCAACCTGTTTTTCGGCACAGACTATTTTGCCACCAAATATTCCAAACAGTTCATTCCCATCAATCATGCCCGAGCCAATTTCTGTTTCGGCATAAATTTCACATTCGGGAAAAAACACGAAATATAAAAACGTAAAACACAACCGTTTGAAATTTTTTCAAACGGTTGTCCACAACAAGACAACCGCTCATGCGGAGCAGCGAAGCGAGATCGTCCATAAAACTTTTAGGGCGGCCTCGCTTTTTTCATAACACCGCAACAGCCCCACCACCTCGACACAATAAGAAATCAGTAAGAATTATCTTTACTTCCAACCCCTCAATAACGAAAACAGAATTAGACATCTCATCTCCCTCTCCCACAGCTCATCACAAATGAGATAAGGAGGGGAGAGAATTGAAAGCGGTACTTCTCGTTTCGTCATAAAGATAGATTTACACTTCTCCCCTGCCGTGCCCCGCAGCATTGCGGGGTGTTTTGCGCAGCAAAATATAGGTGTGGAATACCCGAAGGGCAAGGGGGTAAACACTACAATCACAACTCCTAAATACACAATATTCTCCCTTCAAAATAATATATTATTATTTTTATAAATAACCGACTCTTTTCTTGTAATTAAAAATAAATAAATTATATTTGTTGTTATAAAACAAGATTATAGTTTATCTTAATTCTTAATTTATGAAAAAAACAAGCTCATAAATGGATATATCTCTATCGACAAGTGGTGACATGGCAATATAGAGGCGACAGATGACTTTATAACACAAGGATCTTTTGAATGTAAAAAAAGAAGAATATTACAAATCCACTAATTATAAAAAGTATATATTATAAAATCATAAAGTTAATTGGAATAGTGACTCTATGTGACACATATGACGAAACTCCACAGAGTAACAATCATTTATCCGCAGGAATTATCTGGGAAACTCAGTCAAAAACCGGATCAAATTACCCGTCTTTCCTGTTTGGAACAAGCCAAGATAGGGAGACGTTGTTTTAAAATCGGGAACTCTCACGTTGGAATCCGGTGGAGATGTATGGATAGACGAAGGGGTAATCATAGAGAACGGTGCGACATTGATAATCGAGTGTAAAGGAAATGTAACAATCTCCGGTGGAACAGTGGAGCGCGGTGGCTCGTTGCGAATCGATGCCGGGGGAGAGATAATGATACAAAAAGGCTTCGAAGCAAAAATTGGGGCAAATGTAGAATTTAAATAATATAGGGAGGAACCGAAATATGAAAAGACTATTATTGTTGATTGCCGTGTCGATAGTATGGAGCGGTAGCGTCTTGCAAGCACAGGAATACGAGTATGTCCCTTTGGTACGGGAGGGAATAGAGTGGGGGTATAAAAATGGTGAGATTTATCGGTTCATTGGCGAGGAAATTATAAATGGTAAAGTATATAAGCAACTGGGGAATAGTAGCCGTGATTATCCGGATAGTTATAAAATTGCAGGTTATGCCCGGGAAGAGAATAAGGTTGTTTATCGCTTGTACTCGAAAGATGCCGAAGAAGTTCCCATTTATGATTTTAATGTAAAACAAGTAGGCGACATTATGCAGGCATGGCATACAGAACCGGGGTATTTCGGCATGAAAGTAGAAAGCCTCGATTCTATTTTAGTAAACGGGAAATACAGGAAAATGATAAAACTGGAAAACCAAAGAGGAGAATGTATCGAGGGAATCGGAAGTACCGAAACCGGATATAACATTTTGTATCCGTTCTATCAAATCACTTCGGAGTTTGACGAAAAGACCAAGAATAAACTCGAATACGTAAAAAATACTGCCACCGGTAAAAACGAATGGCAAAGACCGAATGATAATTTAGATGATAAATATGAATATGTCCCTTTGGTTCGTGAAGGGGTGGAATGGGGATACACCGGCGATCTGGGCGACTACCGCTGTCAGATAAAAGGCGACACGATAATCGATGGAACGACATATAAAAAATTTTATAGGTACACGACCTGCGGATTGCAAAAGAATACCCCCTGCTACGTGGTAGTAAGGGAAAATGACAAAAAAGTGTACTATCGGGAAATAACCGGCGATAACCGTGAAGAACGATTAATCTATGACTTTTCTCTTGAAAAAGGAGATATGTCTATCTTATATAGCCGTTCGGCTTTGGATTATATGCAGATAGATGTCCGTTATGTAGATACAATACAAGTGGGTTCGACCTATCGTAAAAGGTTAGAATATCTTATTCATGACGTAATAGAAGGGATCGGCGGTTTGAAAAATGATTGGCTGGTCGCCGCCTTCACCATAGCGCCATGTGTTCCAGATTGCAATGTCTGGATATATTTGTCCTATGTGAAAAATCTTGTCACCGGCGAATATGAGTACGGGAACAAGGGGGCTTGTGGCGACACCTATGCATATGACCCTTACGTGAAAGATTGCAATTTCGGATTTTATCACCACGACCCGGAGGACCGTTACATCTGGGACATCGACGTATTTGCACATTACTACATAACAGGAGAAAAAGCTGTAAACGGAAAAATCTATAAACAGTTCGTCGAATCGAAAAGTTGCGACTACGCTTCCGGCACGGAGATCGCTCTCATTCGCGAAGAGGACAAAAAAGTCTACCTCTTGGACGGAGAAAAAGAGTGGCTATGGTATGACTTCACTTTGGAGAAAGGCGATACAATTACCATTGAATCCGCATCGCCCCTTAACCCGTCGGGCGAGAAACTAAAAATACCGGTCGTGAATACCGACACATTTGAGATAGGCGGTAAATTACGCAAACGCATATATTTGAGAGGATATGATACATGGATAGAGGGATTGGGAACGGAAAACCGTCTTCCCCTGCACTCGTTCGAGCCAAGTTGCGGAATGGACTGCGGCGATAAGCTATACTACCAACGAATTGGCGACAAAATCTCTTACTTGGATAACTATTTTATACATGACTTGTTGGAGCCTTGCACGTCGTCGGTCTTAGATACACAAATCGAAGCCCGATGCCCTGATTGTGACCTTGCCGGGCACAGGCTATCGATTGGCCGAGCTCACCGAGATGACCGGCCGATTGGCGTGGTGTGCCTACTTGGACAGCGAAGCGGAAGGAGTAACGATTCCCACCGCCCCCCTATCGCCCGGAGCGTATATCGTCACCCTATCGAACGACCGGGGCGAACGCATTGTACAGAAAGTGATGATACAGTAAACTGAATAAAAAGCATTGAAGGGATTCGGCAAGAAATCAAAGGAGATTAGCGATAAAGTTTAGCGATGAATTTCTTGTCCGACAACCACATTTCAGACTCTTCGGTAAGGGGTTGAAAGCACTGTTTAATAGATTCTTAATAAAATCTAACCCCTCCGGCACTACGTACCACCTCCCCTATATTTTGCGTTGCAAAACACAGGGGAGGAGTGTGTGAAAGCTCTACAATACCGCAGGGTATAGATGAGGGAGTTAAAGGGCATTCTCCTTTTGAGATGAAAGAATAGATTTTACACTTCTCCCCCACAGCACCACGAGGTGTTGCACATAAATCGAAGCAGGAGCAAAAAGCAAAGACAATTCAATAGAAAGGCATTAACCTCCTCCTCTGCGCACGTATGTGCGATAGGGGAGGTGGCACGAAGTGACGGAGGGGTTAAAAAACAGAAAAATGATAGTGTCAAAAGATTTTTACACCTCTCCCCTGTCGTGTCCCGTAGTATTACGGGAGTTGCGGAGCAATATAGGGGAGACACCTCAGAAACTGTTGTTTCTGAGGAGAGGGGTTGAATAAAAACGGGAAAAAGGGATTCCGTCTTTATCGGGCATGAAGCCCGATTCATCACTGCACCAACCGAAGCGTATAATTCAATCCGCTCTGCGACTTCTCAAATTTATCGTTCAACAAAGTAAGACTTGTACCCTCTTTTGACACAAGGAAATTAAAAACAGTACCATCGTCGGCAATCAGTTGCCACACCACGGCATCCTTGTCATCGGCCGAACCGCGTTGAGTGAACCGCCTACCGGTATAAGTCACAGTCTCGTCCTTCCCGTTTTCAGCCTCCAAATAAGTCATTGCAAGCACGAATGTCCCGTCCCCGCTATACTCGCGATTACGTACCGTCAGAGTGTAACGTATACCCGGAGTATCGGCTGCCGGCAGTACCCCCTCATAAGTCCGCTCCTGCCAATCGCCCAACGACGAGTCGGCAGCTGCACTATCTTCCCGATATATGACCTCACCCCGCTGTTCGATCGTCCACAAACCATTTATGAAACGCACATTCTTCGTATCGTCGTCCTCCACATTCCAAGCAAAACCGCCCGAAGGCAACGTTCGCCGCTCCAAAATCTCATTCGGTTGCCCGTCGGAGAAAAACAATTCCACTTGGGACGAATCGGGAGAAAAGACGATATAGACCGAACGGTTATCCCCTCGAACCGACTCCGTGCGGATACCCTTCTCGAACACCCGTATACAATCCTGCGACACCTCACTCCACACATATCCGGCAGAGCCTATGCAACCATGCTCGTCTCGGTCGCCACCGAGTAACGCTCTTTGCGGATAAGACACCATTTTCAAAGCCCCCATTCCCTTTTCATACTTTCCCCGGTAAGTAATCTCGACCGTATCGCCCAGCAGCAATCCGTCGATCCCGCTTTTATCGGTATCGACCGTACTGAACGACAACGTGTCATTGTCGTCGGTGACAATAGTAACCGTATTCATGGTAGCATCGCATACAATTCCCCTAGCTTTACCGTAATCCGACTTGGACGAACAACCGCACAATAACCCCACGATTGCAAAAGACAATAATAATGTTCTCATATCTTCAAAATTTAATTTTCTTTATTCGATTTCCTACCTCAAAACCCGACAAGGGAAAAATAGAAACAAGACAAAACCGATATTCCTATTCCTCACATCGAGTCATATCCTATATTCGAAAAACCAAATATACACAAATATCTTCCATTCCATACAAACCGGGACATTAAAATCCCCATCTATCCAAAAAGAACAGCTCCCTGCCCGTTTTAGTTTAATAGATGTTCAAGCTCCCACCACCCCAAAAGATATATATTGAAGAGTTAAGATATTCATTAAAAGTATTTCCCCTCCTCCTCTGCCGTGTCCCGTAGCCTTACGGGGTGTTTTACTATGCAAAATATAGGGGAGGTGGCACGCAGTGACGGAGGGGTTAAGATATTAATTAGGTGATTTCAAGAAGCGATATCGAATACCTTTAATCTTTCTTCCCTATGTTGCGAAACAATATAAGAAAAATACCGAAGAAACAATAAGGGGAGGGTATATATAAGAAGAAGCCCCACTAATTATCGACTGATCCATTTTCTACCACCGCAACAAACCAGTTCCTCTTACAAAAAAAGCCGCTGCAAAAAACTTGCAACGGCTTTTTAGCGGAGTAAGGGGGATTCGAACCCCCGATACGCTTTTGACGTATACACGCTTTCCAGGCGTGCCTCTTCAACCACTCGAGCATCACTCCCTCGGGTCGATCCCATAAAAACGGTGGCAAATATAATACATTTTTCGGGTTCGACGAAAGTTTTTACAAAAATAGTATCTCATTTTTACGACAGCCGCCCGAATTACCCCTTGATAATATTTACAGAAAGTACCTTATCGTCCACATGAACATACAATGTGTACACCCCCGGCATCAACCCCGACATAGGAACCAGCACAGAATACTCTCCCTCATCTTCTTCACGACTCGGTGTCCGTCTCAGACAAATTCCCGCACTACTGTGCAAAGTGAACCACACCGAAGCCGAACGAGTAAGTTTATATTTTATTGTCAAGTCACTCTCCACCGGATTGGGCAGATATTCCGCCTCGGTAAAAACATTCTCGATCGGTAGGATCTCCTCCTCAATCGATTCATCGTCGGCACTACGGTCACTCTCTCCGCTCAGATAATCGGGCGGATAGTAAAACGATACAGCCGAGAGTATCGTATCGGCCTGTGTACCATGCAGCGTGGAAGTCTCGCTCTCGAACACCGGATAACGATTCTGCGGCACAAACCAAGCATACGTATCCACACTCACCGACAAGCTGTCTTTGCATATCCTCACATATCGGCGGGCGGTATGTACCCGCAGGGCGTTTCCGAAAGTCTCTCCCGGTAAACTCAATTCACCTTCGGCATCGGCTGTGACAGTCGTCGTTCCCCCGACGAAAAGAGGAATACGCTGACCATACCGTCCTGCTCCTTCGAAACGACTCGTCAGAGAATCGCCATAAGCGAAAGGATAACGCAACAAAAGTTCGGGACGAGCATAATCGATATAGAAAGTCGCATTCTCATGTCCCACACACCACAGGCTATCACTTCCTTGTCGGTAATAATAACGGTTACGCCCCTCGCGACCACAAAGAATATCCATATGGGAACTGTCCGGAATAAAATATTCCACGGGAAGTTCCTCCGAAAGGATTTGCATTCCTCGGAAGTCCCACCGGCATTTCGTTCCGGCCCTGCCCGGTTCTTGGTACTCGACCAGCATTTTGACGAATGCCTCCCCAGCTTCCAGCCGGTTGCTGTCGGCAGTCAATTCTATTGCCGACAAAACTTGTACAGCTGCAATACCGGCCGTACATAATAAAACACGTATATTCATAACATTTCTCTTTATCCGTTTCATCGCTCTATTCATTCCGATAATGGTACTTATACAATGTCGTAGTTTTCTCCCCCTCTTTCACACGCACCAATCGCCCCACATCATCATACTCATAATAAGTCGTATGCCCCCGAGGATCGGTCGAAGAGGTAATTCCCACCAGCGGCTCATACGTATAAACGGTTACTTGTGCCGACGGCAGTTCCGTACGCAATCGGGCCAGCAACATTCCGTCTGGAATTTCAGCCGCAGCGAAAGCCTCGGCATCCCCTATGATGCTCTCTACTTGCTCCCAAGAGGCATTCCTAATTTCCGCCACCGGGTATTGATAACTATATCCCCACAAGTAAATGGTAGTGAGATTATCCAATCCCGTTTTTGATTTCAGCTTTCCCGAATCATAATAGGTATAATCACTCTGTTTCTCAAACGCATTGTTCCCTCCATCACGATAAAAATACGATACAGGACGCACAACAGACGTATCGTTGTTTACTTTTCCGTATAGAATCTGTTCGGTATAGATTTTATCATACTCGATATCGCCTTTGTATTTCACATATTCTCGCACAATAGGCGAAGTGATGCAATTGCCGGCTTCCATCGCTTCTCTCACAAGCTGCGGATATCCAGCATAATTGTCCGAAGAATAATAATACCTCGATGCGACACTGTCTCCCTCGCTGGTATATACCCGTTTTTCCCGCACGTTGAACAACCGTTCCCGATCGTCATATGTATATAATTCCGCCGTTTCGAAAAACGTTTCGCCGCTATCGTCATAACGCTTGGTTATCGTCCAATCCAAATGCTGTAACCCCACATAAATAGGATACGCAATCACTTCATAATCTATCTGTTGAGAGCTCGAAGTATTTTCATAAAGCACACTCGGTTTAAATATATCGGTAAATGCCGCCTTCGAAAAACAATATACATTATGTCCACTCCCACATTTACCTGTTCTACCCACGAACAAAGTTTTTGTATTCACCAGAATACCCTGTATATACTGGTTATTATCGGCGTATTTATAAATAGTGTGTTCCTGCAATCGATCTCCCTTGTATATTTTGCGGTCTATCAGATGCGGAGTATCGATCAGAGCACTCCAATAAATGGCCTTATTTCCCGATGCATTGGATTGGTCGTATAAATAATCATACCGTTCGACAGTTTTCCCTCCGGTACTCGTATATTCCGCCACCTCGTCATACCACACCATGCAATTATCGTTAAACAATGTAATATTGGCATTTTTCTCACTCACGATTACCCAATGAGCGTCTAATACAGAAGGCTCTCCCGATCCTTCCGGATTCTCGATAGGATCAACTATATTGATCACTTTCTGAGTCCTTTCCGAGACATATCCCCAGTCCGATGTATTCACGATAATACTTCCATATCCCGATTCATTGGAGCCATATTTGTAACTTTTGGTTATCTCTTGACCCGAACTCGGATCATATTGACTCAATCGTTTGATACGTAAACCGCAAGTGATATCGGTCGAATCGCCAGTCATTTCCGACACGCTCAATGCTCGATTCATTTCGTACTCGAAAGTCGTATAACCGCCTGTCGGGTAAACAATTTTCTCCAATATCTTCGCTTTCATAGCTGATTCTTCGGAATGCCCATCTCCACAACCGACACTTTGGATACTATCTAATAATTGTACAATATACCGAGGGAACAAATTATTTATCCCAGCATTCACCTCCCCGGTATAATATCCGAATTTGTCTTGCGCATAAACATTCTCAAAAGACTGCGTATTGTAGCTGAATCGATAAGTCCCATCGCCGGTTACCGAAACCGAACCCAACAAATCGGTTGTCAGGTCGGAATAAAAATCAACCCGACGGATAACTTTCGCATCCTTGTTCAAGACCTTTATTTGCTTCAATATCTCAGCTCGCGAAGGGTTATTATTATAACTGAATTCCACACGCCCCAAAGGGAACTCGATCGATGTCAAACCCTTGTCATAACTCATCCTATAATTTTCAACATGTTGAAATTCACTTATACTCTTATGTTCAAAATCAAAACTAAGTTCAGCCTTAACAAATGTAGCGTTGTGATATCGGGCAAATGACTTTATTGTTACCGGTTTATAATGAAACAATATCTCCTGCCCCGTGGGATAAGTTATTTTCCGCAACACATAAGCTACATCTAACGGATTCTCGGTGATCGTACAAACCACAAAATTTCGAGGCTCGTTCACCCTATCACCATACCAATAAACCACCCCGTTTGTATCGGTCACTTTAAATCCCACGATCGGCCTGTGTTTTAACCCGATGACCTCTATCCGCAACGGTGATTGTTTAATTTGACGTACGCTGTAACCATTGGCTTTCGTCTCGATAATGAAACTGCAACTCCCGCTCAATGTATTTACAGTAAAGATATCATGCTCGCCGTCATAGCCCCACGACCATTCAAAATCCGTTGTCGGTGAAGCCCAATAAGCGACAGAATCAGGGTGTATCAAATAGGGATTATCCGGTATTTTCTCCGGTTTACACATTTCGTCTATTTTCCCGAAACTCTTTCGTGTAACTCGCAGTCCCGGCAACAAGCTCCACCCGTAACCGAGAATCCCCACCGGATCCTCCACTTTGATTCCCGATGCGTGATAGGCTATACTGAACGGCAGTGAACCGCCATCCGGCATAGGTATCGAGAATAAAGGAATGCTGACATCCACTACCCCTGTCGCTTTGGACACCGGATAGAACTCAAATCTGTTGAACTGAGAAGACAATGGCGACGTCATACTTATATCAGGCATCTTATTTACTAAATATTCCTCGTCCTGCGCATGCGCTACAATAGACAATGTCACCATCAAGATCATACAAAGCGTTTTATTTAATCGTGTCCTCATAGCTTATCTTTTACCGGTAGAACAAATTTAATCGTATAAAAAAGAGTTTTTATTATAAACAAATCCATAATCCCCCTTGATGTCTTCCTCCTATGGAGTCCGTCGGTCGCCGTAGTCTTTTGTCTTTATCAAATTCCCGGCCTCGTCGTAATATTTCCACTCCCCGATTTCCCAAAAATCAACCATAAAATCCTCATCGCACACCATATATCCTTCGCTCTTAACGGCTCCACTTGGATAATAATCAATACTATGACATTTATATTTACAGAAAATTCGGCAATACCCCGTATATATACTGTCCTTATTGAGTTCTATCGAATCGAGAGTATAGACCAGCTCCCCTTCATCTCCAAATACATACCATGTGCCAGACATATTATCCGCTGTGTATTCCCCTAATACAAACAAATCATTACGAGAAAAGCACTTAAATAATCCATCTTTTTTACCGCCTTTATAGTATAGTTCATGTGTGATTCCTTCGCCAAGAGAATCTCTCCAATAGCCTTCCCTCTGCCCCAAATCATTCACCCGATTCATCGGGATCTTACGACCGATTCCAAAAATACCCGTCGCCACACAACCGGCAAAAAACAGCAATAGCACGCTCTTTTTCATAACTCCTAATCTTATATTTTTACATAACCATACATCAGGACTCTATTTTTTCACACAGGACTTTGATATAATCCAATTTCCAATGCTCAATTCTGTGAAGGGGGCATCTCCCTTTCTTCCCGGTGTCGTACAAACCATATCTATTCTTTTAGCGATGAGCCCAATTTAATCACACTGAAACTTATTGGAGAAAAGGGTGTCGGGTCGTGTATGGACGATTACCTCTCCATTTCCCCCCGAATCTATATAAATAGCCTTTCCTTCCGCTTTACTACACAGTACATAAACATTAACGTCATCATTACAAAAAACAACCGTTTCATATCTATCCATTTTTAAGTGAATCTTGTTACAATCTATAACACCCCTTGATCTCTTCCTCCTATGGAGTTCGTCGGTCGCCGTAGTCTTTTGTCTTTATCAAATTCCCGGACTCGTCGTAATATTTCCACTCCCCGATTTCCCAAATCTCAATCTCAAACTCTTCGTCACACACCATATATCCTTCCTTTTCAACGCCTCCGCCCGGATAATAATCAGTACAATAACACTTATATTTACGAAAAATTCGGCAACAAGGATACCCCGTGTATATACTATCCTTGTTAAACTCTATCGAATCAATGGTACAACGTAATTCTCCCTCATCTCCAAACATATACCATGTGCCGGACATATTATCCGCTGTGTATTCCCCAAACAGAAATAATTCATTACGAATAAAGCACTTAAATAATCCATCTTTTTTACCGCCTTTATAGTATAGTTCATGTGTGATTCCTTCGCCAAGAGAATCTCTCCAATAGCCTTCCCTCTGCCCCAAATCATTCACCCGATTCATCGGGATCTTACGACCGATTCCAAAAATACCTATTGCCACACAACCCGCAAAAAACAACAATAGCACGCTCTTTTTCATAATTTCCTATTTTTAATACGACTAAAAAATGATTCTCTCGTTCCATTCAGAATAAAATTAAAAGCCGGCAACCGGTTTACGTTCACGGGCTCCGATAGAGACCTCGAAACCGTGACACTTACCGTATTGTTCTTTTGGTCTTCTGCTTCAAAATGTCCTATAAAACGATCCCAATTATTTATGTCGATCAACAGGCATCCTGCCGATATAGGATTCTTATTTCTTCCTACTCCTGTAAGATTATTTATTCCAGGCTTGTGTATATTAATACCTGCTGCGTATGTCCGGCCATCGGTATATGCCGGATTTTCGTATCCTAATTCTATTCTCCCGCTACCGTCGGTATCTTCCATTCGCAAAGCCGTATAAGCCCCCTTATGCTTGCCTACTTTCGCATGATAAGTACCTTCGGGAACCGTAGCATAGTCGCTTCCCGAAGGATTCGTACAAGCCGCATATGTCTCGGTCGTTCCGTCTGCCAAATAAACCGTGGCAGTAGAAGAACCTATATTATAGCCGTTATCCTTGTCAAAAGTTTTGTTATCTGAAAAAAATATGGCCTGCGCATACAAACCCTGCAATAAATTACCGTCTACATCATAAGATTTATCTTCATCTACCCACTCATATCCTGTAAAAATCATCTCTCCTTCTATTCTGTCATAAGTCAATCGCCACGATTCCCCGTCCGGGTCTACATATTTTACCGGATTGTTATTACAGTAAGCATAAGGTGAGATGGAGTAATATTTTTCACAAAGAGGATCCATAGTGGTGAATCGGCAGAGAGCCGGATAATACATACGGGCATCGAAGTCGTAACTGTCATAGCCGTGCAGCTCTATAAACTCCTTTCCTCCGTATTTATACGGCTGTTCTTCGGGCTGGTAATGGGCTTCATAAGGAAGACCGAAAGGATAGTATTGCATACGTTGGTAGGTGACGGTATGCTCTATGGGCTTTGGGCGAATAGGTGGTTTATCTCCGCCTATCGCCCCCCGGATCGTCAAGGAAAAAGGAGGTTCCACTGGTATTAGTTTTGCTACCGCACTGCCGTAGACGGTGCGGATATTCCCCTGATAATCCCGCACGAAGTACCGGAAATCTTGTTCCGAACAATCCAAATAGCCGTCGCCGTTATGAATTCGTATCAGGGTATCGCTCTCGAAATCGGCTCCCGCATATTCCAAAGAACCCCGACGTGCCGTAACATGACTGCTCATGGCCGCTGTCCCCGATGTACTGCCGAAGGTCTGACCCGCGGGGATAACGACCGTTGTCAATGGTGTGAGGTATT